>Ga0316189_10001331_pt1 | contig 24619 bp, 18 predicted proteins | sample LowCovwburrow_MG_FD_204930 | JGI IMG/M metagenome (GOLD analysis project Ga0316189, IMG submission 204930) | Coastal sediment microbial communities from Maine, United States - Lowes Cove worm burrow | ecosystem: Environmental > Aquatic > Marine > Coastal > Sediment | place: USA: Maine... | reverse complement strand
CCGGATAATCCTAGATTAGACAAAAACTTGAATTACATTGAAATGTTTGAAATTACAATCACCGATTGGGAAGGTAAATTCAAATTGTCTCAAGACAAAAAGCCAAGTGATATTAATGCGGCTAGAGCAGAATTAGTAAAAGCAAATCAAGAAAGCATAAAGCAATTTTTGGATACTGTATTTTAAATAATAAGTAACTTAAAGTTTTAAATTCATAAAGCTATGAAAGAATTAAAAAAAGAAGACATCAGCCAAGACGTATTTGATTTATATGATGATTACGCCCACAATAAATTAAATCGACGACAGTTTGTAGAGAAGCTTTCCCTTTATGCCGTTGGTGGTTTAACGGTCGCCTCACTTTTAAGCTTTATGTCGCCAAATTACATAGACACAATACTCGTACAACCAGATGATCCAACCTTATATTCAGAATATATTTCTTACGATTCTCCGAAAGGAGGCGGCACAATAAAAGGGTTATTGTCAATGCCTAAAAACACAAAAACGAAATTACCTGGTGTCATTGTGGTTCACGAAAATAGAGGACTCAATCCTTATATCGAAGATGTTGGACGTCGCACAGCTAAAGAAGGCTTTATAAGTTTAGCTCCTGATGCCTTATCACCATTGGGAGGTTATCCGGGAAATGATGACGATGGTAGGACCATGCAAAAAAAACGTGATAGAAATGAAATGTTAGAAGACTTCATAGCAGCTTATCATCATCTGAAATCTCATGACCATTGTAATGGCTATGTTGGTATTGTTGGATTTTGTTTTGGTGGATGGATTTCTAATATGATGGCCGTATATTTGCCTGATTTAGGTGCTGCTGTTCCTTATTATGGTCGGCAACCATCAGATGAAGATGCTCAAAAAATTAAAGCACCTCTATTATTGCAGTATGGTGAATTAGACACAAGAGTTAATGCTGGTTGGCCTGCTTTTGAAGCCATATTAAAAGCCAATAAAATTGAATATCAAGCGTATATTTATCCTGATGTGAATCATGGCTTTCATAATAATACTACTCCGAGATTTGACAAGGAAGCAGCTGATATATCTTGGGAACGTACCATAGCTTTTTTTAAGACGCACTTGAACGTATAATTTCAGATGACATCTTTAACGTCCTTAGGAATTAAAATTACCTAAATATTCTTTTTGTTTGGAGTTTGTGAAAATGTAAATTTTTAAGAAGAAATTCTTAAAAAATCACCATTACAATTGTACTTTTTATTGGCTATTTTTAAAATACTCAAAAATCTAAATTTGGCGAACTAACCACAGGTATCGAATCGTTCGGACACTAAATTATTGAATATTGTAAGCATCTAATCGTCTTATAATTCTTGGTATTTCTTGCGTCACAAATGACGAGGTGTCATAAATAAGTCCGAAACCATCCGCGTAGTAAAAACGATCTAAACCTAGAGACTGGTTTCCATCAGGAAATATCATATAACGTTCAGAATTGATACAGTTAAATGTTCCTGACTCAACATCTAAAGGCATTTCGCCCTCCATAAGTTGCTCAACGATATTACCTGTACTAGTCTCAGTTAAGGTTCGCAAGGCATAATCACTATTGGTAAATTTCATAGTGCCATTACTTCGAACAAGATTGCCTTCAAATTCTCTTAAATACTCAAAATGTTCGCCATTAGGATTACAAAAAGTTATTTGATTTTCGTTTCCTGTAGTTAAGCGCCTAAACTTGAAATAGGTGTTTCCTAAAATATCTTCAGTACCAACAATACTTAAGGAATCTATCACTCCAATATCATCATAATCTTCCGTGTTTTGGTTGTATTGATAGTTTTTATAAACCCAAGAATTACCAACGGTTAAGGCATAAAAATTTGCTTCTGGAGTTTCTGGTGTAACAGCATCATCATTTGAACAAGAAAAAAATAAGACGAGTACACAAATACAAGTAAGAATACGTTTCATAATAATTAAGATTTTTGGTTATTGATTAATTAACGTAATTGTGCAGTATAGCCTTTTGGATTGGTTGATTTGTAAGAATAACGAGACAATCTTGGAGTTATTATATTTCCGAAGAAAAAAGTGTTTAACAAATTCAAAATTTAATCAATTGATGTACAAGCCATTGTTGGTGTTTTCTACCAATAATTTTTATTTAAAACCTTTTCTAAATTAAAAGATTGCCACGTCGTTTACTCCTCGCAATGACATTAGTTGATTAACTTCTTCACCTCATCAAAATCCAGTCCACCATAATTACCTGAACTCATTAATAACAACGCTTTGTTATCAAAGTTTTGCGAGAATAAAAATTGTTTAAAATCTTCTGGATTGGTATAGATTATTAAATCGTCACGCTCAAAAGCAGAAGCGATTTGTTCGTGAGTAACTTTATCAAGCTTTTTAATTTCAACAGCATGCGGAGAATAGAAAACTACGGCAACATCTGCAGCGTCTAATGCACCTTTATATTCCTTTAGAAATTCAGCATTTAAGCTGCTATAAGTATGCAATTCTAAACAGGCCAAAAGTGTTCTATTGCTGTATTGTTCCTTCACCGCATTGGTTGTTGCTTCTACTTTACTTGGTGAATGTGCAAAATCTTTATAAGCAACGCTTTTAGGAGTTTCAGCAATTTTTTCTAGACGTTTACTAGCGCCTTTAAATGTGCTAATCGCTTCGTAGAAATCGTCTTCATCAATGCCCATGTGCTGACAAATCCATTTGGCACCAGCAAGGTTATTGAGGTTATGTTTTCCGAAGACTTCAATTGGCAAATCACCTTCAGGAGTGGCCAATAATGTTTGTCCATTTTCTACACGATATTCAGGCGTTTGATAAGCGAGTTTTCTTATGGTATTATCGCTTTCTTCAACAACACGTTTAACCTCTAAATCTTCTTCGTTGTAATTAATACTTCCGCCTTCTATAATACTATCGACAAATATTGAAAATTGCTCCACATAATTCTCATACGTCGGAAACACGTTAATATGATCCCAAGCAATACCGCTTAACAAAGCAATATTTGGCTGATATAAATGAAATTTAGGACGTCTATCTATTGGAGAACTTAAATATTCATCACCTTCTAAAACAATAAAATCGTTGCCATCTGTTAATTTAACCATGACATCAAAACCTTCCAATTGCGCACCAACCATATAATCGACATCACGATCGTGATAATGCATCACGTGCAAAATCATTGAGGTTATGGTCGTTTTACCATGACTTCCTCCAATGACAACTCGTGTTTTATGTTTGGATTGTTCGTATAAAAATTCTGGATAGCTATAGATTTTTAGACCGAGTTCTTGAGCTTTCAACAACTCAGGATTGTCAGCTTTGGCATGCATTCCTAGAACGATTGCATCCAAATTGGAACTTATCTTTTCTGGAAACCATCCAAAGGCTTCTGGCAATAAACCTTTGGCCTCTAATCGCGACTTTGAAGGTTCAAAAATGGTATCATCACTTCCTGTTACTCGATATCCTTTATTGTGTAATGCTAATGCTAGATTATGCATTGCACTTCCACCTATAGCTATAAAATGTACGTTCATTTCTTGAATTTTGCAGACGTCCAAATATAGTTGTTTTGCTACTAATTTGCGAATGTTTTCTGAAGGGTTATTTTGAATTCTTTAGAGTTATTTCGAAAAATTTCACCCCGTCTCGCAGAGTTATACAAAGAATAATTGAATTGAAGATACATTCAAAATTGAAACCGATGTAGTCTTGAATAAAATAGGTTACTATTGAAACCTGAGACTATAAGGCCTTAATCAAACGCTTCTCCTCTTGAAATACTTCAATTTTAGGCAGTTCTACAAGGGCTTTTTCAATCCACTTTAAAGCGTTTTCCTTAGTATTCTTATGCTTGTAAATTTGAGCGAGTCTATAATAAGCCCAAGCTTTAGGAACACCATCTTTTGCCGAATAATTTTCAATATAAGTCATCAAGCATTTTTCACCTTTATCTAACTGAATATTGTACTCTGCACACACTTTCCCTATTTGGTAATGCATGGCATTACGTTGATGTTTCTGTCCTGAAGCCTCAATATTTGAAATCGCTTTTCCTGGTTTATTTTCAGTCTCATACAAATGGGTAAGCTTATCAAAACAAGTTAATGAACCACCTTCGTTTATAGCTAGTTTATAATACTTTTCAGCTTCTTCCGGCTCATCATCATACTCATAGATGTAGCCCTTTGCTAAATAACCATCTACTTTTGAGAGTGCTTCTAATTCTTCGGCGTATTGAAATGACTTGCTTTTGCTACCTCCAATAATTCCCGGTAATTGCATATAGAGTTCTACCAAGGCCCAACGTGCATCAATATGGTTTTTATCTAATTCGGCAGCTTTTAAAAAGGCAGCTTTTACATCACCAATAATTCCCAATGCTTTTATTTTGCTTACACTTAGCGCTTTCATTCCTAAAGCGCCACCGTATTTGTATTGAAAGTTGGCGTTATTAGGTTTCAATTTTGTAAGTGTTTCATACTGAACAATAGCGTCATCCCACTTTTTTTGTTGACCGAAAGTATCACCCAAAAGCTCGAGTCCTTTGGTGTCATTTTTATGTATCTTCATGTATTCAGAAAGCAATTGCTCTGCCTTAACAAAGTTTTTATCATTAAGCAATTGCTGAGCACTATCAAGAGACGATTGGCCAGAGGCAATTAACGGAACAAAAAGTAAAACCATAAGATATATAATCTGTTTAAGAGCAGCAGTCTTATTTGTTAAATGTAATTCGTTCATATCAATAATATAACGTTTTCAGAAATTAGTGTTTCCTAATTTTATAAAAAACTAAAGCAAAAAATATACCAAAAATGACCAAATAATAAATGGTATCATTTTTGATTTTGAATTAACAAAGATAGGTAGTTTACTATTATAATTCTTAACTTCACTCATCCAAACGATACAATCACTCATTTGTTGTTTTTTCGATTGAATTTAAGATTTAAATTACCCGAAAATTGAAATTATGAAGCCATTTATAAGCGTACTAATGATTATACTTTTTGCCCATTTTACAACCGCTCAAACTCCTGAAAATTTCGGTGACTTATGGAAACAAGTTAGCGATTTTGAAAAAGAAGGGTTGCCAAAATCTGCATTAAAAGTTGTAGAATCTATCGCAGCAAAAGCCAAAGCAAGCAACAATACGTCTCAGGAAGTTAAATCCCTATTGTATCGGAGTAAGTATGCACAAACATTAGAAGAAGATTCACAATTTAGTGTCATCAACGACTTTAAGGATGTGATTTCAAAAAGTGAGGCACCTACAAAAAATGTGTTACAAAATATCTTAGCAACCCTCTATTGGCAATACTTTAGTGAAAATCGTTGGAAATTTTATAATCGCACAAAAACGGATGAAAAAGTAGATGACACAGATTTTAGAACTTGGGATTTACAAACCTTATTCGAAGAAATTGATATTAATTACAGACAATCATTGGCTAACGGATTAATTCTTCAGCAAACCGATTTAAAAGATTTTGAAGCAATAATTATTAGTCAGAAAGATTCTAAAACCTACAGACCTACACTCTTTGATTTACTATCTCATACTGCACTTCAGTTTTATAAAACTGATGAAAACAACATTACGAAGCCAGCGTATAAATTTGAAATTGAAAATTCCGAACTTTTAAATACTTCAACAGATTTTGCAGTGATGCGTTTAGAGTCTAAAGACGAAACATCAATGCAATTACAAGCCTTGAAAATTTATCAAAGTTTAGTGAAGTTTCATGTACCAGATGTTTCACCTTACGCTCTTGTAGATGTCGATATTGAGCGTTTAAATTTCACATACCAAAATGCGATTTTTGAAAATAAGGACGCTATATTTCTCAATACACTTAAGGAAGAAAGTAAAAGATGGAACACTGCAAAAGTAGATGTTGCAGCACTTTACGATTATGAAATAGCTAAAATATTACAGCAACAAGGACTTCAATATCAACCTAAAACTGCTGAAGCTAATCGCTGGAAACTTAAAGAAGCATTAGAGATTTGTGAATCTGCGATAACAAAATTTCCAAATAGCAAAGGAGCAGAAAAATGTCGAGTCTTAAAAAATCAAATTTTATCGCAATCCATTCAAATTACGACTGAAGATGTATTACCAATTAACACCACAGGTTTAGCTTTAATCAGCTATAAAAATTTAAAGACAATTGATTTTAAAATCGGAGTTATTAATAATACAAACGATTTAAAAATCATTGAAAGCTACAATCAGGAAGACGAACAACACGACGTTCTCAAACGAATGAAGGCTATTCACAGTTGGACCTCTAATCTTAAAAATGAAAATGATTATCACCAACACAGTACAGAAATTGCATTACCTAAACTAGAAAATGGTCGTTATTTTATTTTCGGTCAAGTTCAAAATGATAGTAAAACCTATGCCTTTAAAGAAATTCAAGTCACAGATATTGCATATCTTCAAAAGGAAAATCAAGGTAATGTCACGTATCAAATTTTCGATAGAAACAACGGAAAACCAATTGCTGGAGCAAATATAGCTTTATCGTATATTAAAAATTATCAAGGCAATTATAACACCGAAACCCATACCTCTGATGTTAACGGTGAATTTAATATTTCGAAAGAACGGTTTAACCGATCACAAATTAAACTGAGTATAAAATCAAAAGGTGAGGAAGCACAATTTGAAGATCTCTATATAAATCGGTATCACAGTAACGGAAATAACGGACCTAAATACCCGATTTACAAAGCCTTTTTATTTACCGATAGAAGTATTTACAGACCTAGTCAAACCTTATATTTCAAAGGCATTGTGATGACCACAAATAAGGATAATTCTGAAGTCCTATCCGGAAAATCGATTACCGTCACACTCTATAACACGAATGGTGAGAACATCAAAACCCTCGCACTACAAACCAATGACTTTGGTTCAGTATCGGGAGAATTCATAATACCAAATAATGGATTAACAGGTAATTTCTCAATCAGACTTCAAGGCAGTAATAGTATCAATGCCTATCATTCATTTTCCGTAGAAGAGTACAAACGACCAAAATTTGAAGCTGAATTTACACCCGTTTCAGAAACGTATAAAGTGAACGACATCGTCACCGTAAAAGGACATGCATTAGCTTATGCTGGCAGCAATATTACTGACGCTAAAGTCATATATCGTGTCCATAGAAATGTACAATATCCACATTGGTATTATTGGTATAGACCAGCGTTTAATAGTGAACCACAAGAAATTACACATGGTGAAATGACAACTGATGCCGATGGTAATTTTGAAATAAAATTTAAAGCCATACCCGACTCTAGTGTTGATAAATCATCGCTACCAGTCTTTAGTTATGAAGTGACTGCCGATATTACAGATATTAATGGTGAAACGCGAAGTGCGACTGCAAATGTAAATGTTGGTTATCATGCATTGACCGCTTCTATTATGGTGGACAATGCACTAGATAAGGATGAGAAAAAACACAGTATAACAATAGATACTAAAAACCTCAATGGCCAATTTGTAGCCGCCAAAGGAACAATAAAAATCTATAAATTAAGAGCACCAAATTCAGTGTTAAAACTACGTTCTTGGAATGCTCCAGATTATCAAGTATTCACAAAAGAGGAGTTTAAAGCACTCTTTCCTAACGAAGCCTATACTGACGAACACGATAGTAGATATTGGGAAAAAGGACCACTTGTATATTCTGAAATTTTCGACACAGGGCTATCAAAAGAAATAGATTTAAGACGTATCAAACGATGGGAATCTGGTAAATACCGTATCATTTTAGAAAGTAAAGATAGGTTTGGTCAAACTGTAAAAGACGAAGCTCAAACAATGCTTTACAGCAATGAAGATAAAACTATAGCAGACAAACAACTCTTTAATTTCAGTACAAATAAAAGCAGATATACAACAACTGAAACCGTTGCGCTTACTTTAGGATCTTCGGCGAATGATCTATTTGTCACTGTGGAAATAGAAAAAAATCATAAGATTATAAGTAAGCAAATTATTGCTTTAAATGATACTAAGAAAACCATTCAAATCCCTATAAACGCTCAAGATTTAGGAGGTTTTACAGTACATTATAGTTATGCCTTTAAAAACAGTTTTAAACACGGAAAGATTAATATTGCGGTACCGTATCCTAAAACAGATTTAGAGATAGAAACCTTAACCTTTAGAGATAAACTGCAACCAGGCACTGATGAAACTTGGAACTTTAAAATTAAAGGGCCAAAAGGTGATCAAGTCGCTGCAGAATTATTAGCAAGCATGTATGATGCCTCTTTAGACCAGTTTAAACCTCATACATGGCGTTTTAACCCCATAAAACAATCTATCTACTATTCGTCATACCGATTAAATCCGGGTAAAAGTTTTTTAATTAACTTCTTTAGAGTTGAAAACATAAGACGCAACAACGGAACATACGGCATACAGAATTACGATCAATTAAATTTATTTGGGTTGAATTTTGGGTACGGAAGAAACCAATACTTGCAACGGAGTTCTCCTGGAGCTTCAATGATGGTAGAAGACGAAGAAGTCATGATGGTTATGGAAGATGGTATTGAAATGAAATCTGAAGCACCAGTTGAATTATTACAAGGGCAAGCAGCTGGTCTTAATGTTGAGACTGGAAACAGTGGAATTAATCAGCCTGAGCCTCAAGAAAAACAAAATTTTAGTGATGTTAAAATCCGTAAGAACCTTCAAGAAACAGCTTTTTTCTTTCCACAGTTACAAACAGATACCGAAGGTCATCTGAGTTTTAGCTTTACAACACCAGAAGCCTTAACCAAATGGAAATTGCAATTATTGGCGCATACCAAATCTTTAGAAAGTGCAACTACTAGTTTAGAAACGGTCACTCAAAAAGAATTGATGGTCATCCCAAATGCACCTCGATTTTTAAGAGAAGGTGATCAGATTAGCATCAGCAGCAAAATTGCAAACCTTACCGGAAAATCTTTAGCAGGAATAGCACGACTTGAATTGTTCAATGCTATTTCCGGAGAAAATATCACAAATAAGCTGGTCGTTGAGCGCAGTCGAAACGACAATGGCACTTCGACTTCGCTCAGTGACCAGAGTTTTACAGTTTCAGCAAAAGGAAATACTAGTGTCACCTGGAATTTAGATATTCCCTATGACGTTGATGCTATACAATACAAAGTGATAGCAAAAGCGGGTGATTTCAGTGATGGTGAACAAAACGCATTACCTGTTTTAAGCAATCGTATGCTGGTGACCGAAACGCTACCCATGTGGATTAGAAGTAATGAGACAAAAACCTTTACATTAGATAAGCTAGCCACAACGCAGTCAACAACTTTAAAACATCATAAGTTGACTTTAGAAATGACCTCAAATCCTGCCTGGTATGCCGTACAAGCCTTACCCTATTTAATGGAATATCCTTATGAATGTAATGAGCAAACTTTCAGTCGTTATTACGCTAATGCTTTAGCGAGTCATATTGCGAATAGTAACCCAAGAATTCAAGACGTTTTTAACCAATGGAAAAACACAGATGCTTTATTAAGTAATCTTGAAAAAAATCAGGAATTGAAATCTATTTTAATTCAAGAAACACCATGGTTGCGTGATGCGCAAAGTGAAACCGAACAGAAAAAAAGGATTGCTTTATTATTCGATTTAAACAAAATGAATAATGAATTAACATCTGCTAAACGTAAACTTAAAAATGGTCAAATGGCTAATGGTGCTTGGTCATGGTTTAACGGTGGACGACCAAATCGCTACATCACACAGCATATCATTACTGGTTTTGGGCATTTAGATAAACTCAATGTCACTTCGACTACGCTCAGTGACCAAGAAGAGATGACTAATAAAGCCATTCAATATTTGGATGCTGAGTTTGTTCAAGAGTATAAAGACATTAGAAAATATAATGCAACTATTGATTTATCTAAAGATCATTTGAGCTATACACAACTGCACTATTTGTATATGCGTAGCTTTTTTCCGCAGATAAAAAAATCAAAGCAAGTTCAGGACATCACTGATTATTACCAGACTCAAATTCAGAAATACTGGTTAAGTCGCTCGTTATATGCTAAAGGATTAATGGCTTTAGTTGTTGATAGAATGGACGATAAAACAACATCGGAAAAGATTTTAAAATCGCTTCGTGAAACGAGTATTACTTCGGAAGAATTAGGCATGTACTGGAAAGAAAACACGAGTTCATGGCATTGGTATCAAGCACCAATTGAAACACATGCGTTGTTGATCGAAGCATTTTCTGAAATTGAAAATGACACAGCAACCATTGATAACCTAAAAATCTGGTTGCTCAAAAACAAGCAAACTAACCGTTGGAAAACCACCAAAGCAACAACCGAAGCTGTATACGCTTTATTATTACAAGGAAGCGATTGGCTGAGTGTTACCGATATGGTGACTGTGGTTATAGGCGGACAACAAATTGACCCTTCAAAGTTGGAAGATGTAAAAGTCGAAGCTGGAACTGGATATTATAAAACGTCTTGGTCGTCTTCGGATATTACACCAGAAATGGCAACAGTCAATATTACCAAAACAGGAAAAGGGATTGCTTGGGGAAGTTTATACTGGCAATATTTTGAGGATTTGGATAAAATCACATCTGCAGAGACACCTCTGAAATTGAAGAAAAAATTATTCAAGAAAACCAATACAGATACTGGAGAGGAAATCACTGAAATTACCTCAGAAACTAAATTAAATGTTGGTGACTTAGTTAGAGTGCGTATTGAACTTCGTAGTGACAGAGCTATGGAATTCATTCACATGAAGGATATGAGAGCTGCAGGATTAGAACCTGTAAATGTTTTATCGCAATACAAATGGCAAGATGGATTGGGCTATTATGAAAGCACAAAAGATGCATCTACCAACTTCTTTTTTGATTATTTACCAAAAGGCGTTTACGTTTTTGAATATGATTTAAGAGTCAATAATGCAGGACATATGAGTAATGGTATTACAACGATTCAAAGTATGTATGCTCCTGAGTTTAGTAGTCATAGTGAAGGTGTTAAGATTAATGTTGAATAAGTTTTAAAATCACTGTTAGATTTATTTTGTCATTCAGAGTGTCACACTGAGCGCAGTAGAAGTGCGAAGCGAAGAATCTCAAACTATGAAAGAATTAGATTCTTCAGTCGTTCCTCCTTCTGAATGACAAAATTAACCAGTTTAAAATAGTATAGGTATAAAACAAAAATGGATTAAAAACTAAGCTGTTCCTTCAATAAATACGATTGTCGTCTGGAGATTTCTATTTCTTCTCCCGAATTCATTTCTATTTTGAGTTTTCCGTTAAACCACGAGACTACTTTTTTCACGTGATGTATGTTTATTATTTGTTGTCGGTTTGCTCTAAAAAACACATCTGAAGGCAGTTTTTCTTCAATTTGAGCTAGAGACTTATAAATTAAAGGCTTGTTGTTTTCAAAAAAGACACGTGTATAATTACCAACGATTTCAAAAAGTGAAATATCGTGAATCTTTACCAACCAGCACTTTTCGCCATCCTTGATAAATATTTGTTTATCTAAATTTAAAGCGGTTTGTTTTTGAGGTTCTGCGGTCGATGGTTTGGTTACGTTTTCGATAACTTTTTCCATGCACTGTGAAAATCGTTTTTGATTAATTGGCTTTAATAAGTAATCAAAAGCATTATACTCAAAAGACTTTATCGCATATTCATCGAATGCTGTTGTAAATATTACTGTAGGAACAACATCTAACATTTCTAATAATTCAAAACCATCTTTTTCAGGCATATTAATATCTAAAAACAATAAATCTGGTTTGGTATTGTTGATGAGTTCAAAACCTTTTTCTACGTTTTCTGCTTCTCCTAAAACGTGAATTTCTTCGTGTATTTTTATTAACTCTTTTAACTCATTACGAGCCAAACGAGAGTCTTCGACTATTACCGCTTTTAATGTGATCATAATCTTGGAATTTGAATTAAAGCCTTCACTTGATTATTTTCTTCAAACAAATCAAAGGTCGCTTCCTCTCCATACAACAATTGCAAGCGTCTTTTTATATTCTCTACACCTAATTGTGTCGTATTATTCGTTTGTTTTAATGATCCGGAATTAGTGACATCTATAAGAAGATTTTCATTTTCAATTCGTGTTGACAACACCACTTTTCCACCATCTTTTAAATTTGATATACCATGTTTGATAGCATTTTCAACCAACATCTGTATAATCATTGGAGGAATTTGTTTGCTCAATGAAGCTTTATCAATATGAGTTTCAAATTGCAAGCGATCTTCGAATTGAATTTTAGAAATTTCAATATAATTATCAACCATTTCTAACTCATCTTCAAGGGCAATAGAATCTAAATCATTTTTAGTTAAAGAGTAACGAAGAGTTTCTGATAAACGTGTCAGTATATCGCGCGATTTTGTAACATCCTCTAACATTAAACCACGAATATTATTTAAACTATTAAACATAAAATGTGGATTAATTTGCCCTTTTAATGTATTGAGTTGAGACTCTTTTAAATTCGCTTCTAGTTGCAATTGTTTTAACTGAACTGTCTTTAAGTGATAGTAGATTTTAATGGTTAAAAAAGCAAACAACCATATAAAGAATAACGTTGCAAAGTATAACACATTATAAAGTTTCCCTAAAAACGTCACTGAGGTATTATTACCCCTAATGGCTTGCGCTGCAAGATCTAAAACTGGCCAAATAGCTAATGAATATATAAATTGACAAATAATAAAAGCAACTAAAATTTTCCATAAATGCATTTTTATAGAAATGTTTAAATCTATTTTGTAATCGATGTACAAAGACACAATATAACTGCATATAAAAGCAACGACACCACATAACACACTTTCTACCCAAAAGTAAATTTGACGATTTAACTCCATGTCTGTATCGCCAAAAAACACCTTAGGAGCTGCCAATGTTAGGGTAAATAATAAGATCCAGCCAATAAGACCGAAAAAAATGTAGAATGTATTAAAAGACAGTTTCATTTATAAATTTAACTTGAACAAATATATTCTTTTTGATTTAACGTTTTTAATTGAAATCCTCTGTAGTTATACTAGATATAATATTGATTTAATTGATGAAGTTAAATCATTTTTATAATAAAAACTGAACGTAGTTTGATTGATGAATCCCAACAAAAGGGTTTATTGATATAGAACCTATAGTTCACATTATTAATTATACTTGCCTTACTCTTTCTCGGTTTTCTATCCGAAAATTACTGCTATTAGAATTTCCAAAATTACTTTAGATAATGTGATCATAATGCTATTTGTTTTTTGATTTACCATAAAAATAAGCCATAAACACAGGTATTACATTCAAAATATGACCAACGGTAAAAAGATTTATATGAACGGAAAATCGAATGGAGAACTGAGCACTTTGTTAGTTTTTTGTTTAATCAACGACAAAATTTAACATATAGCTAAAAACACTATATTGATATACTAACTAATAACAATCATTATGAACTCAAAAGTATTTATGGTCTTGAGAATTTTACTCGGACTTTTCGTTTTGGTCTTCGGACTAAATAAATTTTTAGAATTTTTACCAGCACCTGAAGGCATGTCTGAAGATGCTATGACCTATTTTGGAGCCTTAGTAAATTCTAAAACGATGGCACTTGTTGCGATCGTAGAGATCGTTGCGGGATTATCTTTAATCTTAAATAAATTTGGAGCATTACTCGCACTTATTTTAATGAGTGTTTCAGTAAATGCAGTCTTATTCCATGCAGTTTTAGATCCAGGAAATATAGTTCCAGCTTTAGCGCTATTGGTATTAAATATAGGAGTGTTACTAGGCTATAAAGACCAATACAAAGCTTTATTGAGCTAAACACAAACGATGTATACATAAAAAAGAGGCTTTAATTAAGCCTCTTTTTTATTTGATACGTTTTACTATTAGTGCTAGTTGTCCCATATGATTTGCTTGGTGTTCCATAACATGAAACCAAGCCCAATGATTACTCATGTTTCTAACTTTTTTCTTAAACCATTTGTCATCCTTGGTTTTAAGTAATTCTTTGGTCTTCGCTCTTACTTCATTATAGATGTCTATATAATACGACATTGGCTTTCCTTTGAATTCTTGTCTAGCGTTGTCCCCTAGATTTAAAGCTGCACTCCATTTTTTCGCTTCTTTGGCATTGAAACCTCTTTTTTCAAAAGTATACACCTGATAATACGCTTCAGTTGCTGCTAAGTGATAAATAATTGCTCCTGGACTGTTGGCATTCTCATCTAAAAGAAAATCTGTTTCTTCTTGATTTAAGTTAGCAACATTTCGTTCAACACGACCTTTTAAATCATCTAACATAGATATCATCTGGCCAATATCATTAGAGTACCTATCTGGGATTTCAATGACTGACTTTTGTGCAAATAGTGTCGTGCAAGAAATAAGTAGAACTAATAATACTGATTTTATTTTCATGGCTGTTGTTTTAAATTCATTTAAAACTAAAACAACTACTCACATAAAACATTTTGATTAACAATAAGTTAACGCTCACAGAATTGACTATTTTTTTTCTGGCGGAAAGCCTTCTAATACTTTATTTACAATAGCGATAAATTGAGCTTCACGTTTTTCGGGAGAGGCATTTGGTTTATAATTAGATTCTGAAACCGCTTGCCAAAAGAGTCCGTCATTAGTCTCATCAACAAAGTCAAATTTAATTTCTCTTCCTAATGTAGATTGCCCCATTGGAATGCCTATTGAAATTCCGCCTCCTACATTTTGTCCACTTCCTCCAACTCCAACGCCAACATTATTTCCACTTGCTTGCTGAAATTCGCTACTTTGAATATCGATTAAAAAATCTGGATTTTCGGATAAGGCATAACCTCTACTTTGCAAGGCTGTATCTAATGCCTTTAATAAACGCTTATAATCTAACTCGCTTAGTCCTGATTTAATATCTGTAAAGTAATTATAGGTTTTATAAGTCGTAAAATCTGTGGTTTTCTCGTAGTCATAATCCACATGAATTGTAGCGCATGATGTGACTACAAGTAGTGTAATTAATAGGGATATATATTTCATTGCTTTTTGATTTAAAGATAACGAAAAAACGTTCTTATTATAAAAATTTAACTTTAGCTGTTGCGTTAGCGATTACTCATACACCACTATTTTTAACCGGGAATCGTGAACACTTTGTGTTTGTAGAGGAAATCCTTTTTGATAAAAAAGATTGAAACAAAAAGCGCGACCATTCGTAGCTTTTGAGAAGAATGGTAACGTCCTTATTCTAATTACTATTCCTTCTTATCAATAGATTTGGTTAAGGCCGAAGAAATAATCCCTGTAGGTATGGCTACAATTCCCAAACCAATCATAAGGATGAAAAAGGTAAATACTTTTCCGCCAACGGTTATAGGATACACATCTCCATATCCCACAGTTGTTAAGGTAATAATTGACCACCACAAGCTATCAAAAATAGAAGAAAAATGCTCTGGTTGTGCTGCGTTTTCAAAATAATAAATACCAACTGCTGAAAAATAAATAAGGATAAGCGTAATAAACACAAACAATAATATTTCCTCTTTGGCCGTTTTTATGGCTTTTGTAAAATGATCCATCGCCCTGTTGTAACGCACGAGTTTTAAAACTCTAAATAAACGTAAAAAACGCAAAGCTCGCAGTGAGCGCAAATCGACACCAAACGATAAATAAAATGGAAGGATGGCTAATAAATCTATAATTCCGAAGAAACTAAAAATAAATCGGGGCTTACTATCTGCCACATATATTCTCAAAAGGTACTCTGATGTGAATACAATCACACTAAACAATTCAATAATCTGCAGAATGATAATTGTTTGCGGTTCTAAATCTGGGATGGTCTCTACGGTAAATGTTATAATAGAAATCAAAATCAAAACTTGAATGAAAAGCGAATAGTACCGGCTAAGCTTATTATCGTTAATTTCTACGATGCTTTTGATGTATTTTTTCATAATTATCCAGATTTTCAGATCGGTCAGATTTTTAAAACCTAATCATTCAACATCTTCCAGAGTTTATCCTTCAATTGCATAATACCTTGTTGCGCTATCGACGATATAAACATATACTGTATTGGTAGTGTTTTATCTAATTCTGTTTTGAGTTCGGCTTTTAACTCGTCATCCAACATATCACATTTAGAAATCGCAATCATACGATCCTTATCTAACATTTCGGGATTGTAACGCTTGAGTTCATCTAATAAAATATCGTATTGCTTACGAATATCATCAGCATCTGCAGGAATCATAAATAGCAATATAGAATTACGCTCAATATGACGTAAAAAATAATGTCCAAGACCTTTTCCTTCAGCCGCTCCTTCTATAATTCCGGGAATATCTGCCATTACAAAAGTTTTATAATCACGATATTCAACAATTCCTAAATTAGGCTTAAGCGTTGTAAACTCATAATCAGCGATTTTAGGTTTAGCAGCTGTAATCACAGACAGTAACGTTGATTTTCCAGCATTTGGAAACCCAACTAAACCAACATCTGCTAATATTTTTAGTTCAAGAGTGATACTACTCACTTCGAGATCTTCGCCAGGTTGAGCGTAACGTGGTGTTTGATTACGGGAATTTTTAAAATGCCAATTCCCTAATCCGCCACGACCACCATGAGCAACAATATGTTCTTCATGATCTTCAGTAATTTCAAATAAGGTTGTATCAGTCTCAGTATCTTTTATAACGGTTCCAAGAGGAACGTCTATAAAGATATCTTCTCCATCAGCTCCTGTACTCCTGCTCTTACTTCCATTTCCACCATGACCTGCTCGAGCATGTCTTTTAAATTTTAAGTGAAGTAGTGTCCAAAGATTAGAGCTACCGCGAATAATTACATGACCACCACGACCACCATCGCCTCCATCTGGACCACCTTTTTCTATAAATTTTTCACGATGTAAATGCGCTGAACCTTGTCCTCCTTTACCCGAAGACACTTGAATTTTAACGTAGTCAACGAAATTTCCTTCTGTCATAGTCTTTGTATTGTTTAAACGTTGAACCGTTTATTTATTTATAATGAAACCGCCAATACACTTTGCTTTTGCTCAATGCTGGCAATCCGTGCAAAACTTGTTGTAATTAAAAAGTTTATAAAGAATCTATAACCTTATTTAAACGCACAGTAATATCTTCAACGCTACCGACACCGTCAACTCCAAAATATTTATTTTGTGCTGTGTAGTAGTTTTTTAAAATTGCTGTTTTTTTGTAGTATTCCTTGATTCGGTTTCTAATGATTGACTCATCAGCATCATCTTTTCTACCACTGGTTTTACCGCGTTCTAACAAACGTCCAACGAGCACTTCATCATCAACTTCTAATGCTATCATAGCATTGATTTGAGAATCTTTACTGTCCATTAATTTGTCTAAGGCTTCTGCTTGAGCGTTGGTTCTTGGAAAACCATCAAAAATAAATCCTTTGGCATCTGCATTTTTTTCAACTTCAGCATTTAGCATGTCAATGGTCACTTGATCTGGAACCAATTCGCCTTTATCCATAAAGGACTTTGCCAACATTCCTAGAGCTGTTTCGTTTTTTATATTGTAACGAAACACATCTCCTGTAGAAATATGTACGAGGTTGTAAGTTTCTTTTAAAAAATTTGCTTGCGTTCCTTTTCCAGCACCTGGAGGTCCAAATAGCACTAAATTAGTCATGTATTCTGTAGTTTTTAATTGATATATAGCTGGTAAATCGCGTCCTAATCCATCGTAATCTAATCCGTAGCCTACTATGAATTTATTCGGAATTTCTAAACCAACATAATGTAATTTAAAGTCTTTTTTATACGCTTCTGGCTTGTAAAAAAGTGTTGCAATTTTAAGCTCATCTACGTTTTCATTTTCAAAAATACGATGCACTTCCTCTAGCGTTTTTCCAGAATCAATAATATCTTCTAAAATCACTACTTTTCTACCCGTTAAATCTTGTGTTAAACCAATGAGTCGTTGTATATCTTCAGTAGATTTTATCCCTTCATACGATGCGAGTTTAATAAACGTCACTTCACATGGTTTTGGATATTTTTTTACAAAATCGCTCACAAACATGAACGAACCGTTTAAAATCCCAATAAATACAGGTATTTCGTCTTGTAAATCATGAACAATTTCATCCACCATTCGTTGCACAGTGGCATCAACTTCCTGCTCAGAAATAAAAGGTTTAAAGTATAAATCGTGTAGTTTAATCACTTGATTCTAATTTACACCAATTGTAGTTTAAAATAACCTTAACAAAACACCCTTTTTTCACTTATATTTTAATATAAATATAAACCGTAACTGAGGCTATGCTTGATTTTTATATTTCATATAAATAAAAAAACCATCATTTTATTTTGCAGTTTTTTAAACTAGAACTGGTTTTAAAAAAGCAAAGATAATCAATAGATTGGCGATTACCGATTTTTGAATTCCATTTTTGTCCACTAACTCATCTTTACTTTCTATTTATAACGTATTTTTGTGAAACGAAAGCAATAAGTAATTCAATATATTACTGTCATTTCGAGCGGAGTTGAGAAACACCTAATATCTTTTTGATGAATTTCAACTCTGCTTAATGTGACAGTTAGCTATCAAAACAAATGACAAACTATTTTTCTTCAGATTTTAAACTCGGTATTCTTGGAGGTGGCCAATTAGGCAAAATGATGCTTTATAACACCCGAAAATTTGACATCATAACACACGTTATGGATGCTAGCGACGAAGCGCCTTGTAAAATCGCTTGTAATCAATTCACATTAGGAGATTTAATGGATTTTGATGCTGTTTATAACTTCGGAAAGCAAGTAGACCTGCTCACTTTTGAGATTGAAAATGTAAATATTGATGCCCTTGAAAGATTAGAAAAAGAAGGTACCACAGTATATCCTTCCTCGAAAACATTACGAATTATTCAAAATAAAGCCACACAAAAATTATTTTACAGAGATCATAATATTCCAACATCAAACTTTACGAGATTTGCTTACCTATCTGAAATTGAAGATGCAGTTGACAATGGTGGATTAGAATTTCCGTTTGTTTGGAAAGCGGCACAATTTGGCTACGATGGTAATGGTGTTAAAATGGTAAGACAACTTTCAGATTTAGAGGGCTTACCTGGAGGTGAATGTATCGCTGAAGATTTGGTGCCTTTCAAAAATGAACTCGCTGTAATTGTCGCAAGAAATGCCGATGGTGAAATAAAAACCTATCCCGTTGTAGAAATGGAATTTCATCCCGAAGCCAACCAGGTGGAATATGTTATTTGTCCGGCTAGAATAGAGGATGCTGTGGCTAAAAAAGCAAGAGCTGTGGCTATGAAAGTTTCCGAAGCCATAAACCATATTGGTTTATTAGCAGTAGAGCTTTTTCAAACCGAAAACGATGATATTTTGGTTAATGAAGTTGCTCCAAGACCTCACAATTCTGGTCATCAAACTATCGAAGCCAGCTACACCTCGCAATTTGAACAACATATTCGTGCAATTTTAAATCTCCCGTTAGGGCAAACGGAAAGTAAAGTTGGCGGTATTATGGTCAACCTTGTTGGAGCCGAAGGTCATACAGGAAATGTAGTTTATAAGAATATTGAAACGATTATGAAGCTCGATGGTGTGACACCTCATATCTATGGAAAAAAACAAACACGTCCGTTTCGTAAAATGGGACATGTCACGATTGTAAATGAAGATATTAATGAAGCGCGGAGAATTGCTGAAGTAGTAAAAGAAACGATAAAAGTGATAAGTGAGTAAATCACAATAACGAATCCTAAGTTCACGAGCTTTGTTTGCTTCGGGAAACGTCATTATAAATTATGAAAATTATGAGTCATAAAGTAGCCGTAATCATGGGAAGTAAAAGTGACCTTCCTGTCATGCAAGATGCAATAGATATTTTAAAAGAATTTGGAATTGCTGTTGAAGTCGATATTGTATCGGCTCATCGTACTCCTGAAAAATTATTCGATTTCAGTAAAAATGCCCACACAAGAGGAATTAATGTCATTATTGCTGGTGCTGGAGGTGCTGCACATTTACCAGGAATGGTAGCGTCATTATCCCCTTTACCAGTCATAGGTGTTCCTGTAAAAAGTAGTAATTCAATTGATGGTTGGGATTCTGTATTATCCATATTACAAATGCCTGGAGGCGTTCCTGTGGCCACTGTAGCTTTGAATGGCGCAAAAAATGCTGGGATATTAGCCGCTCAAATTATTGGAGCCTCAAATGAGTCTGTTCGCAGCACAATAATAGATTATAAGGAGAGTTTAAAAGCCAAAGTCATAGAATCATCTAAAGGCCTTTAGGAATTGAACAGCGTCAAAAAAACCTCGCTTTTACACGAGGTTCTCAGCTATTAATCAATTCTTTACTAAAACATTATAAAAATAAGTTCCAATAACAGTGCAAAAGTACTAATTAATTTAACATAATGTTCTTAACGTTACGTTAATCCTAATAAAAAAAGAACATCATTTCGAAATGAACATACTAAACTCAAAATTTAACACACCTTTTCATACAGCACCTTTCTCTAAAATTAAAAATGAAGACTATTTACCTGCATTTTTAAAAGGTATCAAAACAGCAAAAGCAGAAATTGAAGCGATAACCGCAAACCATGAGACTCCAACTTTTGAAAATACTATTGAAGCCTTAGATTTTTCTGGTGAACAATTGGATAGAATTTCGAGTATTTTCTTTAATCTGAATAGTGCCGAAACCAACGATCAAATTCAAAAAATAGCTCAAGAGGTCTCTCCTCTACTTTCGGAATTCAGTAATGACATCACCTTAAATGAAGACTTATTTAAGCGTGTTAAATCCGTGTATGACAAAAGAGACACACTCGATTTAACTACCGAACAGAAAACGCTTCTCGATAAAAAATATAAAGGCTTTTCTAGAAATGGAGCTAACCTTTCCGAAGATAAAAAAACTAAACTTCGTGATATTGACAAAAAACTAAGTCAGTTGAAACTTAAATTCGGTGAAAATGTTTTAGCCGAAACCAATGCATTTGAAATGCATATCACCAATGAAAGTGATCTTGCAGGTTTACCTGATGGCGAAAAAGAAGCCGCTCAACAATTGGCAGAAACTAAAGGGAAAGAGGGTTGGATGATTACTTTAGATTACCCGAGTTATATTCCGTTTATGACCTATGCCGAAAATCGCGAATTACGAAAAAAACTAGCTATTGCAGCTGGAGCTAAAGCATTTAAAGGTGACAAATTTGACAATCAAGACAATGTATTACAAATTGCCACACTTCGCCATGAACGTGCTAATCTACTCGGTTATAAAACACATGCGCATTTTGTTTTAGAGGAGCGTATGGCAAAAACACCCGAAACAGTAGAACAGTTTTTAAACGAACTTCTTGACAAAGCAAAACCAGCTGCTGAAAAAGAATTTAAAAATTTAGAGCAGTTTGCCAAAGATTTAGATGGTATCGATATGCTCCAAAAATGGGATGCCTCCTTTTATGCCGAAAAATTAAAGCAAAAATTATTCAGTTTAGATGATGAACAATTAAAACCGTATTTCAAACTCGAAAATGTCATTGACGGTGTGTTTACGATTTCGGAACGCTTATACGATTTGAAATTTGAAAAAATAGATACGATTGACACCTATCACGATGATGTGTTAACTTATAAAGTCACCGATACTAAGGGGAATTTAGTTTCGATTTTTTATGCTGATTTTTTTCCAAGAGCAGGGAAAAGAAATGGTGCTTGGATGACTGTTTACAAATCTCAACACATCAAAAATGGTATCAATGACAGACCACATATTTCTATAGTATGTAACTTTACAAAACCAACAAAAAGTAAACCGTCATTGCTCACGTTTAATGAAGTCACGACTTTATTTCATGAGTTTGGTCATGCACTGCATGGCATGTTAGCCAATACAACCTATCCAAGTTTATCTGGTACAAGTGTATTTTGGGATTTTGTTGAACTTCCATCTCAGGTACTAGAAAATTGGTGCTATGAGAAAGAAGCGCTAGAGTTGTTTGCCACGCATTACGACACTGGTGAAGTAATTCCTATGGACTTAATTGAAAAGATTAAAGCCTCTGCAACCTTTCATGAAGGGATGCAAACCTTACGTCAAATTAGTTTCGGATTATTAGATATGGCTTGGCATGCTGGTAAATCTCCAGAAAAAATAACTTCAGTTAAACAGCATGAAAATGAGGCGTTCAAAAACACGAAACTGTATCCTGATGTTGCTGAAAATTGTATGAGTACATCATTTTCTCATATTTTTCAAGGTGGTTACAGCTCTGGATATTACAGTTACAAATGGGCTGAAGTTTTAGATGCAGATGCTTTTGAATACTTTTTAGAGGAAGGTGTCTTTAATAAAGACGTGGCGACTAAGTTTAAAGATCATATATTATCACAAGGTGGCATTGAAGACCCAATGACTTTGTATAAACGTTTTAGAGGAAAAGAGCCAAAACCAGAAGCATTATTGAGACGTGCTGGATTAATCACGAAATAGCTCATTCCTTAATCGCGACGATTATTTATATATCATATTTGAGAGATTACAAAAGTATGAGTCTCCCAAAAAAGTTAATGCTTTAGAACCTTGACCGTTTTGGTTGTTTGTCCTGAAGAAATTTTAACAATATAAAGTCCAGAGGTTCTCAGTTGCAAATCATGAGTCAAGGCATTCGTGACTAACACCGTTTCATTTTTTATTTGTTTGCCTAGAACATCGTAAACTTTAATAGCGTAACGACCGTCTTTTAAGAATTTAAGTTTTCCGTTTAATATTTGTAAATCGTTACCAATAATAAAATCGTTAACAGATAATGTGGATGTATTAAATCCATAATCAGTGCCTTTTAGATCGGCAGACTGACGTGACAAGTCATTAGTCGTAATTAAAAAATACCAATCAAAAACTTGAGTTCCATTTGGCACATTTGTAATCGTTTGCGTTGCTTCTTCGAAATACGTTCTGGTTTTAGGGTTGAAAGTCGCCACATAATAGCCTAAACTGTTATCAAAAGTTAACGGAATCATTTGCCCTAAGTTTTCAGGTAAAAACTCACCATCATTATAGTCCCACGTTATTGGGTCTGCATCGGTTTGTAAGCCTGTATACAAATATAAATTAGGATTACTTAAGGGATCAAAAATTGAATAATCTCCGGACTCACCATATTTAATGGTAAATGTTCCAGAATTGATATCGCTAGGATTTGGTTGTAGTTCTATTTGCGAAAACCCTAAAGACGTCAATAAGCAAAGGCATAAAAAAAGTAAAGTTGTTTTCATTTCGTAAAATTTGGTAGTCTAATGTAGTAAAAAAACAATATAAATTAAAAAATTAATTGTTTAAACGCTCGATATTCCTGAAGAAGTAACACCATTGTAGTTTTCATTAGCATTATTGTCTAAAAAATAAACTTTCAATAATTATTGAAAGTTTAAAATATTTAAAATATATTTGTACTAAGAAACGAAAATTTAAAAGTATTATTCATTTCGAATAAAAGATTTTAAATGAGAGAACGAATGCAATGAGTGTTTGCACGCATTCAATTTTTTAAATTATTTTCGGTAATTATAAAAAATTCAAAAAGTGAACTACGAAGAAGCAAAGATAAAGTTTGTAAGTACTTGGGGAAGTTTAGGCACGCTTTGGGGAATTAATAAAGCTATGGCTCAAATACAAGCTTTACTTTTTATTTCTACAAAACCGCTTACGATGGAAGATATTATGGAAGATTTAAAAATATCTCGTGGCAATACTAGCATGAATTTACGTCAGTTAATAGATTGGGGCATTGTGACCAAAGAGATTATTCCTGGTGAGCGTAAAGAGTATTTTACTACTGAAAAAAATGTACAAGAGCTCGCAAAAACTATTGCAAAAGAGCGTAGCCGTAGAGAAATTCAACCCGTAGTAAAAGTACTACAAGAGGTCTCTTCTATTGAAGACGACGGTACACAAAAAACTAAAGAACTCATCAAACAAACCAAAGCATTGCATAATTTAACGAAAGATGTAGATCTCATGATTAACAAAATGGTAGAGCAAAAACAAAATTGGTTAACGAAGTCTATTTTAAAACTAATGAGCTAACTCTATTTTTTTAAATATAAGTTTCAATAATTTCTGAAAGTTTAATATTATCAATATGAATTATAACATCCTAACATACGTGATCTATCTTCCAGTAATTGCTGTCATTATGGTAAAAGTTGGTTGGATGTTTTATACACACGGTGAACTTTTTTTATTGAATTTATTTCAGCAAGATCAATCCATTGTAAAACCCATCAACACCCTATTACTTATTGGGTATTACTTAGTAAATCTTGGGTATGCCATTATCACCATAGCCTACTGGGAAAAAATTGATACCGTTCAAGATATTTTCAATACGCTAAGCTATCATTTAGGCATTATTATAATTGGACTGTCTCTATTGCATTACAACAATGTGCTATGTCTCACCTATCT
>Ga0316189_10001330_pt1 | contig 24620 bp, 21 predicted proteins | sample LowCovwburrow_MG_FD_204930 | JGI IMG/M metagenome (GOLD analysis project Ga0316189, IMG submission 204930) | Coastal sediment microbial communities from Maine, United States - Lowes Cove worm burrow | ecosystem: Environmental > Aquatic > Marine > Coastal > Sediment | place: USA: Maine... | reverse complement strand
GCGGCTGCGGCCGCGTTGTGGCGCTTCTCCATGCGCATGTTGAGCATCTGCACAAAGAGCGAGAAGCCCATTGCACTGTAGATATACGCCTTGGGCACGTGCTGGCCCGTGCCCTCCGCGAGCAGCATGGCGCCGATCAACACGAGGAACGACAGCGCCAAGACCCGCACCGATGGGTGCTCTTCGATGAAGTCCCCGATGGCCCCAGCAAACACCATCATCACCCCGACCGCCATGAGCATCGCCACCACCATGATCGGAATGTGGTCGGCCATGCCGACCGCGGTGATCACCGAGTCCAGCGAGAACACGATGTCCAGCAGCATCACCTGGAAGATGATCCCGCGGTAGCTGACCTTGCGCGGGCCCGGCCCGTCGGGGTCTTTGGAGTCTGCGGGAGCATGGACGCCCGGGTGCTCAACGTTCTCGTAGATCTCGGTGGTGGACTTGTACAGCAGGAACAAACCACCGCCGACGAGGATGAGTCCCTTGCCCGTCCACTCGACGACGAAGGTGAACAGCGGGTCGGTCAGGCGCATGACCCAAGCAATGCCCAGCAAGAGCACCAGCCGCGAGATGAGCGCGACGGCCAGCCCCAGACGTCGCGCGCTCAGCTGTCGTTCCTTGGGCAGTCGTCCACACAGGATCGTGATGAAGACGATGTTGTCGATGCCCAACACGATCTCCATCAGCGACAGGACCGCCAATGAGAGCCATGCGGCCGGGTCGGAGAGCAGCTCGATCATGCGGGCCTGGCACAGTCTGCGGAGCGATTCGCGTCAGCCCGGCTCAGGCTCGACGTCGATGTCCGTGACTGCGACCCGCAGACTACCGCGATGCAGGTGTACGCCCAAAGTCGCGCCAACGGCGGTCTCGGAGGCCTGCACCAGCGCCGTTCCGTCCTGCTGCGTGACGATTGCGTAGCCGCGCGCGAGCACAGCCAGGGGTGACAAAGCGTCCAGTGCACCCGCCAGTCGCGCCAGGCGAACACGGTCGGCCCGGGGCGCCGCTTGCATCGCGACGACCAGCCGATGCTGCAGGGCTCCGAGGCGCTCGCGCGCGGGCCGAGGGGCCTCCCCGGCCGCGGCAAACAAGCGGCTCGTCGCCGACTCCAACCGACGACGATCGCGATCCAAGCGGCGTCGCGGGTGCTGCTGCGCGAGCGCCTGCTGCCCGCGCGCCAGCCGGTCGCGGCGGTCCCGGGTCAGCGCACGACCGTGCCGCGCGAGCGCAGCGATGGCCGTATCCAGCCGCGACTGCTGGTCCAGAATCGTCCGGGAGAGCGCACGCTCCAGCCGACCACGCACCACCGTGAGGCGGCGTTGTGCCTGCGAGAGATCGGGCACGACCAGCTCGGCCGCATGCGAAGGCGTCGCCGCCCGCAGGTCGGCCGCAAGGTCGCTCAACGAGCTGTCCACTTCGTGGCCGATGGCACTCACCACGGGCACGGGGCAGGCCGCGACCGCGCGCACGACGGACTCGTCGTTGAAGCACCACAGATCCTCGGCGGACCCACCCCCGCGGCCAAAAATGATGACGTCGACGCCCGGGACCCGGCTCAGTCGCGACAGCGCCGAGACCAGCGAGCGTGGCGCATCCGGGCCCTGCACAACCGCGGGCGACAAGACCACCTTGGACGGGCATCGCCGACGCGCGACTTCCAGCACGTCGTGGATCGCAGCACCCGTGGCTGAGGTCACCACTCCGATCACGCGCGGCCACCGTGGGATCGGCCGACGCTTGGCCGGGTCAAACAAGCCCTCGGCGGTCAGTCGACGCTTGCGCTGCTCGAGCTCGAGCATCTTGGCCCCAAGCCCGGTCGGTTCGGCCCGCTCGACGTAGAACTGAAACCGCCCCTGCTTCGGGAAGATCCCCAAACGACCCAGGCAGCGCAGCTTCTGGCCGTTCTCGAGACGAAACGGCAGCGCCTCGACCGAGGCTCGCCACATTGCAGCCGGCAGCGCCGCGTCGGCGTCCTGGAGGGTGAAGAACGCATGCCCGCTGCCCGCCACTTTGAGGGAGCCGACCTCGCCCTCGATCCACAGGTTCGAAAACCGCTGCTCGAGCATGCGGTTGGCCCCGCGCACAACTTGCGAGACGCTCCACACCGACGGCCGTACGGGCTTGTTGCCCGGCGCCTGAAACGAAAGCTCTCCCTGGCTCACAGCAAACCCAGCCCCAACAAGGGCAGCTCAGGAAGCCGATGCCGCGGTGCTTGTGTCGCCGTGCGACTCGATGGTGGCCCGGAGAGAAGCCAGCTCGCGCTGCAGCTGGTCGATGCGCGTCGCAAACCTGCCCACGAGCACAGCGAGCTCACCGTTCAACGGCGCGCCCGCGCCACTCGTAGCGGGAGCGCCCCCGCTGCTGTGCGCCGGTGCCGCGACACCGTTGGGATCCACCGCACTCATCGAGCGGACAATAACCAGACACGGGGCAGCTGTCACCGTCGCATTGCCCGCAGGAAATTTGGGGAACCGCGCACGTCCATGTGTAGTCGGTGGGATGCTTGGACGGATCTCGCTCGCCGCGCTGCTTGTGATCGGCCTCAACGCCGGGGGGTGTGACTTCTTCCAGGAGCTGGAGAACGCGGAGTCCGCGGGCACCGCTGACTCCGGTGACAGCGGCCAGGCGGCCGGCACCGCAGGGGAATCGGGCAGCGGCGGCGCGATGGCCGGACCGTGCGATGTGGTCGAGCACGACCGCTGCATCAACCAGGACGTGATCGCCAGCTGCGACCCCGCCACGGGCGTCCTGACGGAGATCCGGTGCGACGACCTGTGCCAGGACAACGCCAACTTCTCGTGTGTCTCCATCGCCGAGGGGCGGCATGGGTGCTGGTGCGTCGTTCCTGGTGCCAACAAGCTCTCATCGTGCAGCGAGCTCGAGACCTGCCTCGGCAGCTGCGCTGAGCCCGGCGCCTGCACCGACCAATGCTTCGGGAAGACGACAGAGACGACCGTGCGAACGTTCGGGGCGCTTGTGCACTGCGCGGAATCCGGCTGCAGTGACCTGTGCGCCGAGAATCCCGCGGCCTGTAGCCCTTGCATCGCCAACGCGATCGCGACGGGCGATGGCTGCTCCCTGGAACGCGCCGTGTGCGACTCCGACGCCAACGACGACCCCTGGAGCTTCCCGGAATAGCACCGGCCTGGGGGCCCCGCTGGCTCACCCACATTGCACCGTGCTGTGCTAACTACGCACACACGCGCATGGCCGATTTTGTCCACGTACCGGATCCGCAGGCGGGGCCAAACGGCACCGGGCGTATTCGCTACGACCTACGGCGCCCAGCCCCTCGGTCGGGCACCGCGAGCCCTCCCTTGGTGCTCTTGGGTGGCATGACGCAGACGGTCTCCAGCTGGGGCGGCCAGCTGCGGCCGCTGTCGGCGACCCGCACCGTGGTGGCCTACGAAACCCGCGGCCAGGGCGGCACCGAGCTGTCCCTCGGCGACGTGAGCCTGGCCCGTCAGGTCGAGGACGCCGCGAGCTTCATCGCAGCCCTGGACTTGCCCGGCCCAGTCGATCTTTGCGGCTTCTCGTTCGGCGGCCGCGTCGCGTTGGCCATCGCAGCCCATCGGCCCGACCTCGTGCGCCGCCTTGTGCTCTCGGGTGTGGCACGCGGTCGCACCGTGCTGGCGCGATGCATCCTTGGTGGGTGGGCGGCCGCGCTCACGACCGGCTCCCTCGAGGCGCTGGCTCGCGTCAGCATGGCCGACATCGTGGGCACGGAGTACCTCGAGGCCCACGCAGGCCTGGTCGAGCCCATGGTCAAGGCCGTCGTCCAGCGCAACAGCTACGCAGGCATCGCCGCGCTGTTCCGCGATGTCATGCAAACCGACAAGGCCCCGCAACCCGAGGCCGGCGCGCAGGGGTGGGACAACGCCACGCTGGCCGCCGCCGTACAATGCCCTGCGCTCGTCATGGGCGGCGAGGGCGACAGGCTCGCTGCCCCAGCCGAGGTCGCTGCCCTGGCCGAAGCCATGGGCGCGGTGCACAAGACATTCAGCCCCGCGGGTCACACCATTCCCATTGAAGCCGCGGGGCCCTGGCGCGAAGCGGTGGTGGATTTCCTGGACGCATCCCGATGAAGGCAGCCCCATGAGCGGCAACAGTTTCGGGCAGCGTTTTGTGGTGACGACGTTTGGCGAGTCGCACGGCGGCGCGGTGGGGGTGGTGGTCGACGGCTGCCCGGCCGGACATGCATTCCCTCACGACGCGATAGCCGCCCAGCTCGCGCGACGCCGGCCTGGCCAGGGCCGACTCGTGTCGCAGCGCAAGGAGCCCGACACGCTCAACGTGATGAGCGGGCTCGACCCCGCTTCCGACCTCACGCTCGGCACCCCCATCGCCATGTGGGTGACCAACAAAGACGCCAAGAGCGGCGACTATGCCGAGGTCGCCGATGTGTATCGCCCATCCCACGCCGACTACAGCTACGACGCGCGGTTTGGCCTCCGCTTCGTGGCCGGGGGCGGCCGGGCATCTGCACGCGAGACGGTCGGGCGCGTCGCCGCGGGTGCCCTGGCCGAGGACCTCCTGCGCCATGCTTGGGGCATCGAGATCGTCGCCTGGGTCGACAGCATCGCCGACATCCAGACCGGCCCGGTCGACGGTGAGACCGTTTGCCGACGCACGGTCGACGCCAGCGAGCTCCGCTGCCCCAACCCCGAAGCCTCCGGCAAAATGGTCGAGCTGGTCACGGACGTCCGCAAGGCCGGCGACACCGTCGGCGGCGTGATCCGCTGCGTGGCCCGCGGCGTACCGCCTGGGTTGGGCGAGCCCGTGTTCGACAAACTGACCGCGAGCCTGGCCGCCGCCATGATGAGCCTGCCCGCCAGCCGTGGCTTCGAGGTCGGCGACGGGTTCGCTGCGACCACGCTGCGCGGCTCGACGCACAACGACCCTTTTGTCCCGGACCCAACGCGGCTGCGGAGCACGGACGGGATCACCACCAGCGCCAACCACTCGGGCGGAATCCAAGGGGGGATCAGCAACGGCGAAACGATCCGGTTTGGCGTGGCGTTCAAACCTGTTGCGACGGTATTTCGCGAGCAACAGACGGTGACGCGCGACGGCGATCCTGCCGTTTTACGGGTTCGGGGCCGGCACGACCCCTGCGTTGTCGCTCGCGCCATTCCCATGGTTGAATCGATGACCGCCCTTGTGCTGTGCGATCATCTACTGCGCCGACTTGGGGCGCGCGTGACGGAGCTGTCGCGCTTCACCGCCGGGCGCGCTGAGCCCGAATCCTGAGGCCATCCCATGGCACTCCAACTCCTCCCGCCCGCTGAAGACCGCCCCACCCCCAACGCCGCGGGGGCGGGTCCGAGGATCCTCGCGTCTGGGGCCCCGATCTCGCCGGGCCCGGTCCCGCCGGACCTCGCACAGCATCTCGTGTTCGGCGAGGCGCTGGTGTGGTGGGGCGACAAGAGTCGGATCTACTTCGGGCCCCTGCTGATGGTGCTCGCCGCCATCGTTTCGATTCTGGGCTTTGTCAGCCTGCTCGCTCCGGAGTTCTGGCTCGCGCCGCCCCTGGAGCTGGCCAAGCCGCTGGCGGTGCTGTTCTCGCCCGCGCTGGTCGTGCTCATCCGTGAGCGGCTCAACCAGCGCGCCGTGCTCGTGACCGACAGCTTTGTCCTCGACGTCGACAACCGCGGCCGGTCGGCTCGCCTGCGCTTCGACCAGATCCGCAAGGTCAGCCGCGATGTGCTTCGCGGCGGCGTGTGCCTCGAGGCCGGTGACGTGCGCGTGCTGATTCCACCGCCGCTGGCCGAGGACACCCGCAAGGCCATTGCCGCCCAGATGCGCGGCCGGGTTCGCGCCAACGAGCTCGAAGACTCCATCGGGTGGATGCCGTGACACCGCCCGTGGTCGCGCGCAGGCGAGACACACTGGCCTCGGCCGAACGAATCGTCATCAAGCTGGGCACGGGCGTCGTGACACGAGACGGCGTCGAGCTTGCGCTGGGCCGTCTGTACTCCATCGTCGAGGCCGTCGCAGCGCTGCACGCGGCGGGGCGGACGGTCATCCTCGTGTCGAGCGGGGCGGTCGGTATCGGGCTGCGCGCGCTCGGCCATCGCGAGCGCCCCACCTCTCTGGGCCTGCGGCAAGCGTACGCGGCGGTCGGCCAGGGCAAGCTCATTGCGCTGTACACCCAGGCGTTTGCCCAAGAGGGCATCACCGTCGCTCAGGTCCTGCTTACCGCTGACGACCTCGCCGACCGCGACCGGGCCCTTTGCGTGCGCACCACCCTGACCCGCCTGCTTGAGCTGGGGACCATTCCAATCCTCAACGAAAACGACAGCGTCAGCGTCCGAGAGCTCATGGAGCAGCGAGGGGGCAGCAGCGACGACCTCGCGTTTGGTGACAACGACGGGCTGTCGGCCCGGGTGGCCATCGCGTTGGACGCCGACGTGCTGGCCCTGATGACCGACGTCGACGGCGTCTACACGGCCAATCCCAGCCAGTGCCCGACCGCCGAGCGGATAGGCGAGCTGCACGGGATCGACGAGGCGACCCTGGGCCGCGCCGCGGGGGTCTCCAGCAGCGGCACGGGGGGCATGCACGCCAAGCTCACCGCGGCCCAGACCGCCACCGAAGCGGGGACGACCGTGTTGATCCTCGATGGGGGCGCCCCCGGCTCTCTGGCCGCCGCGCTCGAGGGCGCGGACGTGGGGACAGTCGTGTGGCCGACCACGCGACGCAAAGCGCGGCATCAGCAAATCGCCCATGCCCGGCCGCACACGGGCGCACTGATCGTCAACGATGGCGCACTGCAAGCCCTGGGCGAGCGCAAAGCGTCGCTTCTGCCGATCGGGGTCACCGCGGTCGACGGTGGGTTCCAGCGCGGCGACGTCGTGGAAGTCCGCGACCCGTCCGGTCGCGTCCACGGACGCGGGCTGGTCAACTACGATGCGGCGCAGTGTGCTGCGCTGGCGGGCAAGCACAGCCGGCAGATCGAGGACGTACTCGGTTTCCGTGGCTACGACGCACTCATTACACGTGACAACCTTGTGTTGTCCGAAGTCTGATTCGAGACTTGATCGAGATTTGATCGAGGGTTGATCGAGGGTTGATAGAGGGGTTTCGCGATGTCGCTGTGGTGGATGGTCACACTCGTTCTGCTGGTTTCCGGGCTCGTATTTGTCGCGGTTGCGGCGGCCTGGAGTTCACAATGGGGTTCGCAATACCGAATCCGCCCCGCCCTCGCGCGCAAGGTCACCGGCCTCCGTTTGTGGGGTCGAGTCCTGGGCAACATGGCGTTGTCCGGCGCCGCCGTCTTCGCGATGACATTTGTCGCACAGGCGTGGCTCGTCGACGCGTCCAAGACCTTTGGGCTGGGCGACGCCGCCCAGATCGTCGGCATCCTGCTCGTCTACGACCTGCTGTACTACTTCCTGCACCGCTACCCCTTCCATCAGTGGACCCGGCTCAAGCGTGTGCACACGGTCCACCATGTGATCCGCGCGCCGACGGCAGTCGAGAGCCTGTACCTGCATCCCGTGGAGCTCCTCCTTGGTCAGCTGCTCCTCACGCTCGTCGTCTGTGCGTTCGGCCCGGTATCCGTCGCAACGTACGGCATCGTGCTCGTGGTGCACGGCACGCTGAACATCATCGTGCACGCCGGACTCGATCTGCCGTTCTTCGGTTTTCGCGCCCTCAGTTTTCTGTCCCGCAAGCACGCCACACACCACATCAGCATGCGCGGTGGGAACTACGCATCGCTGACGCCGCTGTGGGACATGCTCTTGGGCACCGCTGAATAGCCCTCCCCACGACACGCCATGCAACTGTCCGACCTCAAGATCATCGTCACCGGAGCCGCCCAGGGTATGGGCGCCCATTTTGCACGCGCTCTGTTCGAGGCCGGGGCCTCGGTCGCCGCGGGTGATATCGACGAGGCTGCCCTCGATGCCCTCCCCAAGGGCATCCACCGTCGACGACTCGACGTGACCGACTCGGCGCAATGCGACGCGTTTGTCGAGTGGGCGGCGGAGCGCATGCCCGGTCTCAACGGACTCATCAACAACGCTGGCGTCATCCGAGACGGCATCCTCGCCAAGCGCAATCGGCGGTCGGGCGAGATGCAGCGCCTGTCCGACGAAGACTGGCGCGCCGTGCTGGCGGTGAACCTCGACGGCCCGATGTTCATGACGCGGGCGTTTGCCAGCTCCGTCATCGAGACGGGCCCCCACCCTGCCGTCGTGGTGAACATGTCGAGCATTTCGCGGCACGGCAACCGCGGCCAGTCCAACTACGTGGCGACCAAGGCGGCGCTGGCGGCCAATACGGTCACATGGGCGCGCGAGTTCGCCAAAGCCGGCATCCGGGTCGGCGGCGTCGCTCCGGGTATGGTCGAGACCCCGATGACGGCAGGCATGAACCAAAAAGCCCTCGACGCATTTGTGGCTCAGATTCCGGTGGGCCGTATCGGGGTTCCGCACGACATCTGGCAGGCGGTGAAGTTCGTCTTGGAGTGCGACTACTTCAACGCCCAGACGATCGACGTCGACGGCGGCATGGGCTTTTAGCTAGCGCAGCTTGGCTTCGTTGAGCGCGGCAAACGACTCTGCATACGCGCGGCTGCGAAACGCTAGGACGAGCCGGTCTCCCCATGCCTCGATCCCAAAGATCGGAGTGTACGCGCGATTGGCCAGGAACAGCGGAACCCCGACGGCAGCGGCCACACCGAGCCACGACGCCCAGCCCGTGACGCTGGGCGCGAGCTCAATCATCGCCAGCAGCGCTGCGACGCTCACGGCAATGCTCCCACCAAACAGCAGCTTGCCCACTGAGCGCGACCGCAGCAGCGCGCCGACGTGCCCGTGGCATGCGGGGACGTCGGCGGCCCAGGGCTGACCGAGGGGCTCCCTGAGCGGCTTGTAGCCCGAAGCGCCAGCGGCGATCCGCACCGTGTGGCCATCCGGGTTTGCATTGCACACCACGCAGCCGTCGGGGAACACGAGCGGCCTCTGCTTGGGGACCTCGACTTCGTGGGGCATCCGCGCGCTACGGACAGGTCAGGGTCGTCTCAGGGAACGTCGAGTTTTCGAACGCCGTGACACCAGCGTAGTCGAACGCGCCACCCACAACGCGGAACTCGGACGAGCCGTTGAGTGCACCGCCGCCTTCGTCGACAAACTCGATGCTCCACTCGTCGACCACGAGCGACTGGCCCAGCTCCTCGCGAGCGCCATCGGCTTCGATGAGGTCGTAGCGCATCCCGGCGCCCGTGAGCAGCGCCTGAACCGGCAATCGCGGGGTCGTCGTGTGGTAGGTGATCGTGCCCGCCTCGCGGACGTCGTCCACGAGCACATCGGCCTCAAACTCCAGCGTGCCGAGCCGCCCCTCGATCTCGCCAATGTCGGAGAACGACAGGGAGATGGGGCTCTCGGGCTCGGCCCCGTAGCCCAGCAGCTCAACGAGGGGGCCCGTGCCTGAAAACGAGAGCGTGGTTGCGCCCGTCGAAAGGTCGACGTTGACGGTTGCGCCGACCAAGTAGTTCTCGGTGAGAAACACGTTCTCGGTGATGAGCTCGCCCGACGCGGCGAAGCTGAAATCGGCCGCCGCAAAGAACTGGGTCGTCATCACGACCCCCTCGCCGCTCGTTCGGTACGTCCCGCCCGACTCGTACGACCAGGCATCCGGCGTCGCATCGTTGGACTGCTCGATGATCGCATTGATGATCCCGCTCACGACGCCGTTGCACAGCGCGACCGCAAGGCCACCGCACGCAACCATCTCGTGCAGGCTCTGGCCGTACTCCTCGGTAATCCGTACCTCCTCGGCGATATCGCTATCGTCACCACACTCGCGCAGGGCATCCGCCGCGTCGTCGCCGGCCTCCGAATCGGAGCCAGATCCGCTGGTGAAGATGCAGCCAGGGGCGGCAAAGGCGAGGGTGGCAAGCGTGGCGAGAGTGGCAATCTTTGAGGTCATCAGTGGTCTCCGGGAGCGGACGGGGCGGTAAGGACGGTCAAGGCTTGGGGGCGCGACGTAGCCATCGTACTCGAATGCGCGGGCAATGAGACGGTGAAGCGGCTTGGTAGTTCAACCAGCGCGTCGATCGATCATGATGCGGATCACAATCGTCGGAAACGGTACGATGGCGCCGCGGGATGAATGATGAGTGATCCAGTCCGTCTCATAGCCTGCGCCGCGCGGCGTGCAGGGAAAGAGCTCGCGCGCGCCCCCGGACCGCAGCGGCGCTCGATTCTGCTCGCGCTCGCCGATGCGCTGCAACGCGGCGACGAACGGGCGCGATTGCTCGCCGCCAATGGCGAAGACGTCACCGAAGGTCGAGCGATGCAGGCGCGCGGCGAGCTGTCGGCCGCACTCGTCGACCGCCTCGTTCTCACCCACACCAAGCTCGACGCCCTATGCGACGGGCTCGCGCAGCTCGCGAGTCAAAAGGACCTCCTGGGTACAGCCGATCTCCGTCGCGAGCTCGCCGACGGCCTGACACTGTCTCGGGTTCCATGCCCGCTGGGTGTGCTCGGCGTCGTCTTCGAGGCACGGCCTGATGCTGTGCCCCAAATCGTTGGGCTGGCCATGCGAACTGGCAACGCGGTTGTGCTCAAGGGTGGCCGTGAGGCGCAGCGCAGCAATCGAGCCCTTGTGAAGCTGATCAAGGAGACGCTTCGCATCCAGGGCGTCGATCCTGCGGCCGTGGCCCTGCTCGAAGGACGCGAGCAAGTCGATCGCCTGCTGCAGTGCAACGACGTCATCGATCTCGTGATCGCCCGCGGTTCCGGAGCGTTTGTCCGGCACGTCCAGAGTCAAACCCAAATCGAAGTCCTCGGGCACGCCGAGGGCATGTGCCATCTTTTTGTCCATGGATCGGCGGACCCCGCGATGGCCGCGCGCATCGCCGTCGACGCCAAGTGTTCGTACCCCGCGGCGTGCAACGCCATCGAGACCTTGCTGTGGGAGTCCCCTGCCCACGAGGCGCTGACCTGTGCGGTTCGGGCACTCCGCGAGGCGGACGTGACACTGCGTGGGTGCGCGGCGACACGCGAGGTTGTCCCAGGGCTCGACGCCGCGACCGACGAGGACTGGTCCACCGAGTATGGCGAGCGGATACTCTCCATCCGCAGAGTCGATGGCCTCGACGGCGCGCTGGAGCACATCCAGCGGTACGGCTCACGGCACACCGAGGCCATCGTCGCGTCGGACCCGTCCGCGGTGTCCGAGTTCATCGCCCAGGTCGATGCCGCGGGGGTCTTTCACAATGCGAGCACGCGGTTCGCCGACGGATACCGATACGGACTCGGGGCCGAGGTCGGGGTCAGCACGGGCAAGCTGCACGCACGCGGGCCAGTGGGCGTGGAAGGGCTGGTGACCTACCGCTGGATTCTGCACGGCCAGGGCGACGTCGCCAGTGACTTCGGCGAAGGCGGCCGCCGGTTCACCCACCGCACGCTGTAGTTGCCATCGCACGGGCGCTGCGGTCGCCCAAACGCAAACGACCGGTCTCTCGCGCGAAGCGAAAAACCGGCCGTATCGTGGAGCCGAACGTCTCTACAGCTGGTCAGCGATGCGCCGATGCGCACCAGACTGACTCGGGTTGGACTTGGCTGCGTACGATTGAACTTGCCGCTGGGCCGCCGCGAATGCATCGCGGAGCGCGACCCCGAGATCTTCGTGGTCAGGGTTGGGTGGATCTCGGTTGACGATGAGCTCGTCTCCCGGAACGCTGACCTCAATCCGTATGTGGTACGAATTGCCCTTTGTCTGGTGCTTGTGCGGCGCCTCGACGACAACGCGGCAACCGGTGATGCGGTCGTAGAAGCGATCGAGTTTTGCTGCCTTGGCTCGAATCTTCTCTTCGACTTCGGGCGTTCTTTCTACATTCCGGAACGTGATCTCCAGCGGGAGCTTCATACGCGTACCTCATCCGTGTGGGCACCAACCACCGCGCGCCTGCCGGCCATCGGGTGGGTGATGGGTGCCGGTTGCGAACTGAGCCGGGCAGGCAATAGACCTAGTTTGCCGCGGGATACACTCCAAACGCTACCTAAAAACGCCCAAACCGGTCCGTTCGCCGTTGCGAGCCGACCTGACGCGTACTGTGGCCCACCTCCACAAGCGCCCGCATTGAGCGCGAAATCGAGAGGCGCGGGAACGTGCGACCTCGGGGCGGTTATCGGAGCAACAGGCGCTCGGCGTCGTCGGGATCCATCTCAAGCAGATCGCCTGGCGCCACCTCGTCGGCGGAGCGACCCTCCGCAAACCGCAGCAGACCCAGCGCGGCGTAATGCGGCGCTATCCGGTCCGTCAGCAGATGGATCCGCCGCAGGTTGGGGATCATCCGCCGGAACATGGTCTCGCGAAAATGCTGCATGAACGGCGAGGCCAGCACGATCTTGTCCCACTGACGCTGAGACATTTGGTGGGCGTAGTACTCATCGTAAAACTCGTGCGCCAAGAAGCGGTTGCGCATCAGGACGGTGATCTCGTAGGCCCAGTCCTCCCGATCGCGGCGTTCCGATTCCGGTAGCGCCGCGTAGAGATCGCGCAGCACCACGACCCCGAAGTGCACGTGCCGCGCCTCGTCGGTGATCACGCGCTTGAGCAGCTCTTTGAGCAGCGGCTCCTGGGTCGCTTGTCGCATGGTTCCGAAGGCCCCCAGCGCGAGGCCTTCGACCATGATCTGCATGCCGAGGAACTTGAGGTCCCAGCGACCGTCCGTCATCAAGGCGTCGATAATCGTGTAGAGGTTGTCGTTGATCTTGTAGAGCTTGCTGAGCTTGTCGCTCAGGTAGCGATGAAAGACCTCGACGTGCCGGCCCTCGTCGACGACCTGCGTGGATCCGTAGAGCTTTCCGTCGGTCCACTCGACGGCCTCGGTCACCTGACACGCAGCGAACAGCGCCCCCTGCTCGCCGTGCAAGAACTGCGACAGCAGCCACGCCGTGAGCGCGTGGGTCTGGTCCAGCTGGCGCCGTCGGGGAAGATTGCGATAGCTGCGAAGGGACTCCAGCGGCAGCAGGCTGTCGGGGAGGAGAAGCCGCGCCTCGCAGTGCGGATCGACCTCGGTGCTCCAGTCGAGGTCTCCGGACGCCCACTGCGAGCGCTTTGCAGCCTCGTACAGCCGCGACAGCTCGGGCTTTTCTCGCTCGTACTCCCAATCGAATCGGGCCCGGTTGTTGGCCGGGATCGTGCTCTTGGCACTTCGTTTGCCGCGCTTGAGGAGCAACCCTCGCACCGCCGGCCCTGCCAAGTCCCAGAACACCCGAGCGTTGCGGGAGCGGCCGACGTGGCCAAGGGAGGGGCTCAGATGGGAGGCGAGGAGCGACAGTCGTGACAAATCTGGGTCCTGTCAGTGGGTGGGAAAAAGCAGAACCCGCGCCAGCGCTTTGGCGTGGTCCTCTTCGCCCCACAGTGGTTGCTTCAGTGGCCCTGTGGCCGAGCGAATAAACACGTCGGAGCAGAGCATCATGATGGAGGCGCGCACGGGCACGTCGTCTCGAATCACCCCCTTGCCCTCGGTGATGATGAACTGCTCGAGCTTGTCGACGAGGGGGACAATCTGCTCGAGGAGAATCTCGTGGCCGGGCCCCTTGCCGTCGAGGAGCTCGCGGAGCACCAAGCGCGACAGCTCGGGTTCACCGTGCACAAACTCGATGTACTGGTCGACGGTTCGCATCAACCGCGTGGTGAAGTCGCCATCCCCTTGCATGACCTCCTCCATGCCGCGGCCCAGGCGTGCGAAGCAGCGCTCGACCATGGCGGCGTAGAGGTTCTCCTTGCTGGAGAAGTGGTACAGCAGCGACGGTCGCCGGATCCCCGCGCGTTGCGCGATGTCGGCGAGCTTGGCCGCGCCAAAGCCGACGGCAGAGAAGGCGACTTCTGCGGCTTGCAGAAGACGCTCGGGTGTCGACGTGGGGTTGTCCCCCGATCGTGGTCGTCCCATCCCCTCTCGTAACATCTCCACTATTATCGACTCGCGAGTCGATAACCAGTTAAATCTACTCCTGAGTAGGCAGATGGGCGAAATCGGGCTCGTAGTGGCGACTCGCGGGCAAGCGCTGGGCCGTCCGCCCATAGAAAAAGGGCGAGCGCCGAAGCACCCGCCCTTTCGTCTGCGAAGCCGCTTGCCGTTAGTCGCGGCGGCGGAGGCCGAGGCCGAGGAGGCCGGCCATCAGGAAGAGCATGCCGCCGCCCGAGGTGGGCGCCGTCGTGCAGGAGCAGCCCTCGTCGTCGGCGCCATCGTCGGCAGCACCGCTGCCGCCGTCGCCCGTGCCGCCCGTGCCGCCGTCGTCGTCGCCGCCGTCGAACGAGTTGTCGCCGCCGTCGCCGTCGCCGTCGCCGTCGCCGCCGCCCGTCTCGTCAGCACCGCCGCTGTCGCCAGCCGGAGCGGTCACGGTCACGTTGATCGTGACAGGGTCCGCCACGTTGCCGTGGTAGTCCGAGGCCTCGAGCGTGATCTCGTAGTCGCCCGGGGGGAAGTCGGCGAACTCGGTGACGCCCCAGTCGCTGTCGGTCGCCTTGAACGTGCCGTCCTGCCAGTTCAGCGCGCCGCCACTCTGCGGGTCAAGGCATGCGTCGTTGGTGCACTTGCTGATGATGCCGCCCTTGACTCCCAACTCTTCGAGCGCGGGGGACGAAACCGTCCAGCGCGCCGCGAGAATCGTCTCCGCGTCCACCATGGTCACGCCGAGCAAGAACTCGCCCGGCTCGATCTCCGCACCGTCCTCGGGGACGAGGTCCTCGAACGTGGGCGCGTCGGTGTCTTCGGTGCGCGCGCCGTAGAACTCGAGCAAGTCGGCGTTGGCGTTCTGCTGATTGTCCTCATCGCAACCCGTGTGCTGCCGGCTCGTGCACTCGAGCGGAAGCTGGACGACCTCGTCCATGTCGTTGAAGCCGTTCTGCTGCACCAGGTTGTTGCACTGGTCCTCGAACGCCACGTTGGGCATCGTGTAGTCCGGGGTGTAGAACATCGCGTCGGTGGGGCTGTCGGTGCCCTCAAGGCCCGACATGCGGCCGAACGCGTACACGACCGAGGCCAAGGTCTCAGGCGCCTTGGGCATCGTGCACTGCTCGGTGGAGCCGCTGGTGAAACCCATGTTGTTGCGCTGCAAAACGCCGCAGTTGGCGCCCACGCTCGTACACGTGAACGAGGTGCTCTCGGGCAGGTCCTCGGTCGACGCCATGAGCATCATGTAGGGCACGTACTCGGGCGGACGCGTGTTGGTCACATACACTTCGTACGCTTCGACCGCCGTGGCCAAGCCCGTGGTCAGCGCGTCGAGATCGCCGTCGTATGCGGTGACCGTGCCTGGCTCGGAGACGCCGCCGCAGCCAAGGCCTGCGTTGGTCTGCCCACCCTGCATCACGGGACAGTTTGCCGTCGGTACCAACTCGACGTCCTCGGACGGCAGCACAATGATGCCCGGCTCCGCGCTGGCTTGGGTGGAAAGGGAGAGGGCGGCCAACGAGGCGACACCGGTAAGCAAGAACAAGCGCTTCATTTGAGGTACTCCTGGAATGAGAGTTCGGCTCAGTGCCGAACAGATTTCGCGATGACGCTGCCTGCCCGCGGGCACGCTGTCAAGCCACACGGCTCGCGTAAAACGTCACGTATCAGCCGTTACGCTACGTTCTGAGGCCAAGGCGCTTACGCCCCCTCAACCGTGCGTTGCCTCAACGCGCAACGCGCTCGGGCGCGATCGTCGTTTTGTACGCAGGACGCGACGTCGGCAGCCACGATGAGCGCCGCGTGTGGACCAGCGGCACGCGCAGCGCGGGGCCGCGGGAGAGCTCGATTTGCGACAGCCCGAAGAACATCTCGCCGTCGATGACGGGATCGAGCGGGGCGTCGACGGCTGAAACGCGCAGGGTCGAGGCCGGGGCGTCGAACACGTTCTTGCCCCACAGCGGCGTCCCCAACACGATGTTCGGGAGGTTGGCGGTGACGCCCAGCGGCGACATCGACGCTGCCTGAGCGTGCAGGACGCCCGACTCGGCCGCGTGACGGAACGTGCGGACGACCCCGCCGAGGTTGATGTCGATCGACCCCAGCTGCAGCGAGGCAAACGACTCGAACGGGAGACGTTTGCCGTCGACCTCGACGCGCGCCCGTGTGGGCTCGAAAATCTCGTCGCCGAGGCTACTGGCGAGCCAGCTGCGCAACCGCGGCGGGAGCACGCGGCCCAGCGGCCCGCGGGCCACCGCAACGCTGCCGACCGCGCTGCCGAGCACGCGCGCAATCTTGGCGGGCTCGACGGGTCGTAGCGCGTACAGGCGCTCAAAGAAGCGCTGCGCAATACCGCCGATGGCGGTGGCAAATCCCAGGCGGTCGATGATCGCGGGCTCGCCCGGTTTGGGGTTGGCGACATGGCCAACAAAGCGGAACGTGTCGAGCTCGACGCACGGAGGCACCTCATCGCGGCGGGCCCACCCCGCCAGGCTGCGCAGCAGGTCAACGCAATCCCCGTGGACGCCAGCCTTGTGCGCGATGAAGTCGACGCTGCCGCCGTTGGCCGGCATCACCATCGGTAGCCGCGGCACCTCAGCGCCGCCGGGCTCGAGCCCTTCGCGCTGCCGTGCGACGTCCATTCCGGTGGCCAGCAGCCAGTGCAAGGTGCCGTCGCCACCGTCGCAGACCCACGTATCGCAGCCGGCATCGAAGAACTCCTCGACGACCTCACGCAGGTGCGACAGGTCTCGCGTCTGGCGAACGATCGCCGAGGGACCCGCGACACGCGACAGCTCGCGCAAGCGCAGCTCAGGATCGTGAGCGTAGCGCTTGTCGTTCTTCCCCGAGTTGGGGTTTGTCACGACGCCGATCCGTGGTCGATGGCTGGTCATGGGAGCGCGCCGTTCGGCCCGCGTCGTACAGATAGCATGCGGGCCCGCTCCGTCACGGTGTGCATCGGGTTGCGCACCGTTCAACACGAACCCCGCGTCGGCCCGCGGCGGGCCCGACAATCCCTACGGGGCGGTCGTGAAGGCGTGACGGCCCGACGGGCCTCTGCGTGATCTCGCGCGTGGGCCCGAGTGCGAAAGTCGCTTCGCGCCCGCACCTCAGTGACGGTGTTGCCGGCTCCGGGACACGCTCATGAGGATCCCCAGCGCAACCATCATCGTCAACACGTTGCTGCCGCCCGCCGAGAACCACGGCAACGTGATGCCAGAGACGGGCATGAGCTGCAGCACCATCCCGATGTTGACGACGACGTGCCAGAAGAACAGCGACGCCACCCCCGCGCACAGCAGTGCGGCGAAGCGATCCTTGGCCTGGCTCCCGATGTTGATGGCCCAAAGCACGAGGGACATGTTGAGCGCCAGCACCATCGCGCCGCCGACAAAGCCCCACTCTTCAGCGAACACCGCGAACGGAAAGTCCGTGAACGGCTCCGGCATGAACCCGAGCACGTTCTGCGTGCCTTGGTCGACACCACGACCGAAGATGCCGCCGTTGCCGACGCTGATCATCGCCTGGATCGTCTGGTAGCCCTCTTTGTCGGCGTACAGCTCCGGGTCGAGCCACACGTCGATGCGGCGGCGCTGATACCCCTGCAGGTACCGCCAGCCCAGCACAAACGACAGGACCCCCGACCCCACGACCGCGGCGATCGTGCGCACGTGCAGGCCCGCAACACTCATCACCGAGAACGCGATGATGAGCAGCATGATCGCCGTCCCCAGGTCGGGCTGGTTGACGATGAGCGCGACGGGAATGAGCACCATCGCAAACGGAACCAAGAGCTGGCTGCGCGAGCGGTTCTCCTTGGCCGCCGAGTCGTGCAGGAAGCGCGCGACCACAACCACCATGATCACCTTCATGACCTCGGACGGCTGCAGACGGAAGTCATCGGTCCCGAGCCAGCGGCGGGCGTTGTTGACCTTGATGCCGAAGAACGGAACCAGCACGAGCAGGCCAACCCCGGCCGCGTACGCGGCGTAGGCCATTCGGTACATCACGCGGTAGTCGATCGCACCGACCACGATGATCGCCAGACTGCCCAGGCCTATCCAGCGTAGCTGCGTGGACACGCGACCCGTCCAGTCGCCGACGCCGGCACTGTTGAGGTTGATGATCGCCAGCGACATCACGGCCAGCGCGAGCGTCACGACGACCCAGTCGACGTTGCGACGCACTCGCCCCCACAGGTCGCGGGGTCCGTCGAGCAGCTCGTTCAACGAGCACCCCCCGCTTCGTCTCGGGGGGCGCCAGGCAAGGCAGGTGGCACGCCAGGCGGGCGCGGGGGCGTCTCGGTTTCGGACGCGCTGGCCCCGATGTACTGCCGGATCACCTTCATCACGATGGGCGCGGCCGCATCAGCGCCCGTGCCGCCGTGCTCCACCATCGCAACCACAACGATCTCCGGGTCACCGGCTGGGGCGTATGCCGCAAACCACGCGTGGTCTTGGCTCGTGTCCCAGCCCTCGATCGTGACGCCATCGCTGCTGGGCTTTTTGCGCTCGCGCCCGACCTGCGCCGTGCCTGTCTTGCCCGCCACGACGATCCCCGGCAGACGCTCACTGTAGGCCGTGCCGTCCTTTTCGTTGACGACGCCCATGAGGCCCTTGTGAATGCGCTCGCGATCGCTCGGGTCGATCACAGGCTCGTCGTTGCGACGCTGCGGCTGACTCTCGAACACGAGCTTGCCGTCGTTCGTCTCGATGCGATCGACCAAGTACGGGGTCATCACGTAGCCGCCGTTGGCCACAGCCGAGTACAGCACCGCCAGCTGCATGACGGTGACCTTCACGTTGCCCTGGCCGATCGCGCTGTTGAGACGCACGCCGCCCTGATACGTGCCCTCGCGCGCCTCGAACTCCGCGGTGGGAATCGTGCCCTTCACCTCGGCGTTGAGGCCCAGCCCCGTCCGCTCACCCAAACCGAGCGATCGCGCGACAACCTCGACACGCTCGAGCGACAGCACGTTGTCGACGGCGAGTTGGTAAAAGTATGTGTTGCACGATTCGACGATCGCGCTCTCGAGATTCATGATGCCGTGACGGTGGGTGTCGCGGAACTTGCGACCACCGTACTTGAGGAACCCACCGCACTCGACCTCGGCATCCGGGTCGAACTCGGGGTGCATCAGCGCGGCCAAGGCGGAGACGACCTTGTACGTGGAGCCCGGGAAGAAGTGCTCCTGCACCGTCTTGTCGATGAATGGCTTGAGCGGGCTCTCGACCCACGCCGTCCACTCGCTCGCCGGAATCGGCTGCTCATAGCGGTTTGGATCGATCCCGGGGACGGAGACCATGGCCAGGACCTTGCCCGTACGGACCTCCATCGCCACGACCCCGCCCGCGAGCTTGGTCGACAGCGCCTCGTAGGCGACCTCCTGCGCCCGCAGATCCAGCGTTAGGTAGATGTCTTGCCCTGGAATGGGATCGTGATCGTCGGGGAGCGCCGCGACCGCTGCGGGGGGCGGCTCCTCGACCTCCCGTCGACGCGCATCGACAACCCGCGAACGGGAGCCCAGGCGGCCCCGCAGGTAGTTCTCCCACTGCCGCTCAATGCCCGTGCGCCCTACCCTGTCACCCGGCCGATACCCAAGGTGCGGCGAGCTATCGAGCGCATCCCGGGCAATGTTGCCCATCTGCCCCGTGACAAATCCTGTGACCTCGCCGCGGGGGTAGTAGCGACGCGAGCTCCCGCGGATCTCGACCCACGGGTCGATCACATTGATCCGGGCCTGCAGCCGCGCGTTCTCCTCCCAGCTGAGATTTCGGCGGGCTATCTGCGCGTAGCGGCCCTTGCTCTGCTCGTCGCGCAGCGGCGCCACCCGGGCTCGGAAGCGGGCCTCATCCTCGTCGTCGACAAAGTCGATCAGCGACACGAGCAGCTCGAGGGTCGCCGCGTCCATCGGCACCAGCGCGCCCTCGGGTGAGGCGACCGTTCCCGAGTCGCCGTCGCGTACAAAACGCGTCCATGCCGTGATGTACAGGGTGTACGCGGGGCGGTTTGTGGCCAGCGGCTCGCCGTCGGCCGCGAACACTCGGCCGCGAGGTGCCTCGACGTCGACCACGTCGACGAAGTTCCGCTCGGCTCGGCGCGCGTAGTGATCGCCCTCGAGCACCTGGATCTGGCAAAGGCGTGCGACCAAGCCGACAAACACGAGTGCGACGACCGCGACCATCGCCTGGAAGCGCGGACCCAAGTCGCGCAGGTTGTCGCGGCTGCGAAGGTTGATCATTTGCCCGTCCAGTACGCCGACCCAGGGGGGCGATCATCCAGGTGAAGCACGGTCATCGTGCGATCGAGCAAGGCCCAGGCAGGCGGGGCCACGAGCATGGTGGCCAGCGCGTGCCAGTGGATGCCAAAGAGCAGCTCAACGAGCACGTCGCGGCCGATCTCGAACACATCGGCCATCGCAATAAGCACGCCAAACGTCGCGAGATCCACCAACACGACGGCCACCAGCGCCACGAGCCCGCGGCGTGCCCACCCTGTGAGGGCGATCCGTGCCGACGCCCAGCGGAGCGCGAGGTAGCTCAGCGCATACGCGAGCGTGAGCGTGCCCAAGGGGGCGCCCTGGTGCAGGTCCTCGAGGTAGCCCAGCGCGACCGCGACGAAGAGCGACACGGGCACCGAGCTCTCACGGCTGAACGCGACGTGGGAGATGATCACCGCCGACGTCGCAGGCAGCATCACGGTGATGCTGAACACGTCTGCCAAGCCGCCGACCACCGCGATGAACAGCCAGCCGACAACGATATAGACAAACGACCTGAGCATCCGGCCTCAGGGGATCGGCGCCAAGCCGCGAGACTGCAGCGCCGCGAGCGGCTGCCCGGCTGCCGGGTCTGGTTTGGGGGCGTTCGCGAGCACGACCCACACCACATCGACGCGGTCAAAACGCACCGAAGGCAAAATGTGCAATCGCTGCTGATCTCCGACCAGCGGCTCGATGGAAGTGACCTGGCCGACGGGATGGCCTTTGGGGAACAGCTCGTCGACGCCCGAGGTGATGATGAGGTCGCCCTCCTCGATTTCGTAGTCCTTGGAGACTTCGACGACGCAGCTGTCTTCGGTATGCCCCACGAGGATGCCCTGCGCGTGGTTGCGAGCCACCTCGACGGCCACCTTGCTGCGGACGTCGGTTATCAGCATCACGTCGCTGTAGTCGTCGAACGTCTTGTTGACCCGACCGACGACCCCATCGGCAACAAGCACCGCCATCCCTGGGCGCGCGTACGTGTTGCCCTGGTCGATGCGGATATTGACGACGCGGAAGAACGGCGACTGATCGACACCGACACGCTCCGCCGGGATCATGTCTTCGGGGACCTTGTCGCGCATCTGGAGCGCGCGGCGTAGGTTCTGGTTTTCCTCGGCGAGCTTGGACAGCTCGCGCACGTTGCGACGCAGCTCGCGGTTCTCGACAGCAAGCTCTTCGTTTTCGTCGGCGACGCGGGCCTGGAGGACCCAGCGCTCGAAGAAGCCGCCGAGCATGCCTGCGCTGTAGCTCACCGCCGCCTGCAGGGGTGCACCGATCCGACGGACCGCGCGGTCGAACGCGCCGATCTCGTGCGGCTCCTTGGCCGTACTCCGCAACAAGAGGATGGGGATCCCCAGGAGGAGCACGACGAGGGCTCCGTTGCGAACGCTGCGAAAAGACAGGGCCATGGTGGACACCGCGCGGTGGGTGGTGGTGTCCGCGCGCCTACGTCAGCGCAACCTCTCTGAGCAGATCGAGTTCGTCGAGCGCGGCTCCCGAGCCAAGCACGACGGCGAACTCCGGCTCATCGGACAAGAACACGGGCAAGCCCGTTTCGTCCGAGAGCAGGGCGTCGAGATTCGCAAGCTGTGAACCACCGCCCGTCATCACGATGCCTTTGTCGACGATGTCCGCGCACAACTCTGGGGGGGCGCGCTCGAGCACCGATCGAACGGCCTCAAGGATCGCGGAGACCGGCTCGGAGAGCGCCTCTCGGATCTCGTCGGAATCGACCAGAATGGTCTTGGGGATCCCGGCCACGAGGTCGCGCCCCTTGACCTCCATCGTCGACACGACATCCATCGGCGTCGCCGTCCCGATCCCGATTTTCACGGCCTCGGCGGTCCGCACGCCGATGAGCAAGTTGTACTTGCGCTTGATGTGCTGGACGATCGCCTCGTCCATCTTGTCGCCGCCGACCCGCGCGCTCTTGCACGCGACGATCCCGGCCAGCGAGATCAGCGCGACCTCTGCCGTGCCGCCGCCGATGTCGACGACCATGTTGCCGCCAGGCTCGGTGATCGGCAGCCCCGCACCAATGGCCGCGGCCATGGGCTCCTCGATGAGGAACACCTCGCGCGCGCCCGCGGCCAGCGCGGAATCACGCACCGCGCGCTTTTCGACCTCGGTGATCCCGGACGGGACACAAATGATGATCCGCGGCTTCACCAGCGTCTGGCGGTTGTGCGCGCGCGTAATGAAGTAGCGCATCATCGCTTCGGTCACCTCGAAGTCGGCGATGACGCCTTCCTTCATGGGCCGGATCGCTCCGATGCTGCTGGGTGTCCGGCCGAGCATTTCCTTGGCCTCCTTGCCGACCGCGAGCACGCGCTTGGCGTTGCCTTGGATCTGAACGGCAACCACACTGGGCTCGTGCGCAACGATCCCCTTGCCTTTGACGTACGTGAGCGTCGTGGCAGTGCCGAGATCGATGGCCAGATCGTTGGAGAAAAGGCCGTATACCCAGTCAAAAAGCATCGCGTTGCCGCGCGGCAGGGGCACAACGCCCGAAAGGGCCAGCGCATTCCACGCTATCCGATCGAGGTCGTGAACGTCGGTAGACGCCCACGAATACACGCCGCCTGCATCCGCCGCAAGGCAGATGGGCGTGCAGGGATCGCGCCGTCGCTGACGATTTGTCCCTTGACCAACAAAGGGTTGGCCCCAAAACCGCTTTCCGGTGAGCAATCGCCGAAGTAGCGAAACCTCCCACGTGTCGCATTGCAGCGCCATTTGCGCCGCGCTGACGGGTACCCGCGGGGACGCGGACATAGCGCACACAACTCAGGCTGGCCTGCATCCCCGAGGCCAGCTAGGTTCGCTCGGCTTCCATGCTTGATTTTCTGCGGCGCTCCGCCACCAGCGTGTTCGCGTGGGTCATTTTGGGCGCGCTGGCGCTAGCCTTCGGGCTCAGCTTCGGCCTTCCCAGCGACTCACTTTCTTTCGGATCCGAAAAGTACGTCAAGGTCTACGGCCACAGCGTCGGTGACGAGGACTTCCGATATCAACTTTCACTCGCGTCCCGCTACGGCCGCATCCCCCGTGAAGCCGAGACCCAAAAGGCCTACGGCGCGCGGGAAGAAGTGCTCGAGGGGATCGTCGAGCGCCTGTTGTTCGCGCACAACGCCGAGCAGCTCGGTCTCGGCGCAACCCAGCGGCAGGCCGAAGATCTCGTTTTGGCCGGCCACGTAATCCTTTTTGGATTCACGCTGGAGTTCCTCGCCAAGGACGACAAGTTCAACTACCCGATGTTCGAGGCCAACTGGCTCCGACCGTTGGGGATCACCGAGCAGCGCTACTTGGAGTACCAGCGTCAGGAGTACCTCGCGCGAGCCATGCGCGACGTCATCCATGCCTCCGCGGCCGTGCCCGAGCCCGAGCTCCGCGCGCTGTACGACGCCCAGGCCAACCAGATCTCGCTTCGGTACGCGCGATACGAGGCGGGCACATTCGGCGCGGGCTACGACCCCACCGAAGCGGACATCGACGCCTACGTGCAAGGGCACCAGGACGAACTGACTGCCCAGTACGGCAAAGCGGGCAATCGCTTCATGAAGCTCGGCAAGCAGATGCGGGTCTACGTGATCGAGGTCCCCGCCGACGCCAGCGATGCCAGCGACGACGGCGGCGACACGGGCGGAAGCGATGGCGGTGACGACGGTGATGAAACCGGCGCAGCCGACGAGGCGCCCAGCGCCGCCGCAATGCTCAAGGCAGCACGCGTGCGCATCGCGGGCGGCGAGGACTTCCGCGTTGTGGCGCGCCAGATCTCCCAGCACCCCAGTGCAACCACTGGCGGCGACCTCCACTGGATCGGTGAGGCGCTCGGCACGGGGCTCGACCCCGTCGTCGACGAAGCTGCCCGAGCGGCCGAGCTCGACACGGTGTCCGAGGTCCTGGTCGGCGAATCGAGCCTGTACCTGATCAAGGTGGCGGGCCGGCGTGAGGGCGACGTGCCCGAGGCCGATGCGCTGCGCGAGCTGGCAGCCGAAGGCGCTCGCAAGGCCCGCGGAAGCGAGCTGGCCAAGGCGGCAGCCGAAGCCGACAAGGCCGCGATCCTCGAAGGGGGCAAAGCCGTAACCGAGGTCTTCACCACGCCGGACGCCCTGGATTCGGAGCTCGCCACCGCGCTGGGGACACCCATCGAGGACGTCCCGGTCGAGGGCGAGAGCAAGGCCGCCCACGCCAAGGTCGCGATGAAGAAGACGGGCCTGACGCCCAAGGGCGTACCGCTCGAAGGCCTTGGCGGGCCAGCACCCGAGCTAGAGAAACAGGCATGGGCCGATGAGTCCGGCGCTGACTTGCTCGACGGTGTCTACGCGGTTGGAGACGACTGGGTGCTCGCGGGTGTCGTGTCCAAGGTCGAAGGCTCCAGCGAGGAGTATCTGCTGCAGCGCCAAGATCTGCTTGAGCGCGCCACGCGACGCCAAGCCGAGA
>Ga0316189_10001329_pt1 | contig 24635 bp, 25 predicted proteins | sample LowCovwburrow_MG_FD_204930 | JGI IMG/M metagenome (GOLD analysis project Ga0316189, IMG submission 204930) | Coastal sediment microbial communities from Maine, United States - Lowes Cove worm burrow | ecosystem: Environmental > Aquatic > Marine > Coastal > Sediment | place: USA: Maine... | reverse complement strand
GGAAGCGCCGACGGCAATTCATAGGCATCTCGCTGCGAAGCGCCGGAAAACTGGAGTGCATTTCGGCGCTGACCGAGCGGGCAATCGCCCGGGCCCGGCTATCCTGGGGCCATCCATCCTTGTCGGGATATCGCTCCGCCAGATACTCCAGAATCGCCAGTGAATCCCAGACCTCCAACCCATCGTCTAGTAACACCGGCACCTTGTCGTCCGAAAAAAAAGGGGCCATCTCCCGCTCCATGGTCTGACTAAACAGAGATATGCGCTGGGTCTCGAACGGGATCTGATGGTGTCGCAGAAAAAACCAGGGCCGCAGGGACCAGGAGGAATAATTGCAGTTGCCGATGATAAGTTTCATTTTTTGTCGTCGAATTTCGCTCTGTCTACAAGGATCAAGGGGTTAGAAACGCCAGTTTGGGTATTGTTTGTCATTCCTATCCGCTCACCCTACCCTATTTTAGGCTTTTCACTCTATACTTCTGGGTCTTCGATCCGGACAAGATTCCGATTATGCGCCCAAAAACAGACGACCTTCGAATACGCGGTATCCGGGAACTGGTTTCCCCTGCTCAGCTGCTGAGTGAGTTCGCCATGACGGATGAGGCAGCGGAGACCGTCTCTCAGGCCCGTCAGGCGATCCACCGCATTGTGCATGAAGAGGATGACCGACTGGTCATCGTCATCGGCCCCTGCTCCGTACACGACCCCGTCGCGGCCAGGGATTATGCTGAAAAGCTGAACCGGCTACGCCAGGAACTGCAGGACGATCTGATGATCGTGATGCGGGTCTATTTCGAGAAACCCCGCACTACGGTGGGCTGGAAAGGGCTGATCAACGACCCCGGCCTGGACGGTACCTTCCACATCAACGAAGGACTGCAGCTGGCGCGCCAGCTGCTGCTGGACGTCAACAACATGGGACTGCCGGCAGGCACCGAGTTTCTCGACTTGATCAGCCCACAGTACATAGCGGACCTGATCAGCTGGGGGGCGATCGGTGCCCGCACCACCGAAAGTCAAGGCCATCGGGAACTCGCCTCCGGCCTGTCCTGCCCTGTGGGCTTCAAGAACGGCACCAATGGCACGCTCAAGATCGCACTCGACGCCATCCGCTCCGCCTCCCAACCCCATCACTTCCTTTCGGTGACCAAGGACGGATTCTCTGCTATCTTCGCCACCAGCGGCAACGAAGATTGCCATGTTATTCTTCGCGGCGGTATCCGGCCCAACTACGACACCGAGAGCATCAATATTGCTGCCGAGGAGATGGAGACCGCAGGCTTCAAGCCACAGGTAATGATTGACTTCAGCCATGCCAACAGCCGCAAGCGGCCGCAGAAGCAGATAGATATCGGCCGCGACATTGCCGGCCAGGTGGCCCGCGGAGACCGCCGAATCATGGGTACAATGATCGAGAGCTTCCTGGTCGCGGGCCGTCAGGATTGGCGCCCTGAGGGGGAGATGGTCTATGGGCAAAGCATCACCGACCCTTGTATCGGCTGGGAAGATACCGAACCGCTGTTGTACCTGCTGGCAGACGCCGTCCGGCAGAGACGAGGTGATTGACCGATTGCTGAAAAAAGCGGTTTTCGCATTCGACTCGACGAGGAGTCGATCACCAACCGAGCGCATAACGATTGAACAGAAACACTTTACTTTGAAGAGGTTTGAAAATGGGTAAACCAGAAAAAAAGGCCTCAGTCTCGGAGACAGAGACCGCAAATTCGAAAAAGGCCAAACGCTACAAAATCCCGAATAACCTGTACGAAAAAGAGCTGATGCGACTGCAGATCGAGCTGGTCAAACTACAGGAGTGGATCAAGTACAAGGGGCTGCGGGTGGTGGTAATCTTCGAGGGCCGAGATGCCGCCGGCAAGGGCGGCGTCATCAAACGCATCACTCAGTTCCTCAGTCCACGGGTCTGCCCGGTGGTAGCCCTCGGCACCCCCACCGAGCGGGAAAAGACCCAGTGGTATTTCCAGCGCTATGTCCCTCACCTGCCCGGGGCGGGAGAAATGGCGCTGTTCGATCGCAGCTGGTACAACCGCGCCGGCGTAGAACGGGTAATGGAATTCTGTACCGAAGACGAATATGAGGAGTTTCTTCGCACCTGTCCGGAGTTCGAGCGAATGCTGATTCGCTCCGGAATCATCCTGATTAAATACTGGTTTTCGGTGAGTGACGAAGAGCAGGACCGCCGTTTCAAGAGCCGTCTCACCGATCCATTGAAGCGCTGGAAACTGAGTCCCATGGATCTGGAATCACGCAAACGCTGGCTGGAATACTCGAAGGCCAAGGATGCGATGTTCTCCTACACCGACATCAAGCAGGCACCCTGGTATGTGGTTGATGCCGATATCAAGAAACACGCCCGGCTCAACTGCATCCGGCACCTGCTGAGTATGATCCCCTACGAAGATGTGTCACCGGAACACATCGAACTACCGCCTCGGCAGCAGAATACCGGCTACATCCGGCCGCCGATACACGAACAGACCTTCGTGGAGGATTATTACACCTCGGAGGAAAAGACAGAGGCAACCCTGGCGCACCCCTTCCGAACACAACACCACGTCTGATGACCTGACAACAGCGGGGGAGTGTTTTACCCTCCCCCCTCAAGCTTCATCAAAACCAGCCCGCCGATACCAGCGCCGAGCCTCTTCTAGATCCTTTTCCACCCCCTGTCCCTCTTCATACATCATCGCCAGGGTGGTCTGTGAACCGGCCAGGCCCTGCTCAGCCGCCTGTTTGAACCAGTGCACCGCCTTATCGGCGTTTTTGTCCACACACTCGCCCTCCAGGTACATAAAACCCAACCCATGCTGTGCCAGCGCCAGCCCCGCCTCGGCGGCCGCCTTCATGTACTTGTATGCCAACAGTTCGTTGACCGTCATGCCGAGCCCGTTCTGGGCCATGATTGCCATCCGATACTGGGCCTCCGTATTCCCCTTATCGGCCAACGGGGAGAGCATCTGGCTGGCCGTAGCAAAATGCTTCCCCTCGAACGCGGCAATGCCGCTGCTCAACTCCATATTCAACTGTCCACCGTTGTCGCTCATTCATTACCTCCACCGGCACAAGGGCACCGGCACTGTCAAAATCATCTGCTGTTTCAGGATACCATCTGAGAATATCTCAGCCGGCGCCAAAACAAACCCGGTATATTATCCAATTCTAATTTGTTATAACCCGCTTGCCTACTCATACCACAAACTCTAAGCTTTGCGATTATAAATCCTGCCTATTGTGACGCGCTCGATCAAGGAGATTCATGGAAGTCCACAGCCAACGGTTTCCCTTTCTAGTTCTGGGAATATTGACAATGCTTGCGGTGATCACCTCGGCTCCAGCAGATGAAACCGATCTGGCTAGACAGAGGGCGGGATTCCTGGCCGCAGAGGAGGCCCTTGAGCAAAATGATGGTGCCAGGTACCGGCAACTTAAAAACCAACTGAAGGACTATCCGCTCTATCCTTATCTGGAGTTTCAGGAACTGAGCGGCAAGGTTGCCTCCCTTCCCAGTGACCCGGTGAATCGCTTCCTCAGCCGCTATGGGGACACCCCTCTGGCCAACCGGCTGCGACTGATCTGGCTGAACGAACTGGCAAAGCGCGGAGATTGGCAGGATTACCTCAGTTTCTATCAACCCACCGACAACGCCACCAGGCAGTGCTTCTATCTGCGTGCCCTGATCGAGACTGGGCGGCCGGAAGGGGCATGGCCGGGGGTTGAACCCGTCTGGCTCAGCGGCCACTCCCGCCCGGATGCCTGTGATCCGGTGTTCGACGCCTGGCGTCAGGCCGGTAAACTCACCACCAACCTGGTCTGGCAACGCATCGACCTGGCGATGGCTGCGAATCGTACGCGGCTTGCGAAATACCTCGGTCGTTTCCTCCCGAGTTCCGAGCAGGGGTGGCTGGAGACCTGGCTTGCCATTCACAAACAACCACAAAAGATCCTGGATCTATCCCCCTTCGAACAGCCACACCGCTACCGGGAAAAAATCCTGCTGCATGGCCTGAAGCGCCTGGCCCGGTCGGATACGGACGCTGCTCTTTCAGGCTGGGACGTGCTTTCCGAGCGTTATTCGTTCAACACCGAGCAGCGCTACCAGGCGGATCGCATCCTGGCCCTGGCGGTCATCCGCAGTGACCATCCCCAGGCGATGCAACGGCTCGACCGACTGACACCACGATCAGAAGACAGTCGGCTGCTGGAGACCCGTATCCGGGCCGCTCTGTCTCGGCAGGCATGGGAAAGCGCCCTGTCATGGATCCAGGCGCTACCGCAAGATCTGGCCAGTGAAGAGCGCTGGCGCTACTGGCAGGCGCGATCCCTGGAGGCCTTGGGAGACAAGAAGCAGGCCCGCACCCTCTATCAGGCCCTGTCGAAAGAGCGGAGTTACTACGGATTTCTAGCCGCGGATCGGATTGGTCGAGAGTACCGACTCAATCACACCCCACTTACCATCCCGTCGGACCGGCTGACCACGCTCTCCTCTCGGATGGGTCTGCGTCGGGCGGGAGAACTCTTCGCTTTAGGGCGTTTTAGCGATGCGCGGCGGGAGTGGCGGATGGCTGTCGCCGACCTCGACAGGGCCGAGTTGCAGACGGCAGCGAAATTGGCGCAGAACTGGGGCTGGCACGAGCAGGCCATCTTCACGCTGGCCCGCACCCACTACTGGGATGACCTGGAGCTGCGTTTCCCGGTTGAACACCAACAGAAGATCGACCGAGAAGCGGCCAGACAGCAGTTGAATAACGCCTGGGTATATGCCGTGGTGAGACAGGAAAGCGCCTTCGCCAGCGATGCCCGGTCATCGGCCGGAGCGCTGGGACTGATGCAACTGATGCCCTACACTGCTCGCTACACCGCCCGTCAGATCAATCAGCGCCGTCCTGCCCTGAATGACCTGCTGCGCCCGGAAACCAATATCCGGCTGGGAACCGCCTACCTCCGACATGTGCTTGGACGATTGAACGATCATCCGGTACTGGCCACCGCCGCCTACAATGCCGGACCCCATCGGGTCTCACAGTGGCTGCCTGAGAGGACCCTCCCCGCTGACATCTGGGTGGAAACCATCCCCTTTAAAGAGACCCGTCGTTATACCCAGCGGGTGCTGACCTATGCCGTTATCTACGACCAGCGATTGGGCAACAAAGTAATCGGCCTGGACCAGCGAATGCCGCCGGTCCAACCGCAAAACACCTCCGTGGCCGAGGGGCTTGGCGAGGAGAATCCAACCCTGTAAGCGGGGTGGAAAAAAACTGCCTCTACGGTAGGGAGATTGTGCATCTAACGGATCTTTACACCGTGACAAACAGCGAGTCGGACCAACTGGATCAGGCTTCCGATAAAGCGAGATCGGGGATGCTCAGCGCATTAGGGCAGAGACCAGCTTGTCTTCCATCTCGATTCGGCTGGCCAGTTCTGCACCCAACCTGGACAGATCCTGATCTAACTGACCCAGCGTCTGCTCATCCTGCTCAGCTTCGTACTTATCGTTGAAGGCAACCACCAGATCGGCAACTTCGGCAATCTTCGGATACACCTCCTCGGCGATCTCCAGCACCTGTGAGCGGCGCTCCTCCCCGCGACTGATGCGCTCGAAGATCTCGAAATGGCCAAAAGCGATATAGTCGACCAGCAGTTGACAAAAGCTGCGCAACAACTGCTTGACCGACATGTCAGGGGTATAAGGCTCCAGACCTGCCAGCTGGCAGTAAAGCACGAGCATCTCCTGCCTTTCCTGCAACCACTTGTCCACCATCTCCCGGGTGCGGACCCGCCGCTCCGGCCCCTCCTTACTTTGCGTCATAGCCAATCCCAAACTCTTGATATTTCTCTGCGTCAGCCGCATATCACCAGGCAAAAAATCCATCCTAACGATGCTGGCTTGATTGTCAAAGCACAGTGATAAGCGTCTTTGTCATAGCTAACCACCATCAGGACCGGGAGGCAAGCGTTAACCATCTTTGCAACCCTGGTTGTAAGGCTTAAACTAATCCGATTACCAGTCTTCGCAGCGGACGGCCGAAGCCTCGATGTTGAAATCCTTAATGTTATTTTTAGGTATCCTGTTGCCACTCGTTTCCCAGGCAGCGGACCTGAACTATCCGAACCGTTACGGCACCATGGCGAGCTCGATGTTCGACATGATGGACGCCTTTTCATCCGCCTATCAGAAGCGCATGGGGAACAACGACAGCAATCATTCGCCAGCCGGCAGCCAATGGTCTCCGGGCAACATACCCTGGTCCCAAGGTGGTATTCCATGGTCCATGGGCGGTATGCCGTGGACATCGGGAGGCTCACCCTGGTCTCAGCCAAACATGCCCTGGCAACAGGGAATCATGCCTGGCGCCCAGGAATACGGCCTTCAAATGCTGCCATCTCCGGGCAGTGGCACCTTCTCCCCTTATACCCAAAACCCACCCGGTTCAGGGGAATTGGACGGCAGCTGGCAGGGCAGATCAGGAGAAGTACTGGTTATTCACAACGGCCATTTCCGCATCTATCTAAATCGAGACGAATACCGGGAAGGCCGTCTCCTACTGTCGGGCAACGACAGACTTTCCATGCAGGACCCCAAAAGCGGGACGACCCGTCAGTATCAATATGCGGAACATCAAGGCAAACTGGCCCTGCAGGACGAAAGGGGAAACCTGCTGCTTTACAGACGAATAGAGTAGTGCTTTTACCGGCTTAGTCCATCGCTATTTTTTGGCCAGTGCAGACCGCTGGCGATATCGATTCTGCGATCGAAGATAGAGCGTCCACAGGAAAGATCATGCATACCGAGCCACTACCGACTGAAATAAAAAACGGGAGCAACAAGTGAACCCCACCAGCGTATGCATCCTCGGCGGAACTGGTTTTGTAGGCCGCCATCTGGTGGCACGTCTGGCGTCTGGCGGTACTTCATGCCGGGTACTCACACGCAATCCACAGCGCTACCGGGATCTTCAGACAGGCGGGCTAGTTGAACTGATGAAAACCGATCCATTTGACGCCGGACAGCTGGAACCCGCGCTAAACGGCTGCGGCGCCGCCATCAACCTGGTGGGCATATTGAACGAAAACGGCACTGGGAACCGGTTTCACCGAATCCACGTGGAGCTGGGAGACCGTCTGCTGGATGGCTGCCGGGCGGCTGGAGTCGACCGCCTGCTGCACATGAGCGCACTCAATGCCAACGAAGCCAATGGCCCCTCCCTTTATCTCAAAACCAAGGGTGAGGCGGAAAACCGGGCCCTTACCCTGGGCCAGCCCCAGATCAAGGTCACCAGTTTTCGCCCGTCTGTAATCTTTGGGCATGACGACAGCTTCTTCAACCGCTTTGCCAATCTGTTGCAGCAACTGCCCGGCCCCTTCCCTCTGGCCTGCCCTGACGCGCGCTTCGCACCGGTCTATGTCGGTGACGTGGCGGAGGCCTTTGCCCGCGCACTGGACTGCAGGGCAACCTGGGGAAAACATTATGAACTCTGTGGTCCCGAGAGTTTCAGTCTGAAACAACTGGTGCAGTACACCGCCCGGCAGCTGGACCGAAAGGGCCCTGTGCTCGGGCTCAGCGACACGATGTCCAGAGTCCAGGCCCGCTTGTTGGGGCTGTTGCCGGGCAAGCCCTTCAGTTACGACAATTATCTCTCCCTGCAGATAGACAGCATCTGCGGCCAGGACGGGCTCGCTGAACTGGGTATTGACGCCACCCCCATCGATGCGGTGGTGCCCTATTATCTGGCGGGGAAGGCGGAACGGGCCCGTTATCAGAGACTGAGACAGGTCATCTAACCCCCAATCAATCCTCCAATCCTGAATGGAGCGCCGTTGCCCTTAGCGTTTCCATTTCGCCGTGGCGCTCTGCCGGTGGCAGTTGCGCCAACCGTTCACAGGCCCGATAGAAGGCATCCATCCGCCCTCCGGCCTGCGCCAGCAGCAACCGAAATGCCGGAACCCACTGCTCGTAGGTGGCAACGGAGGCGAGCCGTGCGTTATTGGGATCCCGATCAAACCAGGCATCATAGCCATCAAAACCGTCCCACTGTTTTCTCAGCTCCTGATATTCCGCTTGCAGACGTCGAAATTCAGCCGCCTTGCGCTGCCGTTTCTGCTGATCCGCGATGGACAGCGCGTAGAGTGCCTCAAGCCGTTGGCGCGTCCGCAGTAACAGGTCAACGAACGACTGTTCGCGCTTCTGTCCGATCCGCCAGGCCTTGATGGCTGCCGGTGCCGATTCCGCCTGCAGCCAACGGGTCACCCCTTCCCGCTCCAGCGAAGTTGCGAAGGCCTCGTTGAAGGCGCTGTCCCCCGGCAGATACAACTGCTGGTGAGCTAGCTCATGAAAAATCAGGCCGGCAAGCCTAGTTTCCGGCCAATGGATCACACTGCTCGGCACAGGATCATCGAACCACCCTAATGTGGAGTAGGCCGGCACCGGCTCTATCGCTACATCTAAGCCCAGCGCCCGCAGTTCCTGCCCAAAGTCTTCCGCCCTCTGCTTAGAAAAATAGCCACGATAACCGGCACAGCCGATCACGGGATAGCACCAGCTCCGAGGCTGAATCGAAAACTCCGCTGCCGCCACCACCACCCAGACCATCGCCTCGCGTTCGATCCGCACGAAACTGCGATAGCTGTCGTTATCCGGCAGCAGCAGCTGACTCGACGCAAAATTTCGAATCGCCTCCACCCGGAGTAGTTGTTGCCGCAAGGATTCAGGGGTTTCCTGGTCCTGCAGCAGCTGTTCGACCGGCTGACGCTTGGCCATCAACTCCAGATGTCCATCAATCGATTGGGCGTAGTATCTCAGCGTGCTGCAACCGCTCGACTGCAGAATGCAAATTATTATCGTGACCAGCCTCAGGCTCATCCGTGCAAAGTAACACGTTGCGCCCCGCAGCAGAACGGGGGGAAACCACCAGGGAACGCCTCAGTATAGTGATACGACCGAAACCGGGCGAAGCGATTCTCCGGCCCGTCTGCCGCCTCCATCAATTCGGCAAAAAGCGACCTGTGCCTCTAACCAGCAGACCTAACCCATCTGTTTAGGCTGCTGCAGTTAACTATTTCAACTGCCGGACGAAACAGGGAAAAGAAGGATTGAAAATGAACCTCAACATCCAACTAAAAGTTCCCGGCTACCGCATCGACAAATTCCTGGGCAAGGGAGGTATGGCTACCGTTTACCTGGCCACCCAGATGTCATTGGGCCGCGCCGTGGCCCTGAAGGTGCTGAACGATCCGGAGACCCCCCAGTTTTTTGAGCGTTTCTTCAACGAAGGGCGATGTGTGGCACGCCTGCAGCACAATAACCTGGTCACTATCTACGACATAGGACAGGGCGAAGGTTTTTACTACATCGCCATGGAGCACCTGCCGGGCGGTGACTTGAAATCACGCATCGCGCAGGGGATTAAGCCAGGCCATGCCCTGAAGATTCTTACCCGGCTGGCCTCCTGTGTGGGCTATGTCCACAGCCAGGGGCTGGTCCATCGTGACATCAAACCATCCAATGTGCTGTTTCGCGCCGATGGCACCCCGGTTTTGACGGATTTCGGGATCGCCAAACTGATACAGGCCGACAACGACCTGACACTGTCCGGCACCGTGATGGGCAGCCCCCACTACCTGAGCCCGGAACAGGCCCAGGGTAACCGCAAGCTGGACGGTCGCTCCGATCTCTACAGTCTGGGTGTTGTATTGTATGAGATGCTGGCTGGCCGCAAACCCTATAGCGCAGACAATTTCGCAGCCACCCTGATGGCCCACATCCGCAATCCGGTTCCGCTGCTGCCATCCCAGTTTGTGCAGTTTCAGCCACTTATAGACCGTCTGCTGGCGAAAAAACCAGAAGAACGCTTCCAAAGCGGTACCGAACTGGCAAATAACATTCGGCTGTTTCGCGGGGTAAAGATGGTTTCGACCGCAGCGGAAGAGGGAGAGTCGGACGCCGACGCAACGCCGTCGTTGGCGTTAAGCGGGAACGGGGCGTCAAAAAACAGAAAAGGCAGCAGCAAAAATTTCCGGCGGAATGTTGGGGTTGGTGCCGGCCTGTTGGGTTGTCTGTTACTCAGTTCGCTGCTGTTCGGCTGGACGGAATCGCCCCAGCAGCTGGAATCTAACCAGGCCGGAATCACGACAAATCCGGGGGCTCAGCAGCCGAACTCAATCCCGAAGTTGGCAACCAGCCCGACCCTCGAACCAACCCTGGCGCTGGAAGCGACCTCGGACCCAACTTCGGCACCGGTACCGACCCCGAGACAGCCCCGGGAATCGGCCCTAGCACCAATCCCGGCACCGATGATGACTGTCGCCATGGAACCGCAACACGATCCGGTATCTGCTCCGGCGCCTGTCAGCTCACTTGCTGCGGCGGAACAGAGCGACTCCGCCGTTGAAGGTGGGGATGAGCTTTCTCTCTGGCTGGAAAAGGCGCAACGGCGGATACGGGATGATCGGTTAAGTTTTCCACGGGGAGAGAGTGCCAGAGACTATGTCCAGAAAGTATTGGTCAAAGATCCCGGCAACAGCAAGGCCCTGTTGCTTCAGGAACGGATCGCCGACCGCTATCTGGAACTGGCTCGCAAGCGGATGAACAGGGGGGAGCACAGGAAGGCGCGCCGCCTGATCGCCAAGGGTCTTGCCACCCACCCGGGGCACACTGATCTGACGCGTCTGCAAAAGACGCTGGCAAATAAACCTGCGGCTAACAGATCAATGACGAAAAAAACAGCCACCTCCCAACCCCGCACACCGGACAAATACCAACAGCCACGGCGAAAAACGGCACCAGAGATACCGCTGTTCACCCAGGAACACGGATCCTAGTCGAATCCACCCAAAGATTGTTCAAGGGCACCTCGAAAAATTCGAGCTGCCCTCGTGGTGCAGGGACGCACCACTATTTTCGTACGCACAAGCGCATGAAAATGAAAACGATCGAAAAGCGTACTTTTCGATCGCCATATTAGAGAAATCCCATGGAAGGGATTTTTGGAAGTACCCTCAAGTCGGTTGGGTCAAAGGCGTTGTCGTAGATCCTGCATACCGAAGCCGATCAGTGGTTCCCAAATACCTTTGCCCAGACCCAACACCTTGAATCGCTCGCCCATCTCCGATGGGAGGGTCAGACGCTTGACTCCCTGTACCAGGGCCAGATGGGCCCGGATATCTTCAGGATCCGACTCCGCCACCAGCCGATCCAGACCGCATCCCATAAGAAAAAAGGCCTGGGTGGCGTAACCGTCGATAGAAAAACCCGCCTCCACCGCGGCTTCCGCCAGTCGGCTGAAATCCACGTGGGCGGTAATATCCTGCAGGCCTGGGTAGCGGAACGGATTTGAGTGAGCCCGATGGCGATAGTGGCACATCAAGGTTCCCCGGTCCCGCTGAGGATGGTAGTACTCCAAACCGGTGTAGCCATAATCGATCAACAGCACCAGTCCAGCCTCAAATCTCTTACCCAAGGCCTTGATCCAGGGCCCGGCTCTCAGATTGATTTCCGATTCATAGTCATCCCTCTGACTGGCAAGACCGGTCAGGGGCGTCTCCAGCAATTGATCCTCCGGAGTATCCCAGAGCATAGCGAAGCCCTCCCTTCGCCAGGTCACGAACTGTTCCAGAACCCTGCCATTGGTGATGCGAAAACGGTGCACCGGCATGGCATCGAGCAGCTCATTGGCAAGGACGACTCCGCGGAAACCCTGGTCTGGCAGCTGCTCCAGCCATTGCACTCGCCCCACCAATTGTGGCACCCGGGCGGCAATCGTTGCCTGCTGCCGCCCCCTAAGTTCGGCACTCAATTCGAGGATCAGATATCGCTGCGGCAGCTGCCCAAGTGCCTCTAGTTCGGCCAGCAGATCGGCCGCTAATTTACCAGAGCCCGCACCGAACTCCAGCAGATCCCCGGCGCCCAACCCGGCCAATACTTGCTGGCACTGACGGGCCAGGCAGTGGGCAAAAACCGGGGATATCTCCGGAGCAGTGACAAAATCCCCTGCTGCGCCGAACTTGCGGGCCCCGGCCGTGTAATAGCCCAGTCCGGGTGCATACAGCGCCAATTCCATGAAGCGATCGAAAGGGATTGTTCCGCCGCGCCGATTAAGCTCACTGCGGATCGCCTCAATCAGACGCTGGCTGTGACGCCGAGCCTCGGCATCCGGTGCCGGCAGATCCGACCTGGGGCCGTTTCCGGCCGGGGATAAAAACCGCTCTGACATGGATTTCTCTGGATCGACTGTTTCGGTTACAGTGAAATTGTACCAAGGAGTAACGGGGGATTGCCGGTGGCAGAAACAAACAAAACGCTTGACGGACAGGTAGCACTGGTTACCGGTGCCGCGCATCGCATCGGCGCAGCCATCACGCACAGATTACACCAGGCTGGCATGGACATCGCGCTCCACTATCGCGGTTCCCGAACCGCAGCGGAGGCATTGCAGAGTGAACTCCATGCCCAGCGGTCCGATTCCGTGCGGTTGGTGGCGGCCGATCTGCTGGACACCAAGGCCCGATCAGCACTGATCGACCGGGTATCCGACTGGCGCGGACGACTCGATCTGCTGGTGAACAACGCCTCCAGTTTCTACCCTACACCGGTTGGAGAAGCCAGCGAAACCCAGTGGCATGAGCTAATGGGGATCAACCTCATGGCGCCCTTCTTCCTGGCCAAGGCAGCCGCACCCCTGCTGCGGGAGAGCCACGGAGCCATCATCAATCTGGTAGACATACACGCTGAGCGACCCTTGGCAGGATACCCCATCTATTCCATGGCCAAGGCCGCCAACGCCATGATGGTCAAATCGCTGGCCCAGGAACTTGGCCCGGAGGTCCGTGTAAACGGGGTAGCACCCGGCGCCATCCTCTGGCCCGACGAGGGAATGGCCGAGCAGCAGAAAGCGATCATTCTCTCCCGTACAGCCCTGAAGCGAGCGGGAAGCCCCGACGATATCGCCCAAACCGTGCTGTTTCTATTGCGGGAGGCCAATTACATCACCGGCCAAATCATCGCCGTGGATGGCGGTCGTAGTATCCAGCAGTAACTAGAAAATCCCTCTCGCCTTGTTTCAAAGATCGATATTCACTGGCTGCAGCGGTTGACTGGCCTGATCAAAACGTTGCCACAACTCCCGATAGCTGAGTCCAGTGGGGGGATGGCGCTCTTCCCCGGCCACCTCCGCCAGCGGCAACAGGACAAAGGAGTAGCGGGTTATTTCATCCCGCGGCAGAGACAGCTGATCTGACTGGATGACCTGATCCCCATAGGTCAGCAGGTCGATGTCGATGCTGCGCGGTGCAAACTTGTCCGTTCCCCGTTTCCGTCCCTGGTCGAATTCAATGCCGCGGAACAGCGCGACCAGTTCCAGCGGCCCTCGGTCTGTCTCCAAACCGACCACCATGTTAAAAAAAGGGGCGCCCTGAAAACCAACCGCCTCACCCTCATAGACCGAGGAAAGAATCAAATGCCCAAACATCCGCTGCAGAGTCGAGACAGCGGCCCTGATATTCTTCTCCCGTTCGATATTGCTGCCCAGACTGAGCCAGACCCGAGTGCTCTGCATCATAAAACTATCAGTCCGGCCTCTCTCCCCGTTCGATAATCACCCCTACATCGCGGGCGCCGCTGACAGCTCCAACCTTGTTGAGTGTCAGGCGTACCCAGGGAACTCCGAACTCCTGCCTGACTATGCCGGCACAACGCTCCGCCAGGGTTTCCACCAGCTGGAATTCGCTTTCCTCGACAAAACTGACAAGCCGCTTCGACACCGCCTTGTAGTTGAGGGCATGCTCGATCCGATCGCTGGCGGCGGCTCGGCCCACGTCGGAGACCATCTCCAGATCCAGAACGACGGGCTGACGAATTTTTCTTTCCCAGTCATAAATGCCGATGACGGTTTCGATCTTTAGTCCACGCAGAAACACTATATCCATTTGGGTAATATCGCGCTCGTTAACATCCAAAAGAACAAACATGGTAAAACAGACTACTGAGATAACAAACTCCCTCTGCTTATCCCTTGACCCCTGCCAGGGGGAGACCGGACAATTCGTTTGCATGAGCGATTATCTCCTCATCTTCGGTTCCTACCTGATCGGCTCGATTTCGAGTGCCGTCATCGTCTGCCGATTACTGGGCCTGCCGGACCCCCGCACCGAAGGCTCAAACAACCCCGGGGCGACCAACGTCCTGCGTATCGGAGGCAAAAAGGCCGCCTTCCTTACCCTGGCAGGTGACATGCTGAAGGGTTTTCTGCCGGTACTGGCCGCCAATCTGATCGGGGTCGAGCCCTGGGTACTGGCGTGTATGGGTCTGGCCGCCTTTCTCGGTCACCTATATCCGGTCTTTTTCGGCTTCAAAGGAGGCAAGGGGGTCGCTACCGCCCTGGGAGTGCAGTTTGGCCTGGGTTGGTATATCGGCGGCATGGTGGCACTCATCTGGCTGATCATGGCCAAGGTCGCCAACATATCATCTCTGTCGGCGCTGATTGCGATGGCGCTCGCCCCCCTGATCATCTGGCTGTTGCGACCAGTGCCAGAGTTGATCGCGATGCAGGTGATGGTCAGCCTGATCCTGTTCTGGAGACACCGCTCCAATATTCGCAACCTGATCGAGGGCTCAGAAGGCAGGATTCGCAATGAGATCAAACAGGAAAATGGTGATGAGAAATAGCGGCTGGTCTGCGCCTTTTACTTACACCTATTCGCGCCTCAATAATGGATCAAGTTATGGCCGGCAATTCTTCCAGCGACCAGCGGGGACGCGCACCAAACTGCAGTCGCTCCTTCTGACCGGTCCGCAGACGCTGCCAGCCAGCATAGGCGATCATGGCCCCGTTGTCGGTGCAAAACTCGGGACGGGGATAGAAGGCTCTGCCCCCCTCCCGCTCCATAATCTCACGGATACGTTCTCGCAATCGCCGGTTAGCGCTCACACCACCGGCCAGCACCAGGGTCTTCACCCCCGTCTCGCGCACGGCTCGACGGCATTTGATGGCCAGTGTATCCACTACCGCGTCTTCGAAGGCGCGGCTGATATCCGCTTTAAGCCGAAGGACCTCGGCACTTCCCTGTTCCTGAGCGGCCGGCAGCGTTCGCTGCAGGGTATTGAGGGCGAAGGTCTTCAGGCCGCTAAAGCTGAAATCAAGTCCCGGCCGGTCGGTCATGGGGCGGGGAAACCGGAACTGGGCAGGATCCCCCTCCTCCGCCAGCTTGGCCAGTTCAGGCCCCCCTGGGTAAGGGAGACCCAGCAGTTTAGCGGTCTTATCGAACGCCTCACCGGCCGCATCATCCAACGACTCTCCCAAAAGTCGATAACGACCAATACCTTCCACTGCAACCAGCTGAGTATGACCACCAGATACCAACAGGGCCACAAAGGGAAAATACAGATCACCCTCATCCAGCATGGGAGCAAGCAAATGCCCTTCCATGTGGTGCACGGCTACCGCCGGTACCCCCCAGGCCCAGGCCAGACTCCTACCAATAGCAGCACCGACCAGCAGGGCCCCAACCAGCCCTGGCCCCTCAGTATAGGCGACTCCGTCGATCTGACCGGCCTCCAGACCGATCCGGGCCAACAACTCCCTGACCAGGGGAAGGGTCTTGCGGATATGATCCCGAGAGGCCAATTCCGGCACCACACCACCGAATTCAGCGTGTAGATCTACCTGACTGTGGACGAGATGCCCAAGCAGCCCCTGCTCACCGCCGTAAACCGCTACCCCCGTCTCGTCGCAGGAGGTCTCAATACCGAGAACCCGCATGATTTTCCCCTAACCTTTACAACTGTATGGAACTGGCAGTAAAATCCCCGCCCTTTACACTCTCAAGTATCACGACTGAATACAATTTTTCTGAGGAAGCTAATGCCCAACGTACGTGTCAAAGAAAACGAGCCTTTCGAAATCGCAATGCGCCGTTTCAAGCGCTCCTGTGAGAAGGCCGGCATCCTGGCAGAGGTCCGCCGCCGCGAAGCCTACGAGAAACCCACCACCGAGCGTAAACGCAAGGCAGCAGCAGCCGTCAAACGACACTTGAAGAAATTATCCCGCGAAAACCGCCGCTGGGAACGCCAGTACTGATCCCGCCAAGCAACGTTCCATCCGCCCATCATAACGCCAATGCTAAAAGTCCGCATTCAGGATGAGATGAAGGCCGCTATGAAGGGGGGCGACAAGCGCCGCCTGGGAATAATCCGTCTTATCCTGGCGGCAATCAAACAGCGTGAAGTGGACGAACGGGTGGAACTGGACGATAGCCAGATACTCATCGTGCTGGACAAGATGGTCAAGCAACGCCGCGACTCCATCAGCCAGTACGAAAAGGCGGAGCGATCAGATCTGGTGGAGCAGGAGGCCTTCGAGATCGAGGTCCTGAAAGAGTACCTCCCGGAGGCCATGAGCGCAGAAGAGATCGCCATCCTGGTCGCAGATGCCATCACCAGTACCGGTGCCGAATCGATCCGCGATATGGGTAAAGTGATGGGACAGATCAAACCCAAGATCCAGGGCAGGGCCGATATGGGTGCCGTCAGTGCGCTGGTCAAGCAACAGCTGAGTAGCTGATACCTCTTCCCCCCCTTCCCGATTAAAAAAAAACCCGCTGCGGGCAAACTGCCGTATCGTCTGTCAATTTACACAATATTTTCTTTATTATCATATAATTAATGGAATTCTGAAGCGAGCTGGGGTGATCTATCCTTATGGCCGGAAGAATCCCTTCCCATTTCATCGATGAACTGCTGAACCGGGCCGATATTGTCGACCTGATCAACAGCCGCGTATCGCTGAAAAAGGCAGGCAAGGACTACCAGGCCTGCTGCCCCTTCCACGATGAAAAAACTCCCTCCTTCACCGTCAGCAGGGAAAAACAGTTCTATCACTGTTTCGGCTGCGGCGCCCACGGAACGGCCATCGGCTTTCTGATGGAATATGACAACCTGGGGTTCGTCGAGGCGGTAGAGGAATTGGCCAGCCGCGCGGGACTGGAGGTTCCCAGAGAAGCGGGGGGTGATCAGACAGGCCCCGATTACCGCCCACTCTACGCCATACTGGAACAGAGTGCCCGCTTCTACCAGGGTCAGTTGCGTCGACATCGCCAGGCGGAACAGGCGGTCAATTACCTCAAAGACCGAGGCCTCAGCGGGCAGATCGCGGCCGATTTCGGCATTGGATTCGCCCCACCGGGCTGGACCAATCTGATCGACAATCTGGGTGGGAATAAAGACGATCTGGATGGCCTGCGAATCACAGGGATGACCTCGGAATCGGAGGAGGGAAAACGTTACGACCGGTTCCGAAACCGCATCATGTTCCCCATCCGTAATCACCGCGGCCAGGTAATCGGCTTTGGTGGGCGGGTGCTGGGGGATGGCAAACCCAAATATTTGAACTCCCCCGAAACCCCGCTGTTTCACAAGGGACGTGAACTCTATGGTCTATACGAAGCACGCAAGGCTGTACGAAAACTGGAACGACTGCTGGTGGTTGAAGGCTACATGGATGTCGCAGCCCTGGCCCAATTTGATATTCGCTATGCGGTTGCCACCCTGGGCACCGCTACCACACCTGAGCACCTCGATCGCCTGTTCCAATCCGCCCAGGAAGTGGTCTTTTGCTTCGATGGCGACAGGGCGGGACGCGATGCGGGTTGGAAGGCCCTGCAGACAGCCCTGCCGGTAATGAAAGATGGACGCGAGGTGAGGTTCCTCTTTCTTCCGGAAGGCGAAGACCCGGACAGCGCGGTCCGCAAAGAGGGCTCAGCAACCTTTCAGCAACGAATCGTAAAGGCCAGCCCCCTCTCCTCTTTTCTGTTCGACAATTTGTCGCAGCAGGTGGACATGCACTCACTGGGTGGCAGGGCCCGACTGGCCGAACTGGCAAAACCCCTGCTGGCCCAGCTGCCAGCCGGCCTATTTCGACAGATGATGTTCAAGCAACTGGGAGAATTGGTTGGAGTCGATGTCACTGAGCCGCGACAAATCAAACCGGGAGCCGGCAGCTCCAGGCGGAGGACCTTGAGCAAATCTTTTCTCGGCACCATGCCCCCAATACGCCGCGCCATTGCCCTGCTGGTAACCAACCCGGTATTTGCGGCGGAAGAAAATCTTCCCACCGGCTGGGAAAATCTGCCTCTGCCGGGAATTGACCTGTTGAAAGAACTGCTTGAATTACTTCGTCACCAACCTAACCTTACTACAGCGGCCCTGCTGGAGCGCTGGCGCGATCGGGAGGAAGGAAAACATCTGGCAAAACTCACCGCCGCAGTGTTACCGCTGCCGCAACAGGGCCAAAGAAGAGAATTTCAGGACACATTGTCGTCAATGCAAAAACAGTGCCTGGATAGAGAAACGGAAACACTGCTAGCAAAGGCCGCCAAGGAGGGGCTGGACGGAGCCGGAAAACAACGTCTGCGGCAACTGTTGAATGAGAAGGCTCAAGGGGATAACCAGGAAACTAAGCTGGATAAATATTGACTAACATGTTAGACTTTTCTGTTCATATTCGGAAAATTTTCCTCTGCTCATCAAGTTAGAAAATGGATCAGCAACAGCAGCAATCCCAACTTAAGCAACTGATCGCTAAAGGAAAAGAGCAGGGTTTCCTGACCTATTCCGAAGTAAACGATCACCTGCCCGATGGCATCGTTGAGCCGGAACAGATCGAAGACATCATCCGGATGATCAATGATATGGGCATCCAGGTGTATGAAACCGCGCCGGATACCGATGACCAGGCCATAACCGATGCTGCAGTAAGTACCGATGAAGACGTGGCCGAGGCCGCTGCGGCCGCGTTGGCCACCGTCGACAGCGAATTCGGCAGAACCACCGACCCTGTTAGGATGTACATGCGCGAGATGGGAACGGTGGAACTCCTGACCCGGGAAGGTGAGCTGAAGATCGCCAAGCGCATCGAAGAGGGTCAAAACCAGGTTTTGGCCGCCGTCGCTACCTACCCTGACACCATCGCCAGGGTCATTGAGATGTTCGACAACGCAGAGAATGGCGAGATAAAACTGACGGATATCATCAGCGGATACGTTGACCCCAACGAACCCGACGAAATTCCTAAACCCAGCCCCAAGCTTTCGGCTGAAGAGCAGAAAGAAAAACCAGAGATCGAGGAAATCGAGGTCGATCTAGGGCCGGACCCAGAGGAAGCCGCTAAGAAAATTACGCAACTGCGTAAACACTACAAGTCCCTGATGACTAACCTCAACAAGCACGGCCGAGACCATGAGAAAACGGTCAAGGTGCTCGACAAGGTTTCAGACATTTTTTTGGAGTTCAAATTCCTTCCGGCGGTATTTTTCGAGCTGGTAGAGAACCTGCGCAAGGCTATCACCTTCATCCGCGCCCAGGAACGGGGGATCATGGACCTTTGCGTCAGCAGCGCCCACATGCCCCGCAAGGAGTTTATCACCACCTTTCCCGACAACGAGACCAACCTAAAGTGGCTCGATGCTCAAATCTCAGCGGGCAAGAGTTTCTCCGGCGCCCTCAAGGAAATTAAGGACGAAGTATTCCGCTCCCAGAAGAAACTGCTGGAACTGGAAAAGCACAGCCTGCTCACTATTAGTGAAATAAAAGAAATCAACCGCAAGATGTCGATTGGCGAGGCCAAGGCCCGGCGCGCTAAGAAAGAGATGGTGGAAGCCAATCTGCGGCTGGTAATCTCGATTGCCAAGAAATACACCAATCGAGGCCTCCAGTTCCTGGACCTGATTCAGGAGGGAAACATCGGCCTGATGAAGGCAGTGGATAAATTCGAATACCGTCGCGGTTATAAGTTTTCCACCTATGCCACCTGGTGGATTCGACAGGCCATCACGCGTTCCATCGCAGATCAGGCCCGTACCATCCGCATACCGGTACACATGATCGAGACTATAAACAAACTCAACCGCATCTCCCGCGCCATGCTGCAGGAGATGGGCCGCGAGGCGACTCCGGAAGAATTGGCCGAACGCATGGAGATGCCGGAAGACAAGGTGCGCAAGGTTCTGAAAATAGCCAAAGAGCCGATCTCCATGGAGACCCCGATAGGGGATGACGAAGACTCCCATCTGGGGGATTTCATCGAAGATGCCGGCGTAGTCTCGCCATCGGAGTCCGCAACTGTGGAGGGGCTGCGCGAAGCCACACAGAACATGCTGGCGGGCCTCACCTCACGCGAGGCAAAAGTGCTGCGCATGCGCTTTGGCATCGACATGAACACCGACCACACGCTGGAAGAGGTAGGCAAGCAGTTCGATGTCACCCGGGAACGTATCCGCCAGATCGAGGCCAAGGCCCTGCGTAAGCTGCGCCACCCCTCTCGCTCCGAACGGCTACGCAGCTTCCTGGACAACGAATAACAACTCTAAGGTCGGGTTGCGTTGCAGCGCCAGCAATGGTCTTTGTTATACAATTTCCCGTTCTTCGGGCCCATAGCTCAGTTGGTTAGAGCAGGGGACTCATAATCCCTTGGTCGTAGGTTCGAGTCCTACTGGGCCCACCAATAAATACAATAAGTTACAATAATACCCTTTTCGCAAACCAGGTCTTTCGGTACAATTTCGGAACACTTGCGAATCGGAAGACACCGTGGCAACTATCTCTAAAACCCCCTCGAGCACATGGAAGGCGGTTATCCGCAAGCGCGGCTGGCCAACCGCTATCAAGACCTTCCGTACCAAAAGAGACGCCCAGGACTGGGCGCGGCGTACTGAAGATGAAATGGTGCGCGGTGTTTACATCGACCGTGCTGATGCCAGTCAGCTGTTACTGAAGACTGCACTGGATCGTTACCTGCGGGATGTGTCTTCGAGCAAAAAACCGAGCACCCATGCGGCCGAACAACACAAGGCCAAGTCATTGAAGGCCAATCTGGGCGATTACAGCCTGGCCGCTCTCAACCCGAGCCTGATTGCACAATACCGAGACCAGCGGCTGGCAGACGGCAAGTCGGCAAATACTGTGCGACTGGAACTCTCCCTGCTCTCGCACCTGTTCACCATTGCGATCAAGGAGTGGCAACTGGGGTTGGTCTACAACCCGGTGATGAACATCCGCAAGCCGCCACCGGGACAGGGGCGCAACCGGCGGCTGAACGCCGAGGAAGAAAGGATCCTGCTGAAGGCCTGTGACGAATACTCCAACCCGATGCTGGGCTGGATTGTCCGCACCGCGCTCTTTACCGGTATGCGGGCCGGCGAGATCACCAGCCTGCGACGCGACCAGGTCGATCTCGGCCACCGGGTGGTGCGCCTCACCGACACCAAAAACGGTAGCGCCCGAACTGTGCCGCTGAGCAGGAAGGCCCTGCCGGTATTAACCGCAGCACTGGAGTATCCGATCCGACCACTGGATACCGACCTGATCTTCTGGGGCGAGCCCGGCCGCAACGGTAAACGGCGGGCTTACGAATTTCGCATGGCCTGGAAGAAGATCATGAAGGAGGCAGAGATCAAAAACCTGCGCTTCCATGATCTGCGCCACGAGGCCGTTTCCCGCCTGGTCGAGGCCGGTCTCGGTGATCAGGAAGTCGCCGCCATCTCCGGCCATAAGTCCATGCAGATGCTCAAGCGCTATACGCACCTGCGCGCCGAGGACCTGGTCGAGCACCTGGATCAACTGATGGTATGAGCTTCAGGCGAGAGCAGGCTTGCCGGTGCAGCAAATCCACAAAACAAAGTGCTGAAAACCGTGCTGCAGGGACACAAGATGTATGAGACCAAGTAGAACTGGATCATGAGGATCGAAATGATGAAGACCACACCAAGACCACGACCAGGACAGTCAACCGGTCATTTGCCATGGATTGATCAGTAAAAGATCCTGAATGAACTCGAAATCCTTGGTGTTGCGTGTTGCCAGGGTCAAGCGGTTTGCCTGAGTGATGGCGGCGATCTGTGCATCTTCCACCGAGATGGTGCGGCCAGCCTTTCGGGCGGTTGCAACCAGGTTTGCATAGCAGGAGGCAGCGCTAGCATCAAAGGGGAGAATTCGGTCCCGAAACTCGTCGAACAGGGCGCCGGCCAGTCGGGTGAAGGCATCCTTGCGTTTGCCGTTGGGCAACAAGGCTATGCCGAGTTCAATCTCGGCCTTGGTGATGGCGGGCATGAAGACCTCACTATCCAGCTGTGCATCCAGCCATTGAACTACCATTAGTTCCGGCGCCGGTTTCATCAGTTCGGACAGCACATTGGTGTCCAGCAGGATCACGCGCTGCCACCTGAAAAATCGGGGGCCGGGCGGGGTTTGGAGCGTGCCGTCAGCTCTAGTTCCATGCCGCCAGTCGTCTCCATCACCTGTTGATGAATACGGCTGGCCAACCCCTTTTCAGGCGTCTTTCCAGCCAGGGCTTGACGCAGGATTTGCCGGGCTTCTTCCTCCATAGAGCAGCCGTGTTTAGCGGCCCTCATCCTGAGTCGTCCCTTCACCTCATCATCAAGGTTACGAATAGTCAGCATGGCCATGCTCAGATACCCCACTACATTATGTGTAATGATATCGGAGTTTAGGGAGTGAATGCATTGAATGCAAACGGGGTGAGTAAAAGCGGCTCAGTTGGCGTGGGCGTTAAAGCTATGAGTCGTGCTCGTTGAAGACACCAAATTCAGATAGCGTGACCAAATCGTGACCAACTCCTGTCATCTCGCGTCCACTCTTGTCCACTTGTGGCAACTTAGCGCGGGGCCGGTGAAATCAAGACACTGACCCGCCGGCAGGTGAATCTGCAGAAACGCACCGTGCATCTGAGCGAGACGAAGAACGGTTCGGCTCGAACTGTACCGCTCACCCGCGACGCGGCCGATATTTTCCGTATCGCACTGAGCAACCCGGTGCGTCCCCTGGATACCGACCTGATCTTCTGGGGAGAACCGGGCCGCGATGGTGTTCGCCGGCCCTATGAATCCCGCCCGGCCTGGCACCGCACCTTGAAAGCGGCCGGCATCAAGGGGCTGCGTTTTCACGACCTGCGCCATGAGGCGGTCTCCCGCCTGGTCGAGGGTGGCCTTGGTGACCAGGAGGTCGCCGCTATCTCCGGCCACAAGTCCATGCAGATGCTCAAGCGCTATACACACCTGCGCGCCGAGGATCTGGTCGAGCGGCTGGATCAGATTTTCGGTCGCTAAGGCGAGTTCTCTTGAGCGACTGAATCATCCGGCTGCGATGGTCTTTTTCAGCTACTGGTTTCGGTGCTAAAAAAAACCACGACACCACTTGAATTGATTTTCCATAGTCAGTCCAGTCGATCCTGGGCAATCTCGTGTCTCCGAATGATGAACAAGGAGAACACGGATGATGCAAGATACCGAAAGCCCGGGCGTGGCAACGCTGGAGCATCAAATCACCGAACGTTTTGGCCTACTGCTATCCCAGACCCAACTGGCGGAACTGCTGGGGCGCACCACCGGTGGTCTGCGCTACAGTCTGAGCTACCCCTCTGACCAGCAGACCCGGGCGCTCAAGCGATGCGGCCGCAAGATCGGCCGGCGTGTTTACTATCCCGCGACAGAGGTGGCCCAGATCATCCTGGGAACGGGTCTGGAATGAGCAACACCATCATCCGCGCCCGGCGGCGCCACCGGTTCGTGATCCTCGATCAACGGGCGGTGGAAGACTCACGCTTGTCCTGGGCAGCCAGGGGGCTGTTGGCCTACCTGCTGTCCCGCCCCGATGACTGGCGGGTGCTGATCAACGACCTTCGTAAACGCGGTGACCAGGGGCGCGATGGTATCTACAAGCTGCTGCGGGAATTGCGGGAGGCAGGGTATGTGCGTTTTCAGAGATCCCGTGACGCGCAGGACCGCATCCGCGGGGGCACCTACCTAGTCCAGGAGATCCCCGGTTCACCACATCCGGATTTGCCGGATACGGCTGAGCCAGATACGGCTGAGCCAGATACGGCTGAGCCAGATACGGCTGAGCCAGATACGGCTGCACCGGATCCGGTGAAGCCGAAAGCATTACTTAATACCGATTTAGACTTAATACCAACAACAACTACAATACCGACTACCACCAAAGGGGGTAGTTGTTGTAGTGAACCGGAAGCCGATCGAATCGAATTCGCCGCATGGGTTCCGGATGACTTAAAAGAGCCGGCGATCAACAAGGTCGCCAGGCTCGATACCTCAGTCGCCCAGATCATCATCGACGAGTGGGCCGGCAGCATGGCCACCGGCCGTATCGAACGCTCACCGCTCGGTTACCTGCAGGCGTTGGTCAGTCGGTTGGAGTCAGGCAGGTTCAGGTTGCAGTATGCCGACGAGGTAGAGGCGATACGCAAAGGTGAAGACAGGACGGCCACCGGCTAAGCAGGTCGGATGCCGGTGAGGCCACGTGCTTTGGCCGGCAAACACTATAGATATGAGTAGCTGAGCCTAGCTACCTTTTGGTGAGCATTTCCCAGGCCCGCTTCATTTCATGAAATGATAGTTCGTTAGCTGTTCACCATTGAAGAGGGTTTTCGGTGACTATGCAACGATTGCACACTACTCGACTTTAAGGACTTGAAGGCCGGGTCGCCCCGGGCGATTTCTCGCCCAGGGCTCCCACAGATCCGGACTTGCCCGATTCGGGCATCCGGCTCCTCGGACTATGGAGTCGCTACACGACGGTAGATGCTGTGAACAACACGCGG
>Ga0316189_10001328_pt1 | contig 24635 bp, 18 predicted proteins | sample LowCovwburrow_MG_FD_204930 | JGI IMG/M metagenome (GOLD analysis project Ga0316189, IMG submission 204930) | Coastal sediment microbial communities from Maine, United States - Lowes Cove worm burrow | ecosystem: Environmental > Aquatic > Marine > Coastal > Sediment | place: USA: Maine... | reverse complement strand
CCCTGACGCAGAAAACCCCCGCTGTTATTGATATGTGTCAACGCAGGCGCAGACTCAAGGCCTAAGACTGCTAAAATAAAGAAGCACCATTCTGAAACACGCAAAAGGATGACAGGGCCATGGATACAACAGCCGAACTTGAAGCAACCATTAGCGCCATGGTACAGGTCCGCAAGGGTATTCTGGCCGCTGACGAAAGTGCGCCAACAATCGCCAAGCGCTTTGCCGCCATTGATGTCGAATCAACCGAAGAGCTGCGGCACAGCTACCGCAGCCTGCTGTTCACCACGCCGGGACTGAATGAGTTTGTCAGTGGCGTTATCCTGTTCGAGGAGACGCTAACACAACAGTCAGATGACGGCACACCTCTGCCGGAGGTACTTGCAAAACAGGGCATCGTACCGGGCATCAAGGTGGACAAGGGTTTACAACCTCTTGCCAACGCAGCGGGCGACAAGATCACGCAGGGACTGGATGGCCTTGCAGAGCGCCTGCAGACCTACAAGACACAGGGTGCGCGCTTCGCCAAGTGGCGCGAGGTGTACCCGATCAGCGACCACAACCCGACTGTACTCGGCCTCGAGGCCAACGCGGAGATGCTGGCGCGCTACGCCGCCATCTGCCAGGTGGAAGGGTTTGTACCCATCGTGGAACCCGAGGTGCTGATCGACGGCGACCACACCATCGCACGCAGCGCGGAAGTCATCGAGGCGGTCCTGCATGCCGTATTCCACGCCCTGCACCGGCACAAGGTGATTCTCGAATGCATCGTGCTCAAGCCCAGCATGGTGACTCCGGGCAAGGACTTTCCGTCCAGGGCCAGTCCTGAACAGGTAGCCGAGGCCACGCTCAAGGTATTCAGGCGCGCGGTACCGGCAGCTGTGCCAAGCATCAACTTCCTCTCCGGCGGTCAGACCCCGGAAGAGGCAACAGCCAACCTCAATGCCATGAATGCGATGTTTCCAGATGCACCCTGGGAACTGTCATTCTCCTATGGACGTGCACTGCAGGAACCGGCACTGAAGGCCTGGCGGGGGAATGCTGAGAATGCAGCCGCGACGCAACAGGCACTGTACCAGCGTGCTTTTCTTAACGGTGCCGCACGGACAGGTGAATACAGTTCCGCCATGGAAACGGAAGCGTTTATCCAGGGAAGCTCTGATTGATTAATATATCCTCGTCATTGCGAAAGCAGCGCGGCAATCTCCTTAATCTGGCCGCAGACTTCAGGTGCACTCATGAACGAGCTCACCAGCGCCCCGCGCCGCCACCGCCACCTCCAGAACGTTGGGTACAACGCTGAAACGCAACCAGATGTCGCTGCTGCGAAGCCGCCTGCAGATTGCGCAGCACCGTGAGAATGTCCGGGCGCTGGGTTGCCCCGAGCAGCCGCTCGTACATTTCGCCATTGGCAATCTCGGCGGCGACACCCGCTTCACAGGCTACGTGCAGACTGGCATAGCGTGCAACCTTTCCCGGCCAGGGGTTCTCGGGCACGGGTAGCCCATAGCGTGCAAACAGAGTGCAAAGCGCCTTGATGTGGCGCGCCTCGGCTTCACGGATATTGCTGAATGGCCGCACCTCGCCGAAGTCGGCAATCACCTGATCGTAAGTTGCCCAGGCAAGGTACTCGTCGTTGAGCGCCTCGTTGAGCGCATGGATTTCTGCTTCGGTCAGTGGATTCATGATTCATCCTCCGTGGTGAAAAATAGCGATCGTGCCGATCCCCGCGAGCAGCAGCACGAGCTGGCGCAGGGAAGCAGCGGCGGTCACCTGCCGATGCAGCCCCGGGATGAGGTCGGCTGAAGCGATGTAAATGAAGCTCGCGGCGGAGATCGCCAAGATGTAAGGCACTGCTGCGCGCGTCTCACCGAGCCAGAAATAGGCCATCACGGCACCCGGCAGTGTCGCGGCGGCTGAGAGTCCATTGAGAATTAACGCCTTCGTACGTCCGTACCCATTGTCGAGCAGGATGGCGAAATCGCCGACCTCCTGCGGAATCTCATGCGCGATCACAGCCAGCGACGCGGCGACCCCGAGCGGAATCGAGGTGAGGAAGGCGGCGGCGATCACCACTCCGTCCACAAAGTTGTGGAAGGCATCTCCGATCAGGATAAGCGGAGCGGCGCGCCCATGCACTTCGCACGCGCTATCGTGGCAGTGACGCCAGAGAACGAGTTTCTCCAGCACGAAAAACAGCACCATGCCGACCAGCACCGTCGATGTGACAGCGAAAGCCGGGGCTAGTTTCAGGCCCGCGGGGATCATGCCAAGGAACGCAGCACCTAGCAGCGTACCGGCGGCATAGCTGACGAGGCAGGGAACAAGAACCTTGCGGATGCCTTCCGGAAATAACAGAAACAAGGCAGCACCAGCGATTGCGCCCACACTCCCCAGGACACTGAACACCATTATCCAACCCAGTAGCATTGGCTTTTTCCCTCAGTCACTCAGCCACTATCTTACCTCCTCGCAGACAGAAGGTAGAGAATGGGCAGAACATTAGTGAATGCCCGCATCGTCCTCTTGAGGCTACCCCTTAGACGATTCTCGGCTAGCATACCCATTCTCTGGGCTTACTCTTCACACTATGCAGCGAAGCGTCTCACAAAGTAGCGATTGCCGAGATAGTCCACTTCTTTAAGCTTGCTCTCTGCAATCAATTCTTCCACTACAGGCCATTTTGCTTTGGCACGTTTCAGAAATTCTCTAACCGCGGATTCCCGCATGGGATGTACAGCAGTGATACTGAGCAGATCGTGCCGCACATCCCCGGTAAAGGCGAATGCGTCCCCCTCGTAACCAATGAGATATTCCACATGGGGCAAACTACTGGCCAGGATTTGATAGGCGCGGTTCACCGCCAACTCGCTCGGCCCGCATATGCCAGTCTCGGCAGCAGGCCGCGTCGGGATGGAAAGGTAGATCCTGGGCACACCGATCTCATGGAGGAATCCAGCAACGCTCGTCACGCTATCCTCATTATCGTTGATACCATGGATCAACATCGTCTTCGCAACCAACTCACCATGGAAATGCCTGGCGAAGTGGCGAATGCCATCCATGATGTCATCCAAGCGCAGCGCTTCATGTGGGCGGTTGACCTGTTTTCAAATTCCCTCAACAAGTCGATTGCCCTTCCAAGATTGATATCTAAAGTCGGTTCGCCATCGGGTACGAAGGTCAAGTAATCTACAAGCTCATCTGAGCTGTGTGCCTTTTGCAGTTGCTCACTGACCTCCTGATAGATAGCTTCCGGCGCATAGAAATCCCGCGGCTCAACCATTTTCACCTGTGTGACTCCAACCTGGCAGTACAGGCAGGAATAGGAACAGGACTTGCCATTCCCACATGACCAGCGAAGGGCAACTGTGCCTGGCGGGTTCAACCAGTCGATGTAACACTTTAATCTTGGTGTAAAAGGAGGCAGTGTTGGAAGATGGCTTAAGGCATAACCAGGTTACAGTCACAAAACGGTGCCTCGCTCAGCGACTCCAGAACGCACCCGTCAGCAATATCAGGAAGGTATAGAATTCGAGACGGCCGGCGATCATACAAAATGACAGCACCCACTTGGCGAAGGGTGCAAGTTCACCGTAATTCGATGCAGGGCCAACGTTACCCAGACCAGGACCGATATTAAACTGGCAGGCGATCACGCTGGAGAACGCAGTGAGGATGTCCACGCCGGTTGCAGAAACCAGCAGGCTGGCGACGAGCATCACTACCAGCGCCAGGAATATCAGGTTGATCAGTGCCGTTACGGCCAGCTCCGGCAGCACCTCCTCGCCCGCGCGTATTCGGAATACACCCTGTGGCTCGGCAAGGCGACGGAAGTCGCGCCCGACCACGCGTAACATGAGCACCAGGCGCGCGATTTTCAGTCCGCCGGCGGTTGAACCGGTGCAGCCGCCTGGAAACATCAGCGCCAGCAGCAACAACTGCAACACCGGCGGCCACAGGCCGTAATCCGTGGCCACGAAACCGGTCGTGGACAGTATGGATACCACCTGAAACATCGCTGTGCGGATAGCCGGTTCGTAGGCCATGCCGGAGGTGAAAACAAGCACCGGTGCGATCAACAGCGTCGTGCCTGCCGCCAGTAGAAAATAGGCGTGGAACTCGTAATCCCTGACGACCGCCCCCGGTCTGTGCTCGACCCAGAAACGGAAATGCTGGATAAAGCTGATACCGGCGAGAAACATGAACAGGATCACGATGTATTCGATCAACGGGCTGTGAAAAGCCGCTATGCTCTCCGTACGGGTGGAAAAGCCGCCGGTACCCAACGTCGAAAAGGCGTGGCACAAGGCATCGAACCCATTCATGCCGGCCAGCATCAGTAGCGCCATTTCCGCCACGGTAAGCAGCACATACCAACGCCACAAGGCACGCGCCGTCTCCACGATACGCGGTCGCATCCGCTCGGAGGCGGCGCCGGAGAACTCCGCAACCAGGACTCTCGCGTCTCAAGGCTACGCCTTCGATGACGAGGAAGCAGAGATCGGTGTTGGCTGTATCGGCACCATTATCTACGACGCCGCTGGAAACATCGCTGCAGGCTTGTCGGTCTCTGCCCCTATCGAACGACGTCGACTGGAATGGGTTAGTGATCTGATGCAGGCTGCTCAGGAGATATCCAAAACCATGGGATACCATTCCCGTCAGGGGACGCCAGACTGATTCCACGCATCCGGATTAAACAACTCGGTATGGTCAGGATCGACACACAAGAGATTGTTACCGATTCACCTAACTCGAGAAATAAGCTGCGTTTACCAGCATGTGGACATAGATGCTTGCCCCATAGCCCAGGGCGATAACCGGCGTCCATTTAAGGTGACCAAAGAACGTGTACTTGCCACGTGCCTGCCCCATCAACGCAACGCCGGCAGCTGAACCAATTGACAGCAATGAGCCACCAACACCCGCAGTTAATGTCACCAACAACCACTGGCCAACTGACATATCAGGATTCATGGTAAGTACGGCAAACATTACCGGAATGTTATCAACAATGGCTGATAGCACACCGACTGCAATATTTGCATTAGTCGCACCCCACTGGTCATACATAAGCTCGGAGGCCAGACTCAGGTAACCGAGAAAACCCAGCCCGCCCACACACAGAACCACGCCATAGAAGAACAGCAACGTATCCCATTCCGCTCTCGCAACGGGTTTGAAGACGTCGAAAGGTACCGGCGAACCCAGGTCATCATCGTGCTCCGCGTTATCGGGGCGACCGTGTAAATCCTTGAGCGCGGTTTTCTTCAGGTAAAAACCGAAGAACTGTAGATAGGCCAGTCCGGTCAGCATGCCAATGACTGGTGGCATATGCAGGAAGTTATGGAAACTGACGGCAGTGAAAATGGTTAACAGGAACAGTGCAATGATCCGTTTCCCACCACGCTGCATTAGCACCCGTTCACCTGATGCATCCGGCTTGAGGTTCGGGATAGCGAAATGCATGATTGCCGCAGGCACCAGGAAGTTAACCGCCGATGGCAAAAACAGCGCAAAAAAGTCCCGGAAAGCCACCATGCCCTTCTGCCATACCATCAATGTAGTAATGTCACCAAACGGACTGAATGCACCACCGGCATTGGCCGCAACTACAATGTTGATACAGGAAATTGACACAAAGCGGGAGTTGTCACCTCCAACAGCCATCACCACGGCACACATTAGCAAGGCCGTCGTCAAGTTATCGGCTATTGGCGAAATGAAGAATGCCAGCACACCGGTAATCCAGAACAATGACCTGAAACCAAAACCACTGGCCACGAGCCATGCGCGTAACGCTTCAAATATCCTCCTCTCATCCATGGCGTTTATATAGGTCATCGCTACCAGCAGGAACAGCATCAGTTCAGCATATTCCAGCAGGTTGTGGCGTACGGCGTGTTCTGCCTCGGTCGATAGACCATGTTGTGCCGCCACCCAGGCAATAGCACCCCAGATAATGCCGGCGGCAAGAATAACCGGCTTTGACTTTCGCAGATGAGTAAACTCTTCCGCCATTACCAGCAAGTAGGCCAGAAGAAAGATGGCAATAGCAAACAGGCCAACGCCGCTGCTGGTGAAATCTACCTGCTGACCGGCAGCAGCCGTTTCACTCGCTAATGACATGCCTGGTAGCAACACAACAACCGCCATTAGAAAAACTCTCATCATCGTATTGTTCATTGCGTTAATTTTGCATTTAGAATTAAAAAACCAGGCTCATCATCACCATCATGACGACCAGGAACAACACCGTCATAATGCCGCCTGCTTTCATAAAGTCAGGTACGCGATAACCGGCAGGCCCCATGATCAGGGCATTTACCTGGTGAGTCGGGATCAGGAAAGAGTTAGATGTCGCAATAGCGACAGTCAGTGCAAATACTGCAGGGTCCGCACCGACACCGATGGCAATATTAACTGCCAAAGGCACTAATAATACCGTCGCACCAACATTAGACATGACCAGGGTAAAGAATGTCGCCAGCCCGGCTACCGCCGCCTGGATCACCCAGATCGGCATATGACCCACGACATGCAGCGTCTGTTCAGCAATCCACTTGGCAGTACCGCTGGTTTCCACCGCCAGACCAAGTGGTATTAATGACGCCAACAGGAATACTGTTTTCCAGCTTACCGCCTTATAAGCTTCTTCGATATTCAATACGCCAGACAATACCATGCCCATGGCGCCCGTTAACAACGCCACTGATAAACGCAAATCCGTGAATAGAACCAGAAAAAGCGCAACACCAAAAAAGAATAGCGCTGGTAGAATTTTATGAGGGCGCGCTTCTTCATGAGGGTATTCAGTGGTAACTACAACAAAGTTGTTGTCCTTTTCGATCCGAGCCAGCGCATCCCATCCGGTGTGTACCACGAGCGTATCACCTGCCACGAATGGCATATTACGGATATCATCACCCTCACGCAGGGTTTCTCCATTACGATGCAAGCCAATCATGGCCATGCCGTATGCCTTACGCATCCACAGGTCGCGGGCACTCTTGCCGATCAGGCCGGAACCGGGCGGGATAACCACTTCTGCAACACCTGCTTTAGTGGCAGACAGTGATTCAGCAAAGGAGCGTAACCCTTTGCGTTGTTTCAGGGAAAATTCATTGACAAATGCTTCCAGGTCATGCGGATCACTCACCACACCAAGCACCATCCCTGCCTGGATTTCAGTATCACGCGCAATAGTTCCGGCGCCTATCCGGCTCTCTTCGCCGGAACGTTTACTGGCAATGACGCGAATACGATATCTGGATTCAATTTCATCGAGTTGTTTACCAATTAGCCCGCTGTCATCGCTAACCACCAGCTCCGAAAGCGCGTAATCCACACCATATACGTCATGGAAATACTGCATAGGGTCGGCAGCAGTGGCACGCTCATCAGTTGTTTTCGACGGCAGCACAAAGCGACCCGCAATAACGAAATAAATAATGCCGGTAGCCACCAGAGCAACACCGACAGGGGTTACCGAAAACAGCCCCCAGGTTTCCATTTGCTGTTCCACGGGTAGCGCCCTGTTCGAGGTCAGTATCAGGTCGTTCAATAAAATAAGTGGACTCGAACCAACCATAGTCACTGTACCGCCTAGAATGGCGCAGAAACCCATGGGCATTAATAACCGTGACATGGGTAATCCTGATCGCGCTGAAATACGCGACACTACCGGCAGAAACAAGGCTGCCGCCCCCACGTTTTGCATGAAGGAGGAGATAAAGCCGACCGTCGATGAGATAATCGGGATGATTCGTTTTTCAGACGTGCCACCGACCCGCAGGATGAAAGAAGCTACTTTAGTCATCAGGCCTGTCTTATCGAGGCCCGCACCGATGATCATCACTGCAATAATGGACATCACTGCGTTGGACGAGAATCCGTCAAATAGATGCTTTATCTCCACTAATCCCTGACTCAGCCCCATGACCGGGGCCAGCAAGGTACTCAAACCCAGCAGCACCATCACGGTAATCGCTGCCACATCGACACCGACCACCTCAAAAGCAAATAAATAAATTGTCAGCATTAACACGCCCATAACCCAGGCGATCTCGATACTGGGCACCACCGTGGCCAGGGCAATGGCCAGCAGCGCAAAAATAGCGGCGGCAATCAGTTGCTTAGGGGTAAATTCACCGGGATTGGCGACGGTTGTGTCCTCGTCAGCAAAAGCGTTCATCAGATACTCCTGAAGGGGCTGATTTCTTAATTAACAGGATTTAGGTACGCAGGAAGTCTTGAAATATTCCTAAAGGAAATATTTCAAACAACTGGATTTCGGTGGTGTAAACGTGGAAATCTGTATTTGCCTAAATTTGAAGCAGATAATGCTTGTATATCAACCTATTTTCAAATGAATAGAAATACTCTAATATTCCTATATGGAATATAACAACCTGCCAGATCTGAAAGGTCTGGCAACGCTTAAAGCGATTGTTGAGCTAGGTGGTGTTAAACAGGCGGCCCATGAACTGCACATCGGGCAACCTGCCGTCACAAAACGTCTGCGCGCGCTCGATTACTGTTATGGCATCCCGATGATGCAGCTGAAAAACCGCCGCCTGGGTTTAACCGCTGCTGGTGAACGCGTTTATGCCTATGCCCGGCTTGTACTTGATCACCAGTCCTTGTTGACCGATGATCTTGATACGTTGCGGGTCGGCCAGAACCGTCTGCGCCTGGAAGTCACTTCGGCCATCGGCGAGCATTTCCTGCCCAAGCTGCTATTACAATTTGCAGATGCACACCCGGAATATCGTATTGAAAGCCGCATGGGTTACACGCGACGTATTCAAACACGACTGGCTACCGGCCTTGCAGACCTGGCACTGCTTGAGCAGGCGTCGGATCATCCTGACATCCTGGTACAAAAATGGCTGGAAGATGAGCTGCTAATGGTATGCGGACCAAACCATTCATTATGGGACACCGAGATGATTTCGGTAACCGATCTACCCAAGCTGAATTATGTATTAAGAGAGCACAATTCATCCATACGTATAACAATGGATAAAACATTGAATGATATTGGTATTCATCATGTTCCCATTGCAATGGAAGTGGGCTCGACAGGATCCATTGTCGAGATGCTTCAACATGGCAAACATGTAAGTATATTGCCGAATTTTGCCGTGCAGGAGGCTATTCGCTCAGGCACCCTGTTCCATATTAAAGTTCAGGGACTGCGCATTAAGCGAACCCTGTGGATTGCACGCTCTCGTTCGAATCTGAATAGCCCGGTAGCAGAGGCTTTTATTGAATTACTGCTCCGCAATAATTAGCTCGATCATGCTGGTTAACCAATATTCAACAATTGCGATTATCGTTTTGGATACCCTGCAAGCAAACTCTTTCTGATGACTTGTACGTCTTAATTGCATCACAGATGCTCTGGCGATATATATTCAGACCACCCCGGTACCGCTGCAAAGCAATAAGCAACTATCACAACGGACTGTTATAAATAAGGCTTATCAAACGTGGACGAAACATCAGCCCCGAGAGTAAACTCGCTGCAAATGCAATCAGCCTCCCACACACACCCGGTAGACCAGAACGCAGTACTGACAGTCAGCCTTGCCATTCTGGGCATCAGCCTGTTATTACAGGAGTCCATCGCCGGGATGCAATACCTGACTTTCCTCATCGGGGTCGGTCTTGGCATTACGCTGCTGCATGCCGCCTTCGGTTTCAGTGGTAGCTGGCGATTGTTCATTCGTGAACAGGATGGCACGGGTATCCGCGCGCAACTGCTCTTACTTGGCATCACCTCGCTGTTGTTCTTTCCGATACTTGGACAGGTCTTTCCTTCGTTCCAGGCGGGTGCAGCACTGGCCCCGGTGGGTACATCCGTCATGGTGGGTGCTTTCCTGTTTGGTATTGGTATGCAACTGGGCGGCGGTTGTGGTTCCGGTACGCTATACACCATGGGGCAGGGACAGGTTGATATGCTGATTACCCTGGCATTTTTCATTGTTGGCGCCACTGTGGGGACAGCACACCTGCACTGGTGGCTGTCGTTACCAGGGTATGGAAGTTTTTCTGTCATTGGGCAGTTTGGCTGGTGGCAGGCACTGCTGGTGCAGCTGGTAATACTTGCCGCCCTGTATGGCCTGGTGCGGTTCCTGGAGTTCAGGCGACATGGAAAGATCAACCCCGTTGAATGGCAGGTACCACGTCATGAAATTGCACAACGGCTCACACATGGGCACTGGCCCTTGTGGTGGGGCGTGCTCGGTCTGGCTGCGCTAAATCTTGCAACGCTCATGGTGACGGGCCACCCGTGGAGTATTACTTATGCGTTCGGCCTCTGGGGCGCGAAAATGTGGGCGGCTGTTGGTGGGGACCCTGGAAGCTGGGCGTACTGGAGCAGTGGCTATCCGGCACAATCACTTAACAGCAGCACACTTGCAGATACCACCTCAGTGATGGATTTCGGCATTATCCTGGGGGCTTTGCTGGCAGCCGCGCTGGCGGGCAGGTTTGCCCCGGCAATGAAGCTGACCCGGACACGCGTACTGACTGCCGTCGCGGGTGGACTGTTGCTTGGGTATGGAGCACGACTCGGTTTTGGCTGTAATATAGGCGCACTTGTCGGAGGTATTACCAGCGGCAGCCTGCATGGATGGTTGTGGATGGTTGCCGGGTTTTGCGGTGGTATTGCAGGCGTGCATCTGCGCATCTGGCTGAAGGTCGACAAGCCCATGGGAATGCAGCAATGAAACAAAACCAGACCCGCATGATCGTTGCTACCGCCATCACCGCTGCAGCCATTGCCGTTGCAGTCGACCACACCCGGCAGCGTCTGCCCGAACCCGAAGAGCAGCTGGCCAGCCAGGAGGCCGTCATCATCATCGATGAAGGTGAAGAGTTGCCCGTCGAAACCGACATGGATTGTGGCAAACCTGTCGCGCGCGGCAGGCGGGACTCGCCCTGCTCCCTGTAATACCTGTGCACATGCATAATCCTACTGAACACAACTCATACTGGTCACAGAGACTGCTGGTCATTCTGCAGGAAATGGCGGCGCAGAAAACCAATGCCGTCCTGGAGGTACTCGGTAATATTAGTCACCTGAAAACCGAACAGCCCTACCCTGAAAGCGGACTACAATTTGCTGGAGATCAATGGCGCGCCTTCTACCATTGTCATGAATCAACGTCGATGCACCCAAACGAACATGGTCACTTCCATATATTCACTGCCATCGGTAACCAGGCCTGGGCGCATGTGGCAGGTCTGAGCATTGATATTGAGGGCCAGCCGCTGCAATGGTTCGCAGTCAATCGCTGGGTAACAGATGGCCCATGGCTGGAGCGGGATAGATTGCTTGCTCAGCTGGGATCTGCTCCCGCTGATATCGGGGAAGAGGGTCTGCCTGAAAGGTGGCTGGTTGCGTTGCTGCAGCTTTATCATGACTCTCTGACTGGATTACTGACCGAGAGAGATACACAAATACAACTCGAGCTGAAAGGCCGCAGCTTGATCGAGACGCTGGATGATCGCGATATTTACACCCTCGCCACACAATCAGTCGATCTACAATCCATGCTTGAAAAAAACCTTCTACAGACCCCCTGCCCCGACGCAGAACCCGGCAGGCATACCGCAAGGAACCGGGTGTGCAACAGTATATAAGCACATTACTGGTCCTGGTATGCCTGGCGGCAAGCTACAGCGCATCTGCACTCCAGGTCCCTGGACCTCTCGTCGATACCGACTGGCTGGAACAGCACCTGGATGAGGTCAGAATCCTCGATATACGTGAAGATATCGAAAGCTTTACACGTAAGGCTGTACTGGTCAGAAAGCGGTTTACCGGTGATCTCAGGCTGCGCCGTCCAGGTGCACACATACCCGGCGCGGTGCTGGTTGATTTTCTCAATATCCGGACCAGCAGGGAAATCGATGATCGCAACGTCAGGTACATGACTCCGGACAAGGCCGAGTTCGAAGAGCTAATGCAATCCTGGGGCGTGAATAACGATGAGCCGATCGTGATAACAAGCCAGGGAACCGGTAATGGCGCTGTAACCATGGCAACGCGTTTGTACTGGCAGGTAAAATATTTCGGTCATAATAATGTTGCCATACTTGATGGCGGTACGGCGTCGTGGTTGCTGGAACAAAAGCCGGCGAGTATCGAAACAAATGTGCTGCAACCGGGTAACTGGTTGGCACGTGAAGAACGCGTATCACTGCTTGCAAACAGTGATGATGTTGCAAGGGCAATAACAGACGAAAACACCGAGCTGGTGGATACGCGAAGTCTCGGCTTCTATCTGGGAATGCTCAAGCAACCCTATGTACGAAAAAACGGCCATATTCCAAACGCTAAAGTTTTTCCAAACGAATTACTCTCGAGTGCGGGAGCACCGGCCTATTTTTCTGACCCCGAAGAGTTGCAGCAAGTCGCAGATGCGCTTGCCATCAATAGCAGGTCAAACATCATTACCTATTGCAACAGCGGGCAGTTTGCATCCGCGAGCTGGTTTTTTTTCCATGAATTGATGGGGAACCCGAACGTGAGACTTTATGACGGCTCCATGCACCAATGGGCGCTGGAGAAACGGGCTGTTGAAAAAATCAAACGGCCATTTCAATAATAGTTCCCCCGGTGGAACACCCTCCCCGATTATCAATTGTTACCCGCTTGCCGTGGACTTCCCGAATACACAGATATAGCCATTGACTGGCTGGTTCATATCCTTGCGCAATACACATTTCTCAACACTCAGTTCCTGCAGGCCTGCATCATCCATCAGGCGCCTGATATAGCTCATCGAGTGGGCGTAGCGCCCCGAGGGACGCAGTACATATGCAGCGCCTTCTTCCTCTGCTTCGAGTGAAAATGCAAACAGTCCGCCAGATCTCAGGGCCTGTGCTGCTGCCATAAATATCTGTCCCAGGTCAACGATATAGACAAATACATCGACCGCAATGATCAAATCATAGGCGTCCCTGGCAGGGCTTAGAAAGCTCACTATATCGCTTGATGCAAGTTCATCGTATACGTCGCGTTGTCTCGCTTTTTCAAGCATTTTTTCCGAGAGATCGATGCCGGTCAGCGTTCTGGCCAGATCGCGAAACAGTGGTCCGCACAAACCGGTGCCGCATCCAAGGTCCAGCACATCGAGTTCCCTGTATTCCGGACCAATAAGAGAACGCACTGACAAGTTAAGAATCTCGGGAGTCTTGTACTCAAGCTTCTCTATAAGTTGATGATCAAAGTTTTCAGCAAAATCATCGAAATATTTTTCTACAATTTCACGATGGGCGTCTGACGCATCTCCCTGAAGGGCTGCCAGCAGGGTTTTCGCCTGGAGATTACTGCTGTCAAGCCGCAGGAGATGTTTAAACTGGATTACAGCCTCATCGGTTTTGCCTGTCTCCATGAGCGACATTGCAAGATTGTGGATTACGTTTTTATTATCGGGATTAACTGCAAGTGCATTCCTGAAGCTGGCTATTGCCTTGTCGAGTTCATCTTCGGCATACAGTGCATTGCCAAGGTTGTAATGTGCGAGGGCGTAATTCGGGCTGAGACCGATTGCATGCCGGAAACTGGCAATGGCTTCGTTGTTCTCACCCGCTTCACGAAGCGCATTCCCGAGGTTATTGTGCGCGAGTACGTAACCCGGGTTGATCTTGATTGCCTGCCGGAAAGCGGCAATCGCCTCATCAATCCTGTTGCAGGACTGCAGGGCGGAACCAAGGTTTGTATAGACCTCTGTACTTTCCGGACCGTGCTCAATAGCCTGGTTGAACAATCTGATGGCAGTTTCATGATCATTTTGCTGGTGCAGGAGCAGGCCCAGCATGTGAAGGGCATCGGTATTCCCGGGGTCGAGCTTCAGAATCTTGCGGTAAAGTGCTTTAGCCTTTTGCAGCCTTCCCGACCTGTGGTGCTTGAGCGCAACATCAAGTCTGTGTTGGATATCCCTGCCTTGACCCTTGAGTCCTGCACTCTTCCCGCTTTTACCCATTTGTTATTTTCACGTGTCTCATTTTCTGGAGAGATCAACAGGCTTATGGGGATCCAGCCTTACCTTATTTTCTGATCAATCACTATTATGGGAAACAAGGTAAGAAGTATAGAAAGCATAAACACCCTTTCCCTATAAGTCCAGCCGTACAGAGTTGCCTGTTGGGTGCAAACACACCGTGGCAACCTGCTAGTTTCCGGCAACAGTAAGCGGAGCTGTAAAGAACGGAGAACGGACAAGGTCTTCGCTGCTCATGGGTGGCCCGGAATAGTAGCCTTGAGACACATCGCAACCCAGCGATGAAAGTTTCTCCCAGACCTCCATCGTTTCAACACCTTCCGCGGTTACAGTCATATCCAGGTTATGCGCCAGATCAATGATCGAACGCACGATAACAAGACTGTCTGAATTTGACAGCAGATCGGTCACAAAAGAACGATCGATTTTTATTTCGTCCACAGGCAGCTTTTTCAGGTACACCAGCGACGAATACCCTGTGCCGAAATCATCAATCGATATGCCAAGCCCCATTTCATCCAGTTGACGCAGGATCTCCAGCGTTTGATGGGGATCTTCCATGACACTCGTTTCAGTAATCTCCAGCATCAGGCATTCAGGATTCACCTGCCAGCGATCAAGTGATTCCGAAATATAGCTTACCAGTGAATGGTCACCCAGATCCTTGAATGACAGATTCACGGACATTTTCATATTTTCACCTACAGATTGCCATTGAGATTGCTGTTTCAGTGCAGTTTTCAACACCCACCTGGTGATATTCCTGATCAGCCCCGTCTTCTCCGCATAGGGTATAAACTTGTCCGGGTAGAGCAAATGGTCATCGTGTTGCCAGCGCACCAGGGCTTCCACGCCAATCAACGTGCCTGTCTGTAAATCCACCTTGGGCTGGTAATGCAACAGCAATTCATCCTGCTCGATAGCCTGTCGCAGGCTGTTATCCAATGACAGTACTGATTCTGACTGTGGACTTTCTGCCGCATCATAAACGACATGATTAAGATGATTTCTTTTGGCGACATACATGGCGAGGTCGGCGCACTTCAACAACACCGAGGAATCCAAACCGTGCTCCGGAAACATGGCAATACCGATACTGCAACCAATATTGAACTTGTGATTTGCAACCTCAAATTCCGAAGAGAGGCATCGGCCAATTTTCCCCGAAATCAACATCGCCTGTTCCTGCGTAACATCGGACAGGACGATGGCAAATTCATCACCACCTATACGTGCCACCGTATCCGATTTACGCAGCAGCGTGGCAACCCTGGAGCTCACCTGAACCAGTAACTCGTCACCTACGTCATGCCCCAGAGTATCGTTGACTTCCTTGAAGCGATCGAGATCCATCATTAGCATCGCAAACATGGACTGGTTACGTTGCGAACCCTCGATAGCCTGCTGCAATCGCAGCAGAAGCAATGCACGGTTGGGCAAGTTAGTCAGCGGGTCATGCATGGCAAGCCGCTCAAGCTCCTTGTTCGCTGTCGCCAGCTCCATGGTCCGTTCATCTACCCGGTTTTCCAGTTCATCACGCGCCTTACGTAGCTCGTTCTCTCCGCTACGCAGCTTGTCGACAGAAACCTTAAAGCTGGTCACCATGCCATCAAAGGTTTGCCCGAGAAGCGCCAGCTCATCTCGGCCGGCCAGATTTGTCTGCACATCCAGATGTCCTTCCTTGATTCGTTGTGCCGCATTGGAGAGAACTTCCAGCCTTCTGGTTAGAAGATAGCCGGTCAGCACACCCACGACAGCGATAATAGTCATGCCGACCAGTGCGACACGGACACCAAGAAACAACACTTCTCTTTTTGCGGCTATGAGTTCTGCCTGGGAATAATTAACAGCAACGCTACCCAGAACGCCCGAAGCGTTTTTGACCTCCTTAAGCAACCAGTACTCATAGGAAGTATCTTTCAGCTCCGGAGCGGATAAACCGATGTCATTTACATTACTGCTCGCGGCCACACGCCGATTGCGGTCGATGATCAACACTTTTACCACGTGCGGATCTTCTGCAATTTTTTCTATATAGGTTTGTAAATTATCGTACTCGAAAGTAAACAGCGCCAGGCGGCTGAGATCGCCAAGCAGGTCCAGTATGACTCTTTCATTTATCTCAAGCTGCTTTTCGTTGATTTCCTGTGAACGGCTTACTGTTGTATAAAAGACTATCGACATCATCACTGCTTCGAGCAGAAATATGACAACAGCAATTCGGTATTTTAACGACATCGGCTGAACCGGTTCTATACAATACAGTGCAGTTTTGTGTTATCTGAACTTTTTGGCCATAAGGCGTACAACGTCGTACTCTTTATCTTCGGCTACAACAAATGCCTCGACCTTGACGCCTTCGAGCAGTTCCCTGCCCTCATCCGTATCAGACCAGCATTTGGCCTGCTGGATTATTTTATTGCGCACCTCTTCACTGACACGAGGGTGAACCGCAAATATGGAATTGGGAATACCTTTGGTTTTGGCAATCGTTTTCAGGCTGGTCTTCATCTTGTTCTGGAAAAAGCGCAACGCCGGCGGAGCAGTACCACAGGCATGAGCATCTCCGATCAGCACACTACGCATACATGACGCATGGGAAGCGTGATACTCCAGGGTGACATCTGTCTTCGGGTCCAGACCGTTGTTTTCAAGATAGTCTTTTATCAGATAGCTGATAGCCGCAACTGATGGTGGCAGGGCGATGGTCTTACCGCGCAAGTCCTCAACAGAACCAAACTCACTATCAGGCTTGACCACAATAATTGCCGGCAATGGTTTGTTGCGCGTAACCAGGGGTCGATACCCGTATTTGTCGGCAATGGTGACATAGTCAAAAGGCTGTACGAATACGATGTCATACATCTGTTTATCCAGGTTACCCATGAAAGTTTCATAAGTTGAGCTGGTCATGAACAGCACGTCCTTGTGAATGACGCTTGAAATTTCCGCGGCTATCGGCGCGTACATTTTTTCAAGTTCACGCGGCGCAAGGTATGGGAATACCCCCATCAGGTACCCGTCATTGCTCACCGCTTTTTCCGGCTGTTCGGCTATTGCCGTACTCGAGCAGGCCACCGTTAGCACGAGGCTTACAAGCGTCTTTTGAAAAGCTGAAAAATACCTGAATATGCCTTGATACCTGCTCATTCCCGAAACTTCCTCAACAAGGTTTTATGGATTTCGAACCACTGAGACCAACGGTGACTAGTCTCCGAGTAAGAATATCGGCATGTTGCTGAATGTCTGAAATCGGCTGACCTGCGGCCATCGATCCGTAATCATCTGATTTTATACGTGATATCCAGCTTCAATGCTGTGCCGCTTAAAACCGGTTCAAGGCCTTGAGTATGTCGATTCGTAGGTGGGGGGGCTTGCGGACACCAAGTCGATCCCTGCCGCCTCCACCATAATAATGAAACTGCTGAAAGCGATCTGGCTGCAACCAACACTCGTCGCATAGTGCAACTTCGGCTAACCGGTCGAACAGCGCAATTTGCCAAGCATCATGGAATGCGTGCATGGCTCGACAACATAAAATACCCTATCTATTTGTTTTTATTGAATTAATAATGATAGCACCGCTGTTGTTTCTGTTCTCGACAGGAACACCGAATGACCCGCATTTGCCCATCCGGCAAATAAATTCGGAAGCCGTCAGACAAGCAGGCAGCCACCAAATAATCTGTATCGGGTGGTGGCAGCCTCAGGCTCTTGACTCAGACCAGGGAAAAGCACGGGCGACAAAGTAGCAAAAAGGCCCACAGCCGATTCCAGGCTATCCATAATATTCCCTGCGGAACGACTCGATCAGCGCAGTGGTGTCTTCTTCAAAGACACCCATGGTATCGAGCACCGCCGCACCGATCTGGAGGCTTGCTTCCAGTGTTTCCGAGATTGCGATGCTTGCACCGGCTTTGATTAGCTGATTGCAGTGTTGTTGGTCACGCCCACGTGCGTGAATGGCGATGTCCGGGTAATGCTGCCGCATGATATCGACCAACCGTATAGCGGGTACGGCCTGGTCAAGGGTACAGACCAGTACACCAGCCTGATCCGCACCTGCAGCTATCAGTACATCGACCTGGCTGGCATCACCGTAGAAGACCGAAAAGCCGTCGCGTCGGCCATCCAGTACGCGATCGGCATTACTTTCAATGGCGAGATAGGGCACATTCCCGGTCTCCAGGATCCTTGCGACCCGCCGTCCCACGCGACCGAAGCCCGCAATGATGACATGCGGCTGCCCAGCCTCGATGTGGTCGGTGCTGACATCGTGCCGGGAAGCGGCCCCGCTCAGGCAGCGGTTAAGGAAATTGCAGAGATTCGCCATCAATGGCGTGGTAGCCATTGTCAACGCCACCAGCAGCACCAGAATATGGAAAAGTTCCGCTGACAGAATGCCACTGACAATCGCCAGCCCAAAGATCACAAAACCGAATTCTCCGCTCTGTGACAGCAACAGCGATACCCGCATGGCATCTGGTGTTCCAATTCCCATGAGCCGGCACAGCGCCCAGATAATTGTGGACTTGATCAGCAACAGGCCAAGCACCAGCCCGGCAATCAGGCCTGCGTGCCTGCCCAGCAGTCCAAAATCGATGGACATGCCAACGCCCATGAAAAACAGGCCCAGCAGAATACCGCGAAACGGCTTGATGTCGGCAATCACCTGGTGACGGTAGTGCGACTCCGACATCATCAGCCCGGCAAGAAATGCACCCAGCGCCAGCGACAGGCCAACCTGCTCCATTAGCCATGCGGTACCCAGTACCGCGAACACTGCCGCAGCGGTGAATACCTCAGCCGTGTGGCTGGTTGCGACCAGTCGCAGGATCGGGGACAGAAAAAACCGACCAACAAGGATGACGAGGGCAATCACGATCACAGCCTGCAGTATCGCGAACTCGATACCTTCCAGCAGTGTGGTGTCGGTGGCGAGTAGCGACACCAGCGCCAGCAGCGGCACCACCGCCAGGTCCTGGAGCAGCAGAATAGAAAATGCCGCCTGACCGTGAGCTGTCCCCAATTCATTGCGCTCGGTCAGGATCTGCAGTCCGAACGCCGTTGAGGAAAGCGCCAGACCAAAGCCGACAATCACCGCCGTTCTGAGCGACTGCTCGAACAGCAGGGCAATACCGGTGATGACCAGTCCGGTCACCAATACCTGCGCGGTACCCAGGCCAAACACCTTCCGCCGCATAGCCCACAGACGTGCCGGCTTCAGCTCTATACCAATGATAAATAGCAGGAAGATAACGCCAAACTCGGCGATATGCCGGATTTCCTCGATCTCGTCGATAAAACCGACCCCCCAGGGGCCGACAATGGCACCGGCAGCAAGGTACCCCAGTACCGAACCGAGACCCAGCCGCTTGAAAACCGGGACGGCAACGATCGCCGCGGCCAGCAGAATCAGAATGTCGGCGAGGTAATTGGTATCCGTCATGTCACACCAGTATCAGCGCGACGCTTTCGCTGTCAATAGCAATCGGCGGATGCACCAGAACAGATTGGGTTTTCTGGTAGCAGCGCTGTTTTTTATGCCGCTACCGCCAGCAATGAAATCAGTAAGGCGGGCATCTGCAGAATCTCGAGGACATTTCCAACGACTCTCAGCAACTCGAAGTGCTGGCAGCCGGTGCCAGCCTGCGCGTATTGTGGGAGTGCGGGGATGGTCTTTACGGCCCGCAACCCCTGGTTCGGTTACTGCAGCCTGAACCAATGCGATTGCGTCGACATTAACTCGAGGTTATTTACCCTGGCTTGCTCGCTCTTTTTTAACCAGGTAGTCCGCCACCGCTAACATCTCTGTCAACCCGCCTGCCCGCATGCGGTCAATGCGATATTTACCATTAACGATAATTTCCGGTACGCCGACCGGTTTGTAAAGGCGTACACGCTCTTCAGCATACTTCACCCTGGTTTTTACTTCGTCCGAATTAAATGCGTCAGTAAAGGCCTTTTTATCGACACCATGCTGCGCAAAGAATTCTGCCAGGTCGGCTTCATTACGAATGCTTTTTTGTTCGACAACGATAGCAGTAAACAATGGCAGGTGTATTTTTTGTTCGACATTCAATTCGCGGGCAGCATAGAAAGCCCCGGCATACAAAGCCATCGACTGGTTCCAGACTGCCGGAAACACCCAGAAGTCGACATCACCGGACTGTTGCCTGGCCCATCCCTTTACCGATGTTTCAAACTCATAGCAATGGGGACAACCGTATGAAAACATCTCAACAACTTCGACCTTGCTGCTGTCGCGCGTTGGAACGGGCCTGTCCAGCACTACGTAGTCTTCGCCTTCGACAAACGCTACTGGCCCGGATTCTGTTTTTTTCTTGCCCTTCTTCTCAACACTTTTGGCGGATATCAACTTGACATCTTCGACAGGCACATCACCTCTTTTGTCTGCCGTCGTGGTCTCGACTGCTGATATCTTGTCAACCACATCCATGCCCTTGCTGATTTTTCCAAACACTGTGTAACCGGGCATGTATTTGTTTTTATAGTCCAGATCTGAATTATGACTTAAATTTATGTAAAACTGGGATGTAGCAGTGTCTGGATGATTCCTGCGTGCCATGGCAATCGTACCTCTCAAATTCTTGAGACGATTAGACGATTCGCTTTTTATTGCCGCGCGCGTTTCCCTGGGTTTCAGACCTGACTCAAAACCACCGCCCTGCACAACAAAATCTTTTATTACACGATGAAATATCGTGCCATCATAAAACCCCTCGTCAACGTACTTGAGGAAGTTGGCAACTGTATCTGGAGCTTTATCCGGATAAAGCTCCACCTTAAACGAACCCTTGCTGGTTTCAAAAACCACTTCCGGCTTTTCCTGCGCATGAGCGCTGGATAGCACGCCATACGTAAAGAGTGTTACCAAAGTGAAAATAGAAAATGATACTTGTTTAAACTTCACTTTTATTACCTTCCATACAACTTGTTACTGAAAATATATCTGGCTCGCACACATACTTGCGAGATGTGACTTGTCAGAGCGCAGCGCAGCCTGGCGCAACCCTCAATGACGGCGTTTTTATTTTGCTGCCACTTGAATGGACACGGTTTGTTCTTTGCCTGACTTGAATACCAGGGTCATATCCACTTTTTGTCCGGTTTTTAAATGCTCTTTCGGCCCCATCAGCATTAAATGTTTACCACCCGGCTCGAATCTGATCTGGCCGTTGGCCGGAATACTCAGGTCTTCGACCTCACGCATTTCCATCAAGCCGTCGACTACGACCATTTCATGAACTTCGATTTTGTCATAAGCATCACTCTCAACCTTAAGCAACGTTACTTCTTCATCACTGGCATTCAGCAGGGTCATGTAACCTGCATTCACTGTCGCTTTCTCATGCGCCTCACGTACCCAGGAGTTCATGATTGCCACCACATCACCATCTGGCTCTGTAGAGCTTACTGTAAAAGCTACTTTAACCGGCTTTTCATCTGCCTGTGCGGGCACACCCGTTATCCTTTGCGTTTCATCATCGATGTACGCCAGCAAAACGTCCGCCTCTTCTTTATTCAGACGCATGTTCGGCATTGCCAGCTTGTTGTAGCGCTCGTACATCTCCATGGCAATAGGATCTTTCTTGTTTATCATTTGATCCGGCGCTTTCAGCCAGTCATAGAGCCAGCGTTTTTCACGCCGCTGGGACACACCCAGCAAGTCCGGGCCTAACGCACCCGCCAGTTCTTTACCTGTAACAGTGTGACAAGTGGCACAGCGTGTGCGGAATATCTGTTCGCCGCGTGGGATCTGGCGCAACTCGGGCGCATTCTCATAGTCGGCCGTACGCACCTGTTTGTTCTTCCAGCCCGATAACCAGTTACCAATCTGGTCCGCCAGCAAATGGGTATTTTCAAAGGGTGAACGTTTCATCCATCGGCCCGTTTTCTGGTTGCCGATTATCATGTTCACATTGTGATTGTTTGATCCATCCTGAATTTCCGGGATATATAAACCCAGTTTTTTCCGCAGCTGGATGATGTCTTCCTTGTTACCAGTGAGAAAAGTCCATTTGGCACCAAACCTTTCTCTGTATTCTGCGAGCACTTCTGGCGTGTCTCTTTCGGGATCTATCGATATAGAGTAAAAGAACACGTCTTTACCCATGCGATCACCCATAATGTTTTGTACGCGCACCAACTGCGCTGTCTCCAGAGGACAGGTATCCGGGCAATGCGTGTAGATAAAATTGATTGCAACGACCTTGTCTTTGATTACATCATCGAAGAAACGTACTTCCTTTCCTTCGTGTGTCGTCAAGGTGACGTTGGGAAAATAGTTGGCACCCCAGGGCGAGGCGTTACTTAAAACGGGCATACAACCAAGAACAAACAAAGCGATGGTCGCCACCCAGGACTGCTTCTTGCACATCATAAACACCACTAAAAACTTGTATCGATAAAGTCAGAAAATCCGCGGTGAGCAATTATTACCCACCGCGGACCTGTTTCCTAACTCTGGCGGCCCCTAAAAATCAGCAGAGCCACCAGTTGTTTTACTGCTCAGTCCTTATGATCAGTAAAGCCCGATCTTGATGGAAAACCGAAACCGGTTCTTCCAGCATTACGAGCATCGTGGATCACCCTGTCCAGTGTAATCGGAGTCGGGCAGTTAACCACGTGAGGTGGTAATGGATTCTCGAAGTCATAGTCATCCACAAGAATTCCGGTGGTAGCACCCTGTGCGATACGAGGTGGTGCAGGGAATTCCAGGATTTCCAGATCTCCGTCTGCACGAGCCTGCTTCAACTCCTCCAGCCCTTTGATCACGCGATCAGCAGGTTTCAGCCAGTGAGCGAAGCCGATATGCCACATTGGGCTGTAATCGTCTTCCGGCATGAAGTATGAAGGCAGACCGATCTGGGAACCGAATGGTCCACCGCCATCACGGATACCGTATCCATCAGCCAGACCGCCTTCACCACCGTCCGTAACGCCAGGCCATGGCATTGGCGGATAGGTAGGATCGATACGACGACCAGGGACGAACTGCACCAGCGGTACCGCGTTATTAGCAAGGAACTGATGCTTTGGTACGTTAGGTACACCCATGGCACGCGCAGGTCCTGCAGGCCATGTGTCCACTACGATGTAGTATGGCAGGTAATCACCACGGTCAGACCATGACTTGTGCAACTTCAGTGTCACCCAAGGTGGGTTAGCTGTCGTATCCATGTCGACCACATGACCTGAATTGTCAGGACGACCCCATTCCAGACCATTGTAGGCACAGCCGCCAGCGCGGTTTGGTGGATTATCCGGGAAGGCGACACAACCCAGATCCCGACGGTTCTGCTCCCAGGGCTGATCACCCCATTTAACCGTGATCATGTTGAAGATCACGTCCTTACCAGCGTAGTTCACACGACGCAGTGGTGAGTAAGTGTTGTCTTCACTGACCGCCGGGATGTCTGCCGGGTTACCACAAGATTCCCCAGGCAATGCATCTGGAGATAGTGGCTCACCTTCACGACAAGCTGGATTCGCCCAAACCGGGTTAGGCAGGTCACCGTAGAAAGTCCAGTTACCCGCTTCATCGACACTAGCTTCAGCGGTAGCTCTCGGATCTACACCAGTGAGATTACCAGCCCAGGCAATGCCCAGTTCTTCAGACAGTTCCTCGTCACTGACATCGTGCATAATGAAGTAGACTTGTCTTTCATTACCGTCAGCATCGACATTGGTCGCAGTCCTCAACTCGAATGTGATAGCACCACGTTCGTTATCAGGAACACTTCCACCTGGCATCAGGTGAGACATTCCATCACCAATGAACTCATCATTAATGGTGTTACCACCAGCTGTAGTCTGAAGATCAGATACAGCGATTGGAGTTGAACCCAGACTATTAATGGTTACACCATCCCTGATCCATACAGACAGAGAATCGAGCTCAATACCACCGTCAAGACCAGTACCATCACCTTCACGGAAGGTAGGCAGCGCCACAGAGTCAACATAGCTCACACCGTCCCAGGTAGGCAGTGGTGTAGGCATCAGCTTGACCTGACCCGGGTTCTCGATATCCCAACGCAACAACATGGCGTGATCTTCGTGCTGAGTATTGTGACAATGCTCCATGTAGGTACCAGCAAACTCACGGAAACGTAGAGCAATTTCCACGATATCACCGCTATCTGGCTGAGGACCCAGACGGTATACGTCTTTACGTGCCCATTTTTCCCATTCAGGCGGTGCTACGCCATTACGACGCAGGATAATACCTTCCTCGAAGTGAATGTGAATCGGGTGGCTCCAGGTACCACTGTTAAGCAAACGCCATATTTCCAGACCACCTGAATTCTTGGATGGTGCTGCAGATATACGACGCGGGTCCATACCAAAGCCTTTGCCACCGTCGGTTTCGATAACCCATGGTTTTTCGTCCGTAGGCTGTCTTTCAAACTCGAAAGTACGGTGTAAAGCATTGGCAAGTTCGCTTTCAGTAGGCATACGCAGTGGAATCATCTTCTTGCCACCTTCCACGTATTCAGCTGGATCCATACTCAGATCTTCGCCGTCGTAAGCCGCTACACGGAACTCAAGGAACTTACCGACAACCGGGTCACCATCAACCCAACAGGG
>Ga0316189_10001327_pt1 | contig 24643 bp, 25 predicted proteins | sample LowCovwburrow_MG_FD_204930 | JGI IMG/M metagenome (GOLD analysis project Ga0316189, IMG submission 204930) | Coastal sediment microbial communities from Maine, United States - Lowes Cove worm burrow | ecosystem: Environmental > Aquatic > Marine > Coastal > Sediment | place: USA: Maine... | reverse complement strand
AAAGCGTTCGCTACTTTGTGCTGGATTTCACTTGGGTGCTGTGTGGAAGATTGTACCACCATGTCGCCATTGTCCTGCGGCATGGCAAGGGCGGCTTGGCCTTCCAAATAAAAATGCTCCTGCCCGCCCAATTCAAAGCTGCCGGTAACGGTTTGATCGGGACCAAATTGTGCCAGAGTATCTTCTGGCTTGCCCTTCAGAAACGTAATCGGGTCTTCGAATTTACTGTCTGCGGCAAGCGCATCGTCAATGGTCAGGATCGCAGGCTTTTCTGTGATCTCGATCTTACCCAAACGGGCGGCTTTACGCGCAGCCAGGTGACTGGTGGCGATGACACAGAAAATCGGCTGACCGATGTAATGCACGGTTCCGGTTGCTAAAAGTGGCTCGTCATGTGCAGAAGGAGAGACATCATTTTCAGCGGGCAGATCTTCTGCCAGAAGGACTTTCATAACACCTTTGGCGGCTTGTACCGCGTCCAGATTTATCGATGTGATGGTGCCATGTGCAACGTCCGAGGTCCCAAATGCCAAGTGCAAAGTGTTGGCAGGCATGGGAACGTCATCGACGTAGCGGGCTTTGCCTGTGACGTGCAAAAGGGCTGCGTCATGTGCAGTTGGGCTGGCAATGCTCATGCTGTGGCCCTTAACACACGGGGCGCGTTTTCGGTGTCTTCAAGGAAGTAGCGTTGCAACATGTTTTGGCCAGCCTTCATGCGGTATTCTTTGGATGCGCGCATGTCCGACATTGGGGTGAAATCCTGCGTGAAAGCGGGCAGGGCGGCAGCGATTGTTTCCTTCGTCCACGGCTTGCCTAATAGGGCTTTTTCAACTTTCGATGCACGTTTCGGTGTGGCTGCCATGCCACCCATTGCGATAGAACAGCAGGCGATTTTTTCGTTTTTAACATGGATATTGAAGCAGCCCAGGACGGCAGAAATATCCTGATCGAAGCGTTTGGTCAGCTTGTAGCATTTCAATCGGTCGTCTTGCGCGGGGATAAAGACGCTTTCAACGAATTCGCCGGTTGCAATGTCTTGTTTGCCGTAGTCGATAAAGAAATCCTGTAGAGGGATTTCGCGGCGTGTATCGCCTTTGCGCAATGTCAGTGTAGCCCCCAATGCTATTAAAGCAGGCGGGCCGTCACCGATAGGCGAGCCGTTGGCGATATTGCCGCCGATGGTGGCCACGTTGCGAATTTGGGTGGATGCGAAACGACGCAGCATTTCGGCGAAATCGGGATGGACTGGTGCGAGCGCTTTGCGCAATTCGGTCAGAGTAACGGATGCGCCGATGTGTATCCCTTCCTTGGTGTGTTCAATCCGGCGCATATCTTTGATTTGTGCGATAAAGCAAACTTTGTTCAATGTGACCAGTTTTTTGGTAATCCAAAGCCCTACATCCGTGGCCCCGCCGATCAATGTGGCATCGGGGTTTGCCGTATACCAAGCAGCCAATTCATCTGAACTCTGCGGATGGATGGCTTTGGCTTTAAGCTGCTCCAGTGCTTTTGCATCTTTGCCCAACCAGTCAGGCTTTGCCGCCTTTGCAGCTGCACCAGCGGCGCGGATGATCGGGGCATAACCTGTGCAGCGGCACAGGTTGCCAGCCAGTTGGTTATCGTGGTCAGTGGCACCGTTCGCATGTGCTGTTGTCATCGACATGATAAAACCCGGGGTGCAAAAGCCACATTGGCTGCCGTGCTTTTCAATCATGGCTTGTTGTACGGGATGAGGTGTGTCGTTTGATGCGACCCCTTCAACCGTACGCACGGATTTGCCGTGAAGTTGGGGTAAAAACATAATGCAGGCGTTCACGGCGCGGTGGGTACTGCCGTCGTTGACCATCACCGTGCAAGCCCCGCAATCGCCCTCATTACAACCTTCTTTGGTACCTGTCAGGCCGCGTGTTTCGCGCAGAAAATCAAGTAACGTGCGCGTGGGTGACGCGTTCGTTAATATTATGATCTCTCCATTCAGAAGAAATTCAATTGACATGATACCTCCCCAAGTCGTCAAATGCCTGCCAAAATATAGGTAAGCTATGGTGTAATCTAAAGCGTTTCGACTTAATGTTGAAACGCAATTCCCTGCCTCTCGCTAACGCTCGAACGGAATTTACATTCCATGATGGTTCAATTTAAAGCCGAAACCCTATAAGCACATTGGTGGTATTCGCGAAGATTCAGAATACTATATAATAAGGAAGCACTTTCAATGAAACCCGCATAATGCGCTTACCGTAAAGTGATCTTTATAATACTTCACGGTAGCCAAGTGTATCCATCGTTTCGGTATCTATCTTGCGGTAGATATATTCCAAATCACGTTTTTTGTGGTCGACCTTCAATTTATGGTACTTGTAGCGACGTTGATAATCCTCATAGCGCATGTTGTCTTTGGCTTTGACCGAGCGGCGGATATTACCGTAACCGGTTGTGATTTTGGGGATATAATCTGCGATACGATCCATCTGGCCTTCAAAGTCAGACAACATATCCTCGTAGCGGATATGAACTACATTTTCGGCAACGTTCATAACTTGCAGATAGGTCTGCATTTTACGGTTCCACAACTCTATTGGGCTATCTAGTTTTTCTGTGCCCAGATTGTCGCGTATTGATAGCGGCCATTCAGATGTCAGGAATTTTTCAAACGGGATTTCATCTTCGCTTAGAAACGGGTTTTCGGGCCGCGTATGTAGGGATGTCAGGAAATGTACGGGGTGTTTCGTGAGCAAAATAAACAAGGTGCTTTGTGAATGGGGTGCCGCACGGATTACATCAATCGGCGGTGCCGCATGTTTCCAGCCAAAATCGGAATAGAGGATACGTTCGTGGTATTCGTCTTGCATACGGTTGTTGTGATAGGGGCGTTCTTTGGGCTTATAGGCCTGCAAGACCATACGCATTACACGTCTATCGACACCAAATTCACCGCGCAAATTGTCGGTGGCAAAATTTTTGTCGATCAGTTTACCAAGATAAGTGGCCCCTGTATTTCGTTCACCGAATACTTTCGTGAATAGACACGTCATTTAAATATGTAGCCCCCTGTCGGCTGCTGATTTAGTTGGTTTTGTCAGGCAGGTAATGAAAAGTATACTTAAACGCAAAGATAAGTTTTGCAACCGCTTTCCCTGCACTGAAAGCTGCGTTACGTTGTTCCCATGAGCAATTCACCCCGATTCATTCATCTGCGCGTCCATACGGCCTATTCGTTATTAGAAGGTGCGGTGCAGTTGAAGAAATTGCCCGATATGTGCGCCAAGGCCAAGATGCCTGCGGTAGCCGTGACGGATACCAACAATCTATTTGGCGCATTGGAATTTTCGGAAATCGCAGGGCAGGCGGGGGTGCAACCCATAATCGGATGCCAGTTCGATCTAAACTATGTGGCAGCCACTCGTCCGGGCGAAAAACGGCCTGCGCCGAAACCGATTGTTTTGTTGGCGCAGAATGAAGCGGGCTACATGAACCTGATGAAGCTGAATTCATGTGCGTTCCTGGAAGCGGGCGATGCTTTGCCCCATGTTACGTTGGATCAGTTAACGCAGTTTTCAGATGGGTTGATTTGTTTGTCGGGTGGCGCGCTTGGGCCCATGGGGCAGTTGGTGCAAGACGGTCAATCTGATAAGGCGCGTAGTTTTGCGCAACGCATGGCAGGGATTTATCCTGACCGGTTTTATATCGAACTGCAACGCCACCCTGACGGGGATCATCCACGCACACCTGTGGAAGAATTGACTGAAAGCCCGATGATTGCACTGGCTTACGATCTGGAATTACCACTTGTGGCGACCAACGATGTGTATTTCCCGAAACGCGATATGTATGAGGCCCATGACGCGTTGATCTGCATCGCGGACGGGGCATATGTGGATCAGCAAAATGATCGTCGTCGCTTGACACCTGAACATTATTTCAAATCGCAAGACGAGATGGTCAAGCTGTTTGCCGACCTGCCAGAGGCGATAGAAAACACGGTTGAAATTGCCAAGCGCTGTGCTTTCAAGGTTTATAAACGCGATCCACTGTTGCCGAAATTTGCCGATAACGAGATTGAAGAATTGCGCCGTCAGGCCAATGAAGGTTTGATAGAGCGCCTAAAAGTTATTCCGCATGCCGCAAGCGTAGAGGCGTATCAGGAACGGTTGGATTTCGAGCTGAAAATCATCGAAGGCATGGGGTTTCCCGGCTACTTTCTGATTGTAGCGGATTTCATTTACTGGGCCAAGCAACATAATATTCCCGTGGGGCCGGGGCGTGGCTCGGGTGCGGGGTCATTGGTGGCATATGCGCTGACGATCACCGATCTTGACCCATTGCGTTACTCATTGTTGTTCGAGCGGTTTTTGAATCCCGAACGGGTGTCGATGCCTGATTTCGACATCGACTTTTGCATGGATCGCCGTGAAGAGGTGATCCACTATGTACAGGAAAAATATGGCCGTGATAAAGTAGCACAGATCATCACATTCGGCGCATTGCTGTCCAAGGCTGCCGTGCGGGACGTGGGCCGTGTCCTGCAAATGCCCTATGGGCAGGTTGACCGCCTGTCAAAACTGATCCCTGTTGAAGGCGTAAAGCCCGTTTCCATTACCAAAGCCCTGGCGGATGAGCCGCGGTTGCGCGAGATGGCAAAAGCTGAAGAAGTGGTCGACCGCATGCTGAATTATGCGGGGCAACTGGAAGGATTGCTGCGCAATGCATCAACCCACGCAGCGGGCGTAGTAATCGGTGACAGACCGCTGGATGAGTTGGTGGCACTTTATAAAGACCCGCGTTCGGAAATGCCGGCAACCCAGTTCAACATGAAATGGGTCGAACAGGCGGGGCTGGTGAAATATGACTTTCTAGGCCTGAAAACCCTGACGGTTATTCAAGGTGCCATTGATTTTCTGGCGGATCGCGATGTTGAGGTTGATATCGGTGCGATCGATCTGGAAGATCAGGCGACTTATGATTTATACGCGTCCGCTAAAACTGTCGCCGTGTTTCAGGTGGAAAGTAGCGGCATGATGGATGCGCTGCGGCGCATGAAACCCACTTGTATCGAAGATATTGTGGCCCTTGTGGCCCTTTACCGGCCCGGCCCGATGGAAAACATCCCGATGTTTTGTGATGTCAAGAATGGCCGCGCCGAACGTGAATTGATGCACCCGTCAATTGATCATCTGCTGGATGAAACCCAAGGCATTATTGTCTATCAGGAACAGGTGATGCAGATCGCCCAAGAGATGGCGGGCTACAGTCTGGGCGGTGCTGATCTGCTGCGCCGTGCGATGGGTAAGAAAATCCAGGCCGAGATGGACAAGGAAAAACCGAAGTTCCTGAAAGGTGCGGCTGAAAACGGAGTGGATGCGAAAAAGGCCAATGAAGTTTGGGACTTGCTGGACAAGTTTGCCAATTACGGTTTCAACAAATCCCACGCGGCGGCCTATGCGGTGGTGTCTTATCAAACGGGCTGGTTAAAGGCGAATTATCCGGTTGAATTTATGGCGTCAGTGATGAATTGCGATCTGCATCTGACCGACAAGCTGAATGTTTACCACCAAGAGGTCAAACGGCTAAAAATCGAAGTAATCCCGCCTTGTGTGAACCGTTGTGAGGCCAAGTTCAGCGTGAAGGGCAGTAAGATCGCTTATGCGCTGGGTGGTTTGAAAAATGTAGGCGCAGAAGCGATGCGGTTGATTACGGACGCACGTGCTGAAGGGGGTGAATTCTCCGACCTTTTTGATTTTGCACGGCGGGTGGATTTGAAACGTGTGGGCAAACGGCCGATGGAAATGCTGGCGCGTGCAGGTGCATTTGATTTGCTGGACGGGAACCGCCGTAAATGTCTGGAAAGTATTGATAAACTGGTGGCTTATTCGTCCGCCACGCATGATGATCGCAATTCTGCCCAAGGCGGGTTGTTTGGGGATGCAGGTGAAGCTTTACCCGCACCGCGCCTGCCGATGCCAGAGGACTGGTTGCCGAATGAACGTTTGGCGCAGGAACATACGGCCATCGGGTTTTACCTTTCGGGGCACCCGTTGGATGATTATGCGGGTGCGTTGAAACGCAAGAACGTGCTGACGTTGGACGAGCTGCACCAAAAAGCGGCAGGCGGCACAGTGGTGGCGAAAATCGCAGGGTCTGTGGCAGGTAAACAGGAACGCAAATCAGCGCGGGGTAATCGGTTTGCGTTCGTGCAACTGTCCGATCCAACCGGTTTATATGAAGTTACAGTGTTTTCCGATACGCTGGAAAAATTCCGCGATTTGCTGGAGCCGGGGCAAAACGTAGTTTTGTCAGTGAAGGCGGAACTGGAAGCGGATCAGTTGAAACTGCTGGCCCAAGGCGTGCAGCCCGTGGACGGTGCCGTGGCCGATGCGGCCGCAATGGGACTGAAAATTTTCGTCAATGACGAGGTTGCCGTGGGATCGATCGCGACGCGGTTGGATGAGGTTTCCAAAGGGGCCGGCCCGCGCGGCCGCGGCCCCGTGCATCTGGTGCTGATCCACCCCGAATTACCGGGTGAAGTCGAGATTGCACTAAAGGACGAATACCCGCTGAATCCACAGGTGAAGGGTGCCTTGAAGCATATTCATGGGGTGCAGTTGGTGGAAGAGTTTTAAGGAAAAGCCATGAATAATTTCCAACCAAAGTCAGACGATTTCAACAAAAAAATCAGAGACAGCTTTGCCCGCCAAGCCGTTATGCAAACGCTGGGTATCGGGATTGATACCGTGCGTGCGGGTGAAGTCACGTTATCTATGCCTTATGATACCGCACTGACGCAACAACATGGGTTTATCCATGCGGGTGTTATCACAACCGGATTAGACAGTGCCGCAGGCTATGCCGCATTTTCATTGATGGCCGATGATGCGGCCGTGTTGACGGTGGAATTCAAAACAAACCTGATGTCCCCCGCAAGTGGTGAAAGGTTTGTGTTCAAAGGAACCGTTATAAAGCCGGGCCGCAGTTTGACATTTGTAGAAGCCAAGGCCTATGCGCTAAATGGGGACCAAGAAAAATTGATTGCGACGATGAGTGCCACGATGATGGCTGTTGTCGGGTGTGACGGTGTTCAGGGGTAAAGCTCTGCCCCGACCTTATTATCCCTTATAATACCCGTCATAAATCGGTTCCAGTGTACCTTCGTCAAACAACGATGAAACGGATGTGCCGTTGGCGATGTTCAGTGTCGCCTGCGCCAGCAAAGGTGCGGTTGGCACGATGCGGATTTTATCGCAAGCGGCAACTTCCGGCGTCGCTTCAATCGAGTCGGTGATGACCAATTGTTTCATGCTGGATTTGGTAATGCGTTCTACTGCGGGGCCGGACAGTACACCGTGTGTGATATAGCTGTGAACCTCTGTCGCACCTTTTTCAATCAATGTATCAGCGGCTTTGCAAAGCGTGCCTGCAGTATCACAAATATCATCTACGATAATACATTTGCGTCCCGTGACATCTCCGATAACGGTCATTTCGGCCACTTCGCCGGGTGTATTGCGGCGTTTGTCCACGATCGCCATATCCGCGCCGATCCGTTTGGCCAGTTCGCGCGCACGTGCCACACCGCCCACATCGGGTGAGATCACCATGATGTCTTTCATGTCTTTGAAATTATTGATTACATCCAATGCAAAAATCGGGGCTGCATATAGGTTGTCCACCGGAATATCGAAAAACCCCTGAATTTGGGTTGCATGCAAATCCATTGTCAGGACCCGCTCGATGCCTGCTTTTACAATCATGTTTGCCACCAGTTTGGCGGTAATCGGTGTGCGGGCCTTGGTGCGGCGATCTTGGCGGGCATAGCCGAAATACGGAATTACTGCAGTGATGCGTTGTGCGGATGAGCGGCGCAAAGCATCGGCCATGATCAGCAGTTCCATCAGATTGTCATTGGCAGGGTTTGATGTGGATTGGATAATAAACATATCCTCGCCACGAACATTATCATAAACTTCGATGAAAATTTCCTGATCGTTGAACCGTTCAATCCGGGCGTCAATCAGTTTTACGGGGCTTCCGCGCAATAGCGACATGCGTTTGGCGATGGCCTTACTTAATGTACGATTGGAGTTTCCAGAGATGAGCTTTGGTTCGACCAGTGTGTTCATCGGTAATTTTCCCAATTTCAGGGCTGTTGGCAGCAGCGTGTTGGCATTGCTTTCGCTTAACACCGCAAAATGATTTTGCCTAGTCGTTACCTAACTGTTACCAAGAATTAAATGTTATTTTGGGAGAAAAAGATGACACAAATCGACTATTATCTATTTCCACTGTCGCCCTTTGGCTATTTGGCGGGAACCCGACTGGAAGAACTTGCTGCAAAACATGGTGTTTCGATCAATTACAAACCCTTTGGGCTGATGAAAGTGTTTGAAGAAGTCGGTACACCGCCGCCTGCGGAGCGTCACCCGAACAAAGCAAAATACCGTGCTCAGGATATTGTACGGGTGGCAAAGTTCAACAATATGCCTGTAAACCTGAAACCTGCGCATTGGCCGACAAACCCTGCACCTGCGTGTTACGCGATTATTGCCGCGCAAAATGCGGGTGGCGGTGATTTGGGCGGGTTGGTGCATGCGTTGCTTCGTGCATGTTGGGTTGAGGAAAAAGACATCGCGGATGATGATGTGATTAAGGCGTGCCTGACGGCCAATGGCTTCGATGCGGGGCTTGCCGACAGTGGCTTATTGACGGGCGCCGAGATCTTTGGGCGCAACACCGAAGAGGCCGTGAAATCGGGCGTTATCGGCACCCCGACATATGTGGTCGGCGAGCAGGTGTTTTGGGGGCAAGATCGCTTGCCGCATCTGGATGCTTATTTGTCCGAGATTGCTTAATCTGCGATCAGTTCCACGAATCGTTCAATATCTTGCGGGGTGGTTGACCAGCTTGTAACCAGTCTTGCGGACAGTACTTCATCCGCAGGGCCGGTTTCGGGATGATCGGTTGGCCATGCGTAATACATGGAACCTGCAGCTTGCGCGTGTTCATGCCCCGCGCGGGGCCAGCCGCAAAACAGCATATTGGCCTGTTGCGGATGCAAAAAACCGGCACCTTTGACATCTTTGATGCTCCGGGCCAGCAAATCGCCCATTGCGTTGGCGTGTTTGGCCAGTTTGATCCACAGATCATCGGTCAGATAGGCTTCCATCTGTGCCGACAAAAAACGGTATTTTGAAAACAAATGTCCGCCGCGTTTACGGCGCAGCTCAAATTCCCAGGCTTTATCGGGGTCAAAGAACACAACAGCCTCTACCCCAAGGCAGCCGTTTTTAGTGCCGCCGAAACTGACTGCGTCAAAGCCGGATTTCCACGTCATTTCTGCAGGTGTGCAATCAAGGGCGACCATCGCATTGGCAAAGCGTGCGCCGTCCAGATGGGTGGCTATGCCGAACTCTTTGGCAATCGCGGTTAATGCCCGCATTTCAGCAAGACTATAGACTGTTCCCACTTCGGTGACATTGGTGATTGATAAAGCGCCCCGTTGGATATTGTGGACGCCTAATTGTCCAGTAATCTTTGCCTTTGCACGAAATTTTTCAGGGTCAATTTTGCCGTCCGGCCCATCGATCAGTAATAGCTTGGCCCCGCCTGCATAAAATTCCGGCGCGCCGCATTCATCTTCTTCAATATGGGCTGTCGGGTGGCAAAATATGGCTTGCCACGGATCAACCAGACTTGCCAAAGCCAAGGCGTTGGCGGCGGTTCCCGTCGCCACAAGATAAACTGCCGCTTCAGGGGCTTCAAACACTTCGCGGATCATGTCTCTGACCTGTGTGGTGGCCCCATCGTTGCCGTAGCCGCTGGCGTAGCCTTCGTTCATACGCACGACGGCATCCATGATTTTCGGGTGGGCGGGGGCACTGTTGTCGGACGCGAAATACATTATTGCAAACCTTCTATTATGTGATCTTCCAGATCATCTTCATTAACTTCATATTCTGCAAGGGTTTTCCCCTGCATGCTTATTCCCGCCATCAGAACTGATTGCGGATCGCCTGAAATCAACGGGTGCCATTCAGGTAAGGTATTGCCTTCTTCGATTATGCGATAGGCGCAAGTGGATGGCATCCAATGGGCGTTACGTTCGATGTTTTCCGGGGTTAAAACCACGCAGCCCGCAACCAGTTGTTTACGCAGTGCATAATTTCCGCAACGACATGTTTTGTCGTCAAATAATCGGCATGCGACATTGGTATAATGGACATCACCATCGTCATCATCTTCTAACTTCAACATGCAACACTTGCCGCAGCCATCACATAAGGCTTCCCATTCATTGCGGGTCATGTCCACTAGGTCAATGGTTTCCCAGAATTTGGGGCGCAGGTTGGTCTTATCTGTCATGTGGCTGTTTCTGTCGTAAAAATGGGGTAAAGGAAAGTAAGAAAGCTTGTGAGTGCAACGCCCATGTCATAGCCTAGACCCTGATGAAAGAAACAGAGCTATATGCACCGATCAAAACCTATCTTGAAGGGCAGGGGTATGCGGTAAAGGCGGAAGTCAAAGATTGTGATCTTGTGGCTGTGCGCGGCATGGAAGCCCCCGTTATTGTTGAACTGAAATTGTCCTTGTCCATCGGATTGTTGATGCAAGGTATCGACCGCCAATCCATGACTGACGCTGTCTATGTGGCGGTTCCGGCAGGCAAGGGAAAACGTTGGGCGGGCCAATTAAAGGATGCCGTGAAACTGTGCCGTCGTTTGGGGCTTGGTTTGATGTCCGTACGCTTTGATGCGGCGACACCGTCTGTGTTGGTGCATTGCGATGCAGGGCCGTATCGCCCGCGTAAAGTAAAGATACGCAAGCAAGCCTTGTTGAAAGAATTTGAACGTCGTGTGGGTGATCCTAATACGGGCGGGCAAACACGGCGCAAAATCATTACCGCGTATCGTCAAGATGCCTTGCGTATTGCAGCCGCTTTGGTTGAAGGGCCGAATAAACCACGGGTTTTGGCGGAAATGCTGGGTGTGAAAAAAGCCGCAGGTATTTTGCAGGCCGATCATTATGGCTGGTTTGAACGTGTGGAGCGCGGGGTTTATGAGTTGCGCCCATCAGGGCATGATGCGTTGAAAACCTATGCGGATATTGTCAAAACTTTGCAAGGGTAGCATGGCTTTCGACGCAATCGGCCTTAATTTGAATAATCAATTCATCAAGGCTGTCGAACTTCAGTTCCGGCCGTTGGAACTGCACTAGGGCCACGGATATTTCTGTGTCGTAAATATCGCCGGAAAAATCAAAGATAAAGACTTCCAGATTTGGAATGTTCATCCCAAATGTAGGCCGATCCCCAATGGATGCCGCCCCTTTGTATTTGCCTTTGTGCGGGCCTTCCAGAACATCAACCAGAACCGCATAAACCCCGAATTTCGGCAGGTGCAATCCGTCCAATGACAGGTTTGCGGTTGGATAGCCCAAATCGCGCCCGCGTGCATCGCCATGTTCCACACGCGCGTCAATACGGTGCCAGTGGCCTAACATGTGCGCGGCATCTTCGGGGCGCCCCTCGGTTAAAGCTGTGCGGATGGCGGTTGACGAAAAGATGCCTTTTTCATCCGAAACAAGCGGTAAAATGGTTGTCCCGAAACCCATCTCTGCCCCCATATCGCGTAACATTTCAGCATTGCCTTCACGGCCTTTGCCAAACTGGAAATCAGCCCCAACCACGATGTGTTTCAAACCAAGACTTTCGTGGATCACATTTTGGCAAAATGCGTGAGCGGTCAATCCGGACAGAGCCGCATTGAAATTCAACTGATAAAGATGTGTCACCCCCAGCTTTTCCAGACGGTGTGCTTTGGCTTCGGCACCCATCAAACGGAATGCGGGGGCGTTGGGGGCGAAATATTCACGCGGATGCGGTTCAAACGTCATGACACCCATCGGGCAATTCAGCCGTTCGGCCTGTTCGCGCACGACGTCCAGTATCGCCTGATGGCCCAGATGCACGCCGTCGAAATTGCCGATGGCAACGGCAGCGCCAATGTCACCTATATTGGCAAATTGATAGTCGCGGACAATATGCATCATGGATCTTTTCACGTTCAGTTAACGCAGATGACCCATAGAATAGGCCGGCGTCAACTGGGCTTTTGCCAAAAACGCATTTAGCCTGGCCGGATCGGGCTGGCCATCGGTTGCGGTTTCACTTGCGGCCAGACCGCCCGTGATAAACAGGCTGTCAATGTCTTCTCCAATTGCGCCCCGGATATCGGTGTTGATTCCGTCGCCAATGGCGATGATTTTCTTGGGTAACACTTCACGCCCGGTGATTTCAGTCAGCTTTTGATAGGCAAGATCGTAAATCGGCGGGTGTGGTTTGCCGAAATAATGTGCCTCACCACCCATTTCGGTGTAGGCTTGTGCCAAAGCACCCGCGCAATAAATCCGTTTGTCACCACGATCGACCATCACATCCGGATTGGCGCAGAGCATTTTCAAACCATTGTTTTTCGCTTGTAGAAAGGTCGCGCGATAATCGTCTGGGGTATCAGTATTGTCGTCAAAAAGGCCTGTGCAAACAATGCCCGTCGCCTGATCTAAAGCGACATGTTCCACATCAATGTTTTTATAGAATGGCAAGTCGCGTTCAGGGCCAAGTGCAAATATCTTTTTGCCATAAGCACCAGATGCCAAAGCCGTGCGCGCTGCATCCCCGCTGGACACACAACCCTGATATAAATCGCGCGCCACCCCGATGTCATCAAGTTGAAGTAAGACCATGTTTGATGGCTTAGGACTGTTGGTTAACAACAAAACAGTGCCGCCATTATCGCGGAATGTTTCCAGCGCACTAACCGCCGCGGCAAAGGGTTTCACGCCGTTGTGCAAACAACCCCATAGGTCAACCAAAGCGGCGTCGTATTTGCCTGATACTTCAACGAAACTGGTGATAATTTTTGTCATAACCGCTGACTATCAGGGCTGTGAGATAGTTACCAGTCATATTGATTTCATCCAGCGAATTTATCAGCTATATTGGGTATCTACGTTGGGGGGGGGTGAAAATGGCTTATATGAATGTGAACGGTGCGCGTTTGTTTTACACGGATACAGGTGGTGACGGACCTGTCGTGATGTTTTCTCATGGGCTGTTATTCAGCACAGAGATGTATGATGATCAGATTGCGCATTTGAAGGGGAAATACCGCTGTATTGCCTATGATCACCGTGGGCAGGGACAAAGCGGTGTCACTGCGGATGGGTATGATATGGATACATTGGCCGATGATGCCGCCGCTTTGCTAACTGCGCTGAATATTGAGAAATGTCATTTTGTTGGCCTTTCAATGGGTGGGTTTGTGGCGTTGCGGATGGCTATTAATCACTCAGGCCGAGTACTGTCGGTTTCAGTTCTGGACAGTAGTGCAGACGCTGAACCGCAGGAAAATCATGGTCGATATAATATGTTGAATTTCATTCTGCGCTGGTTTGGGCCAAAGCCTGTTGTAGGTGCCGTTATGCCGATCATGTTTGGTCAGAGTTTTTTGAAGGATCCCATGCAAAAGGATTTGCGGAACAAATGGCGGCGATTTTTGAGGCAAGTTGCCGACAAAAAGGCTATGTCCAAAGCCGTGAGCGGGGTTATTGCGCGGGAATCCGTTTATGATCGCCTTGGCGAGATCATGGTGCCGACCCTGATTGTTGTCGGTGAAGAGGATACGGCCACGGTTCCTGCAAAATCCGAACGAATGCACAAAGCGATTGCGGGGTCAGAATTTCTGGTAATCCCGAAAGGAGGCCATGTATCCACCATTGACGCCCCCGATGCGGTTAATGCAGCGTTGTCCGACTTTCTGGGGAAAACAGCGCGCAGTTAAAATGCGCTATGAATGGGCGACTTTGCTGTCGGTAGGGGCCTGATCGCGGTCATTCATACCGTAATCGCGAATAACGCCTGCGATGCGTAAATGATAGTCTGCAAAAATACCCTCCCGCCCTTTTGTCTGGGCACCACGATGCTGCTCAAGCGTGCGCCAGCGCATAATTGCGGCCTCATCTTCAAAGAAAGATAATGACAGCAGTTTTGTGGGATTCGTCAGGCTTTGAAAACGTTCGACGGAAATAAAACCTTCGACTTGTTCCAGCATGGGGCGCATTTCGGCCGCTATATCAAGATACTCGCCTTTGCGGCCTTCGGCGATTTCAACTTCAAAAATGACAGCAATCATGTTCATGTTCCTATTTTCCATGCGGTGTTGATACGCATTTCAGAAATGTTCGGTCTTCGCGCAGTAGAAATTTCTCTTTTTGCGCAAATGCGTAGTTTTCGCGCCCTAATGGGTCGGCTATAAGCCGGGCGCGATATGCTTCATATTCTGCAAGATTTTCTATATTGTAAATCCCATAAGCCAATGTGCTGGAGCCTTCGTGTGGTGTAAAATAACCGATCAGATCGGCCCCGCAACGCGGAATGGCTTGCCCCCAGTTGTGGGCGTATTGGGCGAACTGTTCTTTTTTGGTCGGATCGATGTGATATCGAATGATACATGTAAGCATGGGTGTAATCCTTTAAATTGTATATTTTTGGAACATACAAGTTGTGTAAAGTATATGCTTCGATTAAGATCGAACTATGAAAGAAGGTCCTGATATTGCTTATGTTGCCGCCCTGATCGGCGATCCCGCGCGCGCGAATATACTGACCGCCTTGATGAGCGGCAAAGCCTTGACTGCCAGTGAACTGGCAGCTGAGGCGGGGGTTACTGTGCAGACTACCAGTTCGCATCTGTCAAAGTTGGTGCAAGGTGATTTGTTACGTGCGCGCAAACAAGGACGCCACAAGTATTTTACACTTGCCAATGACGAAGTTGCGCAGATGCTGGAAGCATTGATGGGATTTGCCGCAGGTGCCGGGCATCTGCGCATTCGAACAGGCCCCAAAGATATAGCCCTGCGCAAATCGCGGGTTTGCTATAATCATCTTGCGGGGGATATGGGTACCAAGCTTTATGATGACCTATGGGCAAAAGGATATATTTTTCTTGCCGGCGAAGATCTGGCACTTTCAAAGGCGGGGGCGGAATTCGCAGTGGATTTTGGTATTGATATAGATGCGCTTCGCGCCAAACCCGTACCACTTTGCCGCGAATGTCTGGACTGGAGCGAGCGCCGATCCCATTTGGCAGGTAGTCTTGGGCGTGCATTCCTGGGCCGGTTTGAAGTTTTGGGGTGGGCGAAACGTGATCAAAAGACACGTATTGTAAAGTTCTCACCCAACGGTGAAGCACAGTTCGGACATATGTTTAGCGTCTGAAGGCAAGACGCATTATTGATTATGGTGTTGCACAAAACCCGTCAACAATCCGTTGCACCATCGGGGCGTAATGGGCAAAATCGGGTGTTTTCAAACCAGCTTCCTTGCCGCGATCATCGAAATGGCGCACTTTTACGACTTCTGCCAAATGCGGGTGCTTTTGAAACACGGCGACTTCTGTGTCATTCATTGCACCGCCTTGTAAATTCAACGAATGCACAGACGCCTCGGACAATTTTGCGAAATAGCTTGGGTCCGTTGCGCAAAGATAGCGTTTGGCGGCAACGTGCTGACGCACACATTCAGTGACAATCGGCGGAAAGAATTGTTCCAAAACCTTTGCACCTGCTTCTTCGTGATATCTATCCGTAGTGTCACCCATCGAAAACGTGCCGAATTCAGACGTGAAATGGCCAATATCATGCAGCAAAGCAGCTACGATGATCACTTCATCCTCACCTTCGGATTCCGCGAAATATGCGCCTTGCAACATGTGCTCGGCCATGGTTACAGGCTCGCCCAAATATTCTTCACCGCCACGGCGGGTAAAAATATCGCCCAAGAAATCTACGATTGTTTCTGTCGTCAGGTTCGGATTTGTCATTGGGCTGCCACCGCAGGTTTATTTTCCATCGCAGCCAGCGTGGACAACAGGCCATCCTTGTCGGCATAACACCCTTGCAGCCAGCGCGAACCGGCCCCTGAATAGCCTTTGCGCGCATGCAGAACGCGGGTATTGTCCACAATAAAACTTTCGCCGGGGGAAAGTTTGAACGTGACCTCCATATCGGGATTATCAATGATTTCACCCAATCGACGATAAGCGGCATAGTAGTCTTCCATATCGTCAAAAGGCACGTCTGAAATCGCCGCAGTGGAGCGGTTGTTAAACCGTATACCGGTCAATTCACCGTCAGGTGACAGTTCAATCATCGGGCGGCGTGAACGTAGGCAAACGCCGTCGTCGCCAGCATATTCAAACCGTGCGCAATAGCGCGATAGCAAATCAAATCCACGCGGGTTCTCCGATTGCAGCTGAAGCGCGCATTTAAATCCGTCAACAACCATGTTTTCGCCACCTTCAGCGGAGTTTTCCAAACAATAAAGGATTTGAATGGTCGGAACGGGATCACGGTACGGATTATCTGTATGGGCCTGCAACCCCAGCCCTGTATAGGCCAGATTTGTTGGATTTACCTCTGTGCGTACCTCAAAATATTTACCGTAATTGGTTTCGCGGATAAAACCGAACAAATCCGAAACAGTGGTCAATGCGCCTGCTGCAACAGGTCCGTCCGTCAGTTTTCCAAAACCATAACGGCGTACGCCGGTTAACCAACTTTGCAAGGCAGTTGGGCTTTTTTGTAAGGTTGGTAATGCGGCCACCGGAATATGATTTTGTAATGCACTGTCCCAAGTTTCTATAGCGGGGGCGGTCCAACCGGTATTTTGTTTGCCCGGCCTGTCATATGCGTTTTCCACAAGCCAATCAATGTCATAGTCGATTGTTTTGTTTTCCGGTTGAAAAGTCAGTTTCAGAACCTGCTCTTCGATCTTGGCGCTTTCAATGTATATTGCGTTTGGAATGTCACGCAGCGCAATCAGTCTTTGCCCGTTGCCGGGCGCGCGAGTTTCTTCATCCCACGCATTGTCACGCAACCAAATTGCATGAAACCGTATCGGGGCGGTGCTGTCTAACATAAGGGTCGCAACGCGCCCGTTTTCTGTCAAGTCAACTTTGTGCATTTTATCCACCTTTATGAATTGGGTGGTGACAATGAAACTGAAACGACTCATAATATCAAATTAGGATTATAATGTCTAAGGGGCAGTTTTCGTTATGGCTTTACCTAAAATGGAAAACCTACCCCTTGAATGGGTGCGTGCCTTTGAAGCTGCCGGGCGATCCGGTAGTTTTACCGCAGCGGCACGAGAAACCGGCCTGACACAGGCCGCAGTCAGTCAGCGTATCCGTAATCTGGAAGACCGCATCGGGGCGCAATTGTTTTTGCGTCAGGCAAGAGGTGTTGTTTTGACAGTGGATGGAGAAGCCTGGTTGCCCTACGTGAGCAACGCTCTACAGGCTTTGAGCCGTAGCGCCGAAGATCTGTTCGGCAAGCCAATGAAGAAACTCAGCATCTCTGCCAGCGGCTCGATCACGGAATTATGGATAGCACCCCGTCTGGGGGCCTTGGAAGATAAGACCGATTATCAAATATCAGTGACGACAATGAATATTGAACCGGATTTTGTAAAAGCTAATGCCATGGTTGAAATGCGATATGGGACAGGTATTTGGCCTGATATGCTATCGGCGCGGCTTTATCCTGAAATATTGGCACCCCTTGCGGCACCCGCTTTGGCAGAATCTGGCGCACGTTGGCAGGATTTGCCAAGAATTGCAGTTTCCGGCCCAAGACCGGGATGGCAGGAGTGGGCCGAGAAATCCCATGATATTTCGCCCCCAGTGCCGAAATACAGGTTTGACAGTTTTGTGGCGGCACATGCAGCCGCCGTTGCGGGCATTGGTGTGATCCTAGGGTCGTTGCCGCTTTGTGAAAAGGAATTGAATGATAAATCCCTGATAAGGCTGACAAAGAACACATTAGTGCATGATGCAAGTTACTGGATGACGGCACATCAAAGAAAAATACCGCACAAACAATGGAGTGACCTTGTGAATTGTTTCTGTCAACCTTAGTAAAGAGTGCAATCGCAAGCGTTATGGCTTATGTTTAAGGAAATTATAAAATGCCACATTTTGTTATCGAACAAGGCAACGCCTTGCACAATGATACGGACATCAATGATGTACTGCAAATCACGCTGGATTGTGGTGGCCGCTTGGATTTTATCAACAAAGACGACATTAAAGTCAGGTTACTGCCCTATACGCATTTTGTGGCGGGTGACGGCAGAACCAGCTTTCTGCATATCACGGTTTACCTGCTTGATGGCCGCTCAGACGCATTGAAAGAAGCTCTTTCCATTGCGCTTCGCGATGAATTGGATCAGCGGTTTTCGCAAGTGCAAAGCATTTCAATTGATGTGCGTGATATGAACCGCGCATGCTATAAAAAACGGCTGGTCTAAGACCTGGCCATGTTTCAAGCATTATGATTTTTCTTTTTGTTCCATAGCAACTTGACTCTGATCTTTCCTATCCTTAAATAACTGTCGTTAGCACTCGTAGGAGGTGAGTGCTAATATTTTTTTAAACCTCCTGAATTGATAATTTTAACAAACAACGGAGCAATCCTAATGGCATTTACACCTCTGCACGACCGTGTACTGGTTCGTCGTCTTGAAGGCGAAGAAAAAACTGCGGGCGGCCTGATCATTCCTGATTCAGCTAAAGAAAAACCGGCTGAAGGCGAAATTATTTCCGCAGGCGAAGGCGCACGTAAAGACAGCGGCGAACTGATCCCAATGGCTGTTAAAGCCGGCGACAAAGTTCTGTTCGGCAAATGGTCCGGCACAGAAGTCACTATCGACGGCGAAGAGCTGTTGATCATGAAAGAGTCCGATATCCTCGGTCTGCTTTAATCGCTAAATATTTGAATTAGGAGTAGCTATAATGGCTGGTAAAGACGTAAAATTCGGTACAGACGCCCGTAACTTGATGCTGGAAGGCGTGAATGTTTTGGCTGATGCCGTGAAAGTAACATTGGGTCCAAAGGGTCGAAATGTTGTTCTCGATAAATCATTCGGCGCACCGCGCATCACCAAAGACGGTGTGACAGTTGCCAAAGAGATTGAACTTGAAGGCAAGTTCCAAAATATGGGCGCACAGATGGTCAAAGAAGTGGCCTCTCGCACCAATGACACTGCGGGTGACGGCACAACAACTGCGACAGTTCTGGCACAAGCCATTGTTCGCGAAGGCCTGAAATCAGTAGCTGCCGGCATGAACCCAATGGATCTGAAACGCGGTATCGACACTGCTGTAGCAAATGTTGTGCAAGCGATCAAAGACATGTCCCGTGAAGTCAAAGACAGTGCAGAAGTTGCACAGGTCGGCACGATTTCTGCCAATGGTGAAGTTGCTATCGGCAACCAAATCGCAGACGCAATGCAAAAAGTTGGCAATGAAGGTGTTATCACTGTTGAAGAAAACAAAGGTCTGGAAACAGAAACAGACGTTGTTGAAGGTATGCAGTTTGATCGCGGTTACCTGTCACCATACTTCGTGACCAACCCGGAAAAAATGACAGCTGACCTGGAAGATTGTCTGATCTTGTTGCACGAGAAAAAACTGTCTTCTTTGCAGCCAATGGTGCCTTTGTTGGAAACAGTGATCCAATCCGGCAAACCTTTGCTGATCATTGCTGAAGATGTTGACGGTGAAGCGCTTGCAACTTTGGTTGTGAACAAATTGCGCGGCGGTTTGAAAATCGCAGCTGTGAAAGCCCCTGGTTTTGGTGATCGTCGTAAGGCCATGTTGCAAGATATCGCTGTTTTGACAGGTGGTCAGGTGATTTCCGAAGATCTGGGCATGAAGCTTGAAAATGTTGGCATGGACATGCTGGGAACTGCGAAAAAAGTTGCCATCACAAAAGATGAAACAACCATCATTGATGGCAATGGCGAAAAAGCTGAAATCGAAGCACGTGTTTCACAAATCAAAGCACAAATCGAAGAAACATCTTCTGATTACGACCGTGAAAAACTACAAGAGCGTCTGGCCAAACTGGCTGGCGGTGTTGCAGTGATCCGCGTCGGTGGTTCTACTGAAATCGAAGTGAAAGAACGCAAAGATCGCGTTGATGATGCCTTGAACGCGACCCGTGCGGCCGTGCAAGAAGGTGTTGTTGTCGGTGGTGGTGTTGCTTTGATCCAAGGTGCCAAAGGCCTGGCTGGTATGGAAGGCGATAATGCTGACCAGTCTGCGGGTATTGCTATCGTGCGCCGTGCTTTGGAAGCACCGTTGCGTCAAATCGCTGAAAATGCGGGTGTTGACGGTGCGGTTGTTGCCGGCAAAGTACGCGAAAGCGACGATGTAACATTCGGTTTTAACGCCCAAACAGAAGAATATGGCGACATGTTCAAGTTTGGTGTGATTGATCCGGCTAAAGTTGTACGCACAGCGTTGGAAGATGCAGCCTCAATCGCCGGTCTGTTGATTACAACAGAAGCTATGGTTGCCGACAAACCGGCACCTGCCGGTGGTGCTGGCGGCGGCATGCCCGACATGGGCGGCATGGGCGGCATGGGTGGTATGATGTAAAAGTCGGCTTTGACCCCAAGGGGACAAAACGACTTTCCGCTGGTGGGTTTCCGTTTGCGAAAACCCACCAGCGGCAAACTACGCTAAACGCATGAAAAATATTTGGGGCTGCCTGCGGGCGGCCCCTTTTTTATCGGTTTCGCTTGCGGTGAAATAGCTGACTGTTTACCGTCAGCCAAACTGATTAAGGCACCGGCATGACCACAACACCAACAGATGCGCTTTTGCAAAAGATACTTGATGAAACAAAAATCATCGCGGCGGTGGGCGTCTCCACGAACCCCGTGCGCCCGTCCTATTTCGTGACGCGTTATTTGAAAATGCGCAATTACCGCGTGATTCCGATCAACCCTGTCGCGGCAGGGCAAACGCTGTTTGGGGAAACCGTTTTGGCAAGTATCGAAGATATTCCCAAAGATACCCCTGTCGATATGTTGGATATATTTCGCCGTCCCGAGTTTGTACCCGATTTGGTGGATACGGCTATAGAACATCTGGGCGACAGTTTGAAAACAATTTGGATGCAAGTGGGGGTAGAGCACGCGGAAGCGGCAAGCCGCGCAACTGATGCAGGATTGCAGGTGATCCAGAACCGCTGCCCTAAAATTGAATATCAGCGACTAAACGGCGAATTGCGCCGCGCGGGTTTCAACACGGGCATTATTTCATCAAAACTTCCAAGGTATTGAAGGACAGATATTATGACAAAAGCACGACAATACGGATTTGATACATTGCAGGTTCACGCAGGCGCGCGCCCCGATCCCGCAACAGGGGCACGCCAAGTACCGATCTACCAGACTACAGCTTATGTGTTTCAGGATGCAGATCACGCAGCTGCTTTGTTCAATTTGCAAGAAGTCGGCTACATCTATTCGCGCCTGACCAACCCGACAGTTTCGGCCCTACAGGAACGTATTGCAACGCTGGAATGTGGCATCGGTGCAGTGTGTTGTTCTTCGGGCCACGCGGCACAAATCATGGCCCTGTTCCCATTAATGGGGCCGGGGTGCAATGTGGTGGCGTCGACACGGCTATACGGTGGTACCGTTACGCAGTTCGGACAGACGATAAAGCGTTTTGGCTGGTCTGCGAAATTTGTCGATTTCGATGATCCGGATGCTTTGAAAGCGGCTATTGACGACAATACCCGTGCGGTATTTTGCGAAAGCATTTCCAATCCGGGCGGCTATGTCACTGACATCCCGGAGGTGGCCAAGATCGCTGATGCGGCCGGGCTGCCTTTGATTGTAGACAACACTGCCGCCACCCCGTATTTGTGCCGACCGTTTGAAATGGGGGCCACATTGGTGGTGCATTCCACTACCAAATATCTGACGGGCAATGGTACGGTTATGGGCGGTTGTGTTGTTGATAGCGGTACGTTTGACTGGTCTAAAAGTGATAAGTTCCCGTCTTTGTCGCAACCGGAACCTGCCTATCACGGATTAAAGTTCCACGAAACATTCGGTAATCTGGCCTTCACTTTTCACAGTATCGCCGTTGGGTTGCGCGATCTGGGCATGACCCTGAACCCACAGGCGGCACATTATACATTGATGGGTATCGAGACGCTGAGCCTGCGTATGGAACGCCACATCCATAACGCGAAAATCGTGGCGAACTGGTTGGAAAAAGACCCCAGAGTTGCATCCGTTACCTATGCGGGGCTGGAAAGTTCGCCTTATTATGAACGGCATCAAAAAGTGTACCCCAAGGGGGCAGGTGCGCTGTTCACTTTTGCTGTTAAAGGCGGGTATGAAGCTTGTGTGAGATTGGTCAGTGCCGTCAATCTGTTCAGCCATGTGGCCAACCTAGGCGATACACGCTCGCTGATCATCCATTCGGCATCGACCACGCACAGACAGTTGACACCTGAAGAACAGGCGGCTGCAGGTGCGGCCCCTGATATGGTGCGCGTGTCGATCGGGATTGAAAACGCCGAAGATCTGATTGCCGATCTGGATCAGGCACTGGATGCGGCTTTGAAATAACCGCATGCGCATCTTCCTTCTTACCACGCTGACCATGGTCGCCTTCGCGGCGAACTCGGTGATTAACCGTGCAGCTCTTGCGGACGGGGCCATTGGACCTGCGTCTTTTGCTGTGTTGCGTTTGGCATCAGGTGCGGTTGTTTTACTTCTTATTCTGTGGCTGCAAGGCGTGTTCAAGGGTGATGTTCAGATTAAGCCCCGGCTGAATGCGATTTTGGGCTTGGCATTATATGCTATCGGATTTTCTTTTGCCTATTCGGTTTTGCAAGCAGGGTTAGGTGCGCTTTTACTATTCGGTATGGTTCAAATTACCATGTTTGCAGGTGCAGTGGTGCGAGGAAACCAACCCAAACCACTGCAATGGGTCGGTGCGGCCATCGGTCTATTGGGCCTTGCTTATGTGCTAAACCCCAGCACAGTTGCGATTGATCTACAGGGTGCTGCATTGATGATTGCAGCTGGTTTTGGCTGGGGCATCTATTCGCTTGCAGGGCAAAAGGTTGAACAAGCATTGATTGCAACCGCCGCCAGTTTTATCTGTGCCACACCGATTGCGTTGATCGTCTGGTTTGTCACCGGTTCCGAAGTGATCAGCAACATGGGTATAGCACTTGCTTGTCTATCGGGTGGTGTTACTTCGGCCCTTGGTTATATCCTGTGGTTCTACATCCTGCCACGTGTGCAAACCAGCACTGCGGCTGTCGCACAACTGACGGTTCCTTTGATTGCAATGGTCGGCGGTATGATGCTTCTTGGTGAGGTCTGGACACTTGATTTCACAATCGCATCGGCATTGGTTCTGGGTGGTATCGGGCTGTCGGTCTGGGCGGGGCAAAGGGGCTAGAAATTTACTGTATCGGATATTAGATAGGTTGTATGAGATATATCCTGACAATACTGGCGATGCTTGTTGCCGCCCCCGCTTCGGCGGACTGTGTGTTGTTGATACACGGGCTGGCGCGATCATCTTCTTCGTTTATTGTCATGAAAAAGGCATTGCAGGGCATAGGCTATGATGTTGTTAATGTGGATTATCCTTCCAAGGAGGGTCGTATCGAAGACTTGGCCCTGACAATTATTCCGGCGTCCATGACGTTTTGCAAGGATACGGATCAGGTGCATTTTGTCACCCATTCCCTGGGCGGTATTCTGGTGCGATACTATCTGAAACACACTACAAAAAAGCCGAAAAATCTGGGGCATGTCGTGATGTTGGGTCCACCCAACAAAGGCTCGCCCGTTGTTGATAAGCTGGAAAATGTGCCCGGCTTTGATATGATCAACGGTGTTGCAGGTCATCAGTTGGGAACGGGGCCTATGAGTGTGCCGAATATTTTGGGTCCTGTTGATTTCTCATTGGGTGTGATCGCGGGCAATCAAAGTGTGTCACCTATTTTTTCATCACTGATTGATGGTGACGATGATGGTAAGGTTTCCGTCGAAAGCACCAAGGTCGCGGGCATGGCCGATCATATTGTGCTGGACGTTACCCACACGTTCATGATGAATAGCCCTGCGGTTTTTAAACAGGTTGCCACTTTTTTGCGCGAAGGCCGTTTCAAACACGCAGACTAAGCGGCAGGCCCCGTGATCTTGTTGGTATGACCCATCTTGCGCCCCGGTTTTGCATCTGCTTTTCCATATAGGTGCAAGCCAATATTGGCGTCAGATGACAAGGTTGCGACGTCCAGAACTTCATCCCCGATCAGGTTGGTCATCGTTACATTGGAGTGGCGCGTCCCGTCCCCCAATGGCCAACCCGCCACGGCGCGGATGTGTTGTTCGAACTGATCGATCACACAGCCGTTTTGTGTCCAATGTCCAGAATTATGTACGCGCGGTGCGATTTCATTCACGATCAGGCCTGAAGGTGTGACAAACAATTCGACCCCCATAACACCGACATAATCAAGGGCATTCAGGATTTGCCCTGTCAAGATTACGGCATCCGTGCGCTGGGCAGAGGTTAGTTTAGCGGGCAGCGTGGTGGTGTGCAAAATTCCATCGCGGTGAACGTTTTCACCGGGGTCATAACAGACAACTTCGCCTGATTGTGATCTGGCCCCGATGACAGAAACCTCATGGCTGAAATCAACAAAAGCTTCCAAAACACATGGGGTGTTACCCAAAGTGTCCCAAGCGGATTGTGCATCG
>Ga0316189_10001326_pt1 | contig 24662 bp, 20 predicted proteins | sample LowCovwburrow_MG_FD_204930 | JGI IMG/M metagenome (GOLD analysis project Ga0316189, IMG submission 204930) | Coastal sediment microbial communities from Maine, United States - Lowes Cove worm burrow | ecosystem: Environmental > Aquatic > Marine > Coastal > Sediment | place: USA: Maine... | reverse complement strand
TCGGCGCGCAAGAGGACGTCCGGATCCGAGCTCAACTCCGCGTCGGCGCCAGCGCGCTCGAATGCCTTGGCCACGCTGTGCAAGTTCCCGAGGCCTAGATCGACAATCGCTACCCGGCCGGTGGTCATTCGGTCAACGTGCCCTTGGTCGAAGGCACGCCGATGACTCGGGGGTCGACCTCGGTCGCTTGCCGAAGCGCGCGAGCAAACGCCTTGAAACTGATTTCGATGACGTGGTGCAGATTGTTGCCGGCGTGTTGGCGCATGTGCAGGTTGCACTGGCTGCCCCGTGCGAAGCCTTCGAAGAACACCTCGGCCAACTCGGCATCGAAGTCCCCGATCTTCGCCTTGGGCAACGTGACGGCCCACACGAAGTACGGACGGCCAGACAAATCGAGCGCGCAGGTTACGCAGGCTTCGTCCATCGGCAAGGTCGCCGAGCCAAAACGGCGAATGCCCACCTTGTCGCCCAGGGCGGCAGCGAAGGCCTGCCCCAAGGCGATGGCCAGGTCCTCGGTCGTGTGGTGTCCGTCGATGTGCGTATCGCCGAGGGCGCGCACCTCGAGGTCGAACAGCCCATGCTTGGCGAGCTGCTCCACCATGTGCGTGAGAAACCCGATCGGGGTCTCCACCTGGTATTGGCCGCTGCCGTCGAGACCGAGCACCACGCGGATGTCGGTCTCTTTGGTCCGACGTTCTATCGTCGCTGTTCGTCCCATGAGGCCGTTACCATAGCCCGGAAATCCTTCCAGGCTACCAAACTAGGCCGACTTCATCCGTTCGAGAACTTCTTCGAGCTTGGCCTTGAGGTCCTCGTTGTCGGGCTCGTTCTGAATCGCCATTTGGAGGTTGAGCTTTGCCTGAGCCCAGTCCTCGGACTTCATGGCGCGATGTGCGCGCGAGAAGAACGCCCGCGCCTTGCCGGAACGCAGCGCGACTCCACCCGGCGGCCTGACCGTCCGGCGTTTCTCCTCGGTGCGATCCTCCGAATAGCGGAGCGTGCCATTCTCGAGGCCTTCGTTGTAGAGCTTGCGCTTCACGGGATCGAGGAGGACTCGGTACGCCTCACTGCCTAGCTGGTAGAGTTCGGTGTGTTGCGCAGCCTCCTCGGGAGAGCCGACGAAATTGTCCGGATGATGCTCGCGCGCGAAGTGATGGAAGGCGGTACGGATCTGGTCCGCCGTCGCAATGGGAGTGACGCCCAGGAGCTGGTAGTAGTCGAAACGATCTGGCGCGTCGGACATCGGCTAGCCTCCGAGCTTGGCCTCATGGCGTTCGCGAAGCCGTTCGATCTGCTCCTCGGGCAGCTCACCGATGAGCTTGATCGCGATCTGCTGCTGCTGACCGGTCCCGACGTCCTGTGCCCTGACCTGAAGAGTGCCGTCGGCGTCTATCATGAAGCGAACGGCGATTTGAACCTTGCCGCGAGCCGCGGGGCGCAGCCCGTCGAGCACGACCTCGCCCAGAAGCTGGTTGGCAGAGACTTTGCGGTGCTCCCCCTGGCAGATGCGAACCACCACGGTCTCCTGACGATCACGCGCCGTGGTGAACATCTTGGTTTGCCCCGCGGGAATCGCGGAGTTGCGGCGGATAATCCGCTCGCAATATCCGTCGACGGTTTCGACGCCGAGCGAAAGCGGCGTCACATCGAGAAGCAGTGGCGCTTGAGGAACCGTGGGTGCCGCGGGGGCCACGGCAACGGCGCCGGTGACGGTGTCGACCTCTTCGTCGAGCGCGGCCCTGAGCGTCGCCGTGGCCTGGCTCCCGAGCTCGAGCTCGACATCGGTGTGCGATTCGGCGCCCATCGGTACCGAATCCCGGCCAAACGCGTCGTCACCGAGCTCCATCATGAGCGACGAGCGCTCTTCATCGAGCTCTCCGAAATCATCCCCTGCCTGGCGCCCGATCTCCATCAGCAAACCGGACGCGTCCTCGTCGGCCGGGGGCTGGAAGTCGAGCGGACCCGCCATCGTTGGCCGTTGGGTGAATCCGGGCTCGCGAGAACGAGTCGGCGTATCGAGGAGATCATCCCCGGCAAGCGAGTCCGCAAACGAATCCAGTTGAACTGGAGGCGGTGGCGGCGGCGCCTGCCCTGGCAGGGTCGCCTTGCGCGCCGCGCGCGCGACGGGCGGTGGCGGAAGCGGCGGACGGACTCCGATGTTGGTCGGCTCGTCGTCCAAGTCCGCTTCAGGCCCAGCCCCATGGGCGCTAGAGCTCGGCTGCGCGACTTTCTTGAGGGAGACCTTGGCGAACGGTGCCTTCCGAGCTGGGACGGACAGCGACTGGGCGTGAAGCGCAGCGCCCTGAGCGACGACCAAGTCCGGATCGATGTTCACCATCGGTTCGCGCCCGAAGTACTCGGCGACCATTCGTTGAAGGAGCGGAATACGCGTCGAGCCCCCGACCAAAATGACGTTGTCCAGCTGTGTGGGACGCAAGCCCGCGGCCTTCATCGCGTCTTCGCAGACGTCGAAGGTTCGCCCGACCAGTGGCTGGCACATGTGGTCTAGCTGCTGGCGAGTCAGCGAGTAGTCTAAGTTCAGCGCCGCCCCGCCGTCGCCGTAGGCTAGCTCCTCGACGCAAAGCTGTATTTCCGACTTGGCCGAGAGTTGGATCTTCGCCCACTCCGCAGCTGCCCTCAGCCGCTCGTAGGCTTGGACGTCCTGGCGCACATCGTAGCGATGGGTCTCGAGGAAGCGCTCGATCATGTGATCTGCGATCGTCGTGTCGACGTCGTCACCGCCCAAGAACGTGTCACCCGCAGTTGCGAGCACCTCGAACACGTCTCCGGCGAGCTGCAGGATCGTGATGTCGAAGGTGCCTCCACCCAGGTCATACACCGCGACGCGCTCGGTCGAGGTCTTGTTGTAGCCGTAGGCAAGAGCCGCCGCGGTCGGCTCGTTGACGATGCGGAGCACGTCGAGGCCGGCCACACGCCCGGCCGCTTTGGTGGCGCTTCGTTGAAGCTCGTTGAAGTTCGCGGGCACCGTGACAACCGCCCGGCTGCACTCTTGACCCATCGCTTCTTCTGCAACCTTGCGGACATGCCGAAGGACGAATGCGCTGATTTCGCTGAGCGTGTAGGTTTCGCCTCGAGCAGCCACCAACACGCCACCGCTTGGACCTTCGGATAGCTCGAAGGCGAAGCGCTCCTGAGCGTGCTTGACCTCGTAGCTGGTAAACGGACGGCCGATGAGGCGTTTGACCGAGTAAATGGTGTTCTTTGCATCGAGCAGGCGGCGCTCTTTCGCAGAGGCGCCCACCATGACATCACCGCTCGGATGAAATGAGACGACCGACGGGGTCAACGTCACGCCATCACTGTCCGCGAGAACCCGCCCGCCAGGCTGGTCGGCAACGGCGACGACGGAATTGGTCGTACCTAGGTCGATCCCGATGACGGGTCCGCTACTCACACTCCCCTACCCCTCGCAAGAACATTCCCCAAAATGCTCACATGAGGATAGCGTGTTGTTCTGCGGATTACACATTTCCAGACGCGAAGGGGCTAATTCTCTTCGAGTTCCTGCGATTCCTCGCCGTCGACCTCCTCGCCCTCAGCCACGGGCTCGACGTCGACGACTTGCTCCCCGTCCCTGAGGCGGATCACCCGGACTCCCTGGGTATTGCGGCCCGTTTCACGAATCTCGCCCACTCGGGTCCGGATGACCTGCCCACCGTTGGTGATCACCATCAGTTGGTCATCCGGAGAGACCAGACGGAGCTTCACCAGGGCCCCATTCCGCTCGGAGGTATCCATTCCAATGATGCCCTTGCCCCCTCGGTTCTGTGTGCGCCATTCCGAGACCTTGGTGCGCTTGCCGTAGCCGTTCGCACTCACCGTGAGAACCTGCTGTTCGCCCTCGTCCTCGATGATATCCATGCCAATGACGAAGTCGCCCTCACGAAGGTCGATGCCCTTCACGCCCATGGAGTCGCGACCCATGAACCGAACGTCTTCGATGGGGAAGCGAATGCTCATCCCATGGGAGGTGCCGATGAGCACATGCTGACCCGGCGTCACGATACGAGCGGTCAACAGTCCATCGCCTTCGCCGATTGCAACGCCGATGATTCCCGTCTGACGGATGTTCTCGTAGGCGCTCAGACTCGTTCGCTTCACCCGTCCTCGCCTGGTGCAGGTGAGGAGATAACCATCCTCGACGAATTCCCGGATCGGAAGAATCGCGGCCACGCGCTCATCGGGCTCCATGCCCACGAGGTTGACGACTGCCCTTCCCCTCGCCGCGCGGCTGGTTTCCGGAATCTGATACACTTTCTTGAGGTATGCCTTGCCCTTGTCGCTCAAGAACAGCACGTTTGCGTGCGCGTTGACGACGAAGACCCAGCTGACAAAGTCTTGATCGCGGGTGTCCATGGCCCTGAGGCCCTTACCGCCACGTCCCTGCGCCCGGTATTCGCTGAGCGGCACACGCTTCACGTAGCCGGCGTGCGAGACGGTGACGACCACTTCCTCGTCCGGAACGAGATCCTCGATCGAAATGTCCCCCTCGGCCTCGACGATTTCGGTCCGACGGGCGTCGCCGAAGCGCTCGCGGATCTCGTCGAGCTCCGTCACGATGACCTGGTCGAGGAGCACTTTGCTGGCCAGGATGGCCTCCAGCTCGCCGATCAAGTCGCAGAGGCCGCCGTACTCAGTCGCCAATTTCTCGCGCTCGAGACCGGTCAGGCGTGAAAGCCGCATCTCGAGGATGGCTTTGGCTTGGCGCTCCGATAGGAGGTACTCACCCCGCTCCTTGGCTGCTTGGATTTCTTCTTCGGGACGACCCGCACGCTTGACGAACTCCTCGAGGCCGGTGAGCGGCAGCTTCATCAGGCGTCCGCGCGCCTCGTCGGGGTCTTTTGAGGACCGAATGGTGCTGACGACCAGGTCGATGTCGGTGACCGCCATCCCGAGGCCTTCAATCAGCTCTCGCTGCGCCTTGGCCTGACGAAGGTCGTACCGTGTCCGGCGAACGACGACCTCGCGCCGGTGATCGATGAAACGAAGCAGGGCGGTGCGCAGGTCGAGAACTTCGGGGCGCTGCCCGACGATCGCCAAGCAGTTGTAGCCGAAGGTGCTCTGCAGGGCGGTCATCTGGTAGAGCTTGTTCAACACGATTTCGCCGTGTGCATCGCGTTTGAGCTCGATGACCACTCGCAGGCCGTCGCGGTCCGACTCGTCACGGATGTCGCTGATGCCCTCGAGCCGCTTGTCGCGGACCAGGTCGGCCACCTTCTTCAAGAGCTCAGCCTTGTTTACCTGGTATGGGATTTCGGTGATGACGATCATCTCGCGGTCACCCTTGCCGGGAAGCTGCTCGATGTTCGCCCGGGCCCGCATCACGATACGCCCGCGCCCAGTTCGGTACCCGAGATGAATACCCGCCCGGCCGTAGATGTAGCCCGCGGTCGGGAAGTCGGGGCCCTTCACGCCGATCCGCCCGGTTTCGTCATCGTCCTGCATGAGCTGGTCGACGCTGAGCTCGGGATTGCCCATCAGCCGCACAGTGGCATCCAGCACCTCACGAAGATTGTGGGGCGGGATGTTGGTGGCCATGCCAACGGCGATGCCGCCCGAGCCATTGATCAGCAGGTTGGGAATCCGGCTCGGAAGGACGAGGGGCTCACTTTCGGAGTCGTCGAAGTTTGGACCGAAGTCTACGGTTTCTTTTTCGATATCGGCGAGGAGCTCCGAGGCCAGCCGGTGCATCCGAACCTCGGTGTAACGCATCGCCGCAGCGGGATCGCCATCGACCGAGCCGAAGTTGCCCTGGCCGTCGACCAAGGGGTAACGCATGGAGAAATCCTGCGCCATGCGAACCAGCGCGTCATAGACGGCGCTGTCGCCGTGGGGATGGTACTTGCCGAGCACGTCACCGACGATGCGGGCGCTCTTCCGATAGGAGCCGTTCCAATGCACCTTTTGCTCATGCATCGAGTAGAGAATGCGCCGGTGGACGGGCTTGAGGCCGTCCCGGACGTCCGGAATCGCTCGGCCGATGATCACGCTCATTGCGTAATCGAGGTACGAGCGCCTCATCTCGTCTTCGAGGGTGACTGGATGCTTCTGTGGAGATTCCGCCATGAACTACTGCTCCCTCGCGTCGCTCCCCAAAGCTGCGACGCCGGCGCGAAGCTACCACGTGCGCCCCCCCGCTGCACGCGCTCTCAGGGCCCGTGAACTGCTGTTTTTTGGCTGCTTCCGAGGAAGTTTCGTAAACCCTAGAGCGGAGCTGGAGCGGAACGGAAAATGGACACTGCAATGCGCGATCTCGACCGGATCGAAGAACGATCGTCTGATGAAGGACGCGGCGTCTTGGCCCTGTCGGGCATCGGCCTGGTGGTGGCGATCGGCGTCGTGGTTGCTGCGGTTGCGGCGCTCCCCGATGGTGACGAATCCTCGCGAGAAGACCCACTTCAGATGTTGGCAATGGCCGAGGGTATCGAAGACCATGAGGAGCTCGAGGAGCCAAGTCCCGAACCTCAGCTCGATCCGGAGACCCTTAGCTTTCCAACGACACTGGTGACCGAGACCAGGCCTGAAGTGGCAGCCGCCATGGCTGCCGCAGCCGCCGAGCTCGCACACCTCGATCCGCTGACGTCGCCCCCGCCTCGCTCCGACATCGCGGCCGGCCTGCCGGCGGCTGTGACCGCGGGTCCCGATCGAAAGGTCGTCGAGATGGCTGCGATCCGTGACCCACTCGTCGCCGCCACCGTTCGCGAAAACACGATCTCCGCTCCGGCGGGATACGAAGGTCGCTACACCCTGCAGGTCGTCAGCTACCGGGACGCCAACGAAGCGCAAGTCTTCGCCAGCGCCCTACGCAAACGCGGCCACGCGGCCTACGTAACGACCGGCACGGTGGAAGGCCGCGGCACTCACTGGCGCGTGCGCATCGGACCATTCGAATCGCGGCAAGCGGCGCAGGGATATCGAACGACGTTCGAACAAGAAGAAGGAATGAACACCTTCATCGTTCGGAAAAAGGACTGATCGAACGAAACGGGGGCGCGGTAGAACGGCGCGACACGGGGCTGCGTCGAACGGCTTGTGCTGCATTTGTGATCGGATATATGGGCGTCGACGTTCGGCTTGTGCTGCCGCGGGTGTTTGGGGGGCGGGTATTCGGTGGGTTGGGTGGTTTGGTTTGGTTACACCGCCCCGCCCACCCCCACCCGTAGTCCTCCCTGGCGCGGCGTTCGCTTTGCTCCGCCTTGCCGGCGCGTTGCGCCGAGCTTCGCCCTGCGGGCTCGCGCTGCCGCGGGTGCTGTCTTGCGGGTTGGTGGGCTTGAGAGCGGGTGGCGACATTCGGCTTGTGCTGCCGCGGGTGTGTTGAAGCGGGCTGCTGGGTGGATTGCCTGGTATGGTTTGGTTACACCGCCCCGCCCACCCCCACTCGTACTTTTGGTATCACTCTCACGCGAGTGAGCAGCGTGCCTGGTGCGGCGGGCGCTTCGCGCGGGGCTTCGCCCTTCGGGCTCGCGCTGCCGCCTGCTGGTTGGGGACCTTGGTCTTGATGTCTCCGTGTGGAGGGGCGCGGAAAAAGGCGCGACATGGGGTGGAGTCGACGTAGCGAGTGACAATCGGCAAGACAGCAACCACCACCGATTGGGCGCGAGCTCCGAGGCTCGGCTTGCCTGGTCCAGGCCCGCCAGTGCATCCGACCAGATCTGCAAGCCGAGCCGTTCGACGCAACCCCGTGTCGCGCCTTTTTCCACGCCCAGGTTCTTGCTGCTACGGCAGCTCTTCGAGCCAGCTCGGATCCTCGAACCACTTCGCGCGAAGTGCCGACAAAATGCCTGTGGCCTCGATCGCTTCGATGTAGTTATCGATCAGGTTGTAGAAGCGCATGTCCTTCGCGGACACTGCGATTCCCATCGGCTCGACGGAAAGCGGTTCGGCGAGCGTCACGAGGCCGGCGTCGGGGTTGCGGAGAACCGCCAACGCGCAGGCTGGCATATCGGCGATCATAGCGCTGGCCTTGCCCTCAATGACCATGGCAACGCCCTTCTCGTAGGTGTCGACCGCGACGAGCTTCGCCTTGGGGATGTTCTTCTTGACGAAGGCGTGGCTGGTCGAGTTCTTCAGCGCAACGAAGGTCACGTCGGGCTGGTTGATGTCTTCCACCGAATCGGCGCCCGCCAAGGCCTTCGAGGTGGTCACGAGCGACTTGCCCGACAACAGGTAGGGACCCACGAAGAGAAAGTCCTTCGTCCGAGCCGGCGTGATATCGACGCCTGACATCACCATGTCGACCTGGCCCTTCTTCAGCGCGCCGAGCAACTGGCCGAAGGGCTTCTGTACAATCTCAATCTCTAGCCCAAGCGCGTAGGCCAGCCCGTTGGCAAGGTCGACCTCCAAGCCGATCATCTGGCCGCTCTTGCTCTTGACGTTGAGCGGCGGCTGATTGGCGGACATCCCAACCCGAAGTGTGTTGCTCTTGACGACGCGGTTCAGCACCGGCGCCTGTGCGGTCACCGAGGATGAAGCGATCAACGAGACGGCGGTCAGCGCGGCGAACGCGCAGAGTCGAATGCTACGGATCATGGATGGGGCCTTTCTTGGGTAGTGAAGCGGGCCGGAGCCTAACCCAGCCCTGCGCTAGTGCAACGCCGGCGCTCTCAATCGCCGCGCGTCGCCAGCTCAATCTGCTGCAGCCAGGTCACCAGCTGCTTACGCTGCCCCAGTTCGAGGTGCTGCAGAATTTCCTTGTTCACGGTCGCCACGATCGCGATCAGGTCTCCACGTAACGCTTTGCCCTTAGTCGTGAGGTAAATCTGATAGGACCTCCGGCTCTGGGGGCTAGCGCGCCGCTCGACGAGTTTCTGCTTCTCCATCTTGTCGAGCGTTCGCGTCGTCGCGTAGCTCTGGACGCCGACCGCAGCGCTGAGCTCGGTCTGCGTCACTCCCTCCCCCTCGAACAAGGTCATCAGCGTTGCAAACGACGGCAGGTCGAGGCCGAGGACCGCCAACTTCTCCCGCATCTGCGCGTCCATGCGATTGCCCAGCATATTGACTAGCCAGCCGAAGCTGTTCTCGCGGGCTCGTCTTGCTGGTTTGGCTTGCTTCACAGGGGTTTCCGCTTTCTCTTGCACCGAAATGGCAACGGCGCAACAATTGCATTTGCAATAGTTGCAAGTGTAACTATAAAGCCATCCAAGCGGCTCTGCAAAGCCGCTTGGAGCACAGCATGACCAAACCAAACATCTACGACCGCGGCACGCAACGATTCCACTGGCTGAGCGCGCTGCTCATTCTGGCGATGATTCCCATCGGCTTCATCATGCAAGACGCCGACGGAGCAACGAAGCTGCTGCTCTACCGCCTCCACTGCGGGATCGGCCTGCTCCTTCTCGCGATGACGGTCGTCCGCATCCTCTGGCGCTTCAAGCAGCCGACACCTGCGCCGCCAGCTGGCATGGGCAAGCTTCACGTCCGGGGCTTGGAGGCCACCCACGTGTTGCTCTACGTCATCCTCTTGGCGCTAACGGTCTCGGGCGTCGCAATGCTCGCGCTCAGCGATCTGCCCCAGGTTCTCAGCGGCGCCTCGAGCGACTACCCTGACCTGGCCGAGCTCGGTCCGAGAAAGGCGCACGGCGCTGGAGCATTTACTTACATTGCGCTACTGATCGCACACGTCGGCGGCGTGGTTCTTCATCAAGTGCGCCACGGCGGGTCGTTCCACCGCATTGGAGTGGGCAAGCCTTAACCCGCGGCGCGGCCGAGCAGTTCTAACAAGGAGTAAGCAAGCATGAACAGTCATCGGACGGGGGCCTGGCGCCCCTTCAACCAAGCCACTCGCATCGCGCTCGTCGCTGCCCTGATGTCCCTCGCACTCGGAGCTTGCACGAATAAGGCAGCGGAGCCCGAACAGGCGCCGGAGCCCGAACAAGCGGCGGAGGTCGAAGAGGTCGACATGACCGGCGTCGATCCCACGAAGTTCGCGGTCGTTTGGACTTTCAAGACCGTCGAGAAGTCCCTCATCGAGCAGAACGTTGCAACTCAAACCATGCAACTGCGAGACCTTGCGAAGAGCGGCACCGCCGAAGCGGTCTACTTCGACACCAAGCCGACCGGGGACCAGGCGTTGGGCTACCCCTCCATAAGCTTCGTCGTCAACGCGAAATCTCCAGACGCTGCCAAGGCGATCCTGGATGAAATGGTCTTCGTGAAGAAAGGCATCTCCGAGTACTCGCTTCACCCTGTTGGAGATCGATGGCTCGAGCAGAGTCCGGCCACCGGGGCAAACACCAACTCCGGACGTCGGTTCGTCACGGTGTGGACCACGTCAAGCGGGCCGGGCGTCAAAGACAAGCTCAACGAGCTAGCCCCGCGTCAGTCGGACGCCATCCAGAACCTCTGGCGGGCAGGCGCGTTGGAAAACGTGTACTTCGACGCAGTCGGTGTGCTTCGTGAAAACAACACGCAGGACTTCGTCCTATTCGTCCGCGCCAATACCGAAGCCGCGGCGAGAAAGATCGTCGAGGCGCTTCCCTTCTCGAAGGCGGACCTAGCGACGTACCAAATCTATCAGGTGGGAGCCCCGCTAGAGTTTCGCTGAGGCGGTTGCTTTTTGCGGAGCTACCGCAACAGGTAGTTCCGCAGCGCTTCCTTCGCGACGTAGCTCGCCTTGATTCGCCATTTTGGCTCGTTGACGACCAGCGCAGCGACAGCGATCTGCGGATCGTCCACCGGTGCATAGCCGACCCACCAGTTGTAGGTGCGGTGCGGTTCGTAGCGACTGAGCGTGCCGGTCTTGCCAGCAACCTCGATGCCAGGAAGGAAGGGGCGCCCCTTCGAGTCCCAAAACGCCTTCTTGGCGGTCCCCTTGGTCACGGTCCGGGTCATCATCTCCCCGGTGAGGCGCGCGGTTTGCCGCGGCAGGACCTGTCGGAAATTGCGGGGGGTGTTCTGGTAGAGCGTGTCGCCGGACCGGCTTTCGATCCGATCGACGATTGCCGCGTACGGCATTTGCCCATCATTCGCGATTGTCGCTGCCACGAGCGCGCCGTGCAGCGGGGAGAGCTGGCTGTGCCAGAAACCCGCTGCCATTCGGGCTCGCTCCAGCCGGCTGTCCGGCACGTCCACCGGGCTCGGCAACGTCGGCAAGTCAAAAGGCAGGCGCTGTCCGAAGCCGAACGCCGAAACGTATTGCGACATCCGTGCTTGATCGATGTGACGGTCGGCAAGCTTCGCGAACACGGCGTTGATCGAATAGCCGAGCGCGTCGGCCATCGTTGCACACCAGCGGTCCCGCGTGGGGCTGTCGACCAGGTCAGCGGCCACCAAGCCGCGCATGCCTCCGCCGTAGCAGACCGAGGCCGAGCTCTTCACGCCCGCATCCACTAGAGCAGATGCGGTGATGATCTTGAACACCGAGGCAGCCGGGGGCCCCGGATCGGTCGCTACACGCGGGCTATCGCCCTTGCCCGCTTCGTAACCGACGAAGGCGAGCACGTGTCCGGTCTTCGGATCGATCGCGACCAGACCACCGGCTGGTACATCGTAGCGCCTGAACAAGGTTCGAATGTGGGACTGCAGATCGTGGTCGACCGTCAGCACGGCACGAGTTCCGTCGCGTCGCGGGACCACCCACCCCTCGCTCCCAGGCTTGGCCTTTGCGATGTCGATGTCGGTGAACGGCGGCGTTACCAGCCGAGCGACGTTGGTCGAAGCTCGCTGAGCACTGGGCGGGCTCGCCGTCAGAGCCAATGGCGTGCCGAGGACAAGGGCGAGACTCGCCAGCCCCCATAGCCGGGGGTGAGAAATTATGTGGCGCACGCGTCTACGCTATTGAACCAGGTTCTGTGGGTCAACAAAGCCATCAGTCCGCTGTGGCTGCAATCGCCTGTCGCTCATTTTCGCCCAGCGGCCCGTCGGCTGTATATTGAGAGGGTGCCGTTCAAAGATCAGACGACCAGCGCCAGCCAGACCGTCCTCACCGAGGTCGGACAGGCTCGCGCATCCCGTCCCGCGAACGAGAACGCTTGCCTGGTAGTCATCTACGGACACGAGATGGGCCGGCGTGTACAGGTCGGCACTGAACCCCTGACCATCGGGCGCTCACCAAACTGTGAGGTCCCGATCGACCAGGAAAGCGTTTCGCGCAAGCACTGCCGGATTCAGCTCGAAGACGGCGAGTTCCTAGTTCGCGATCTGGGCTCGACGAACGGGACGTACGTGAACGACGACCTCGTGGAGTTTCATGGGCGGCTTCGACACGGCGATCAGCTCAAGGTGGGTCGCACCATTTTGAAGTTCATCGTCGGCGACGACGTCGAAGTGCAATACCACGAAGAGATCTATCGCTTGATGACGACCGATGGGCTCACTCAGCTCAACAACAAGCGATACTTCGACGAGATGCTCGACCGGGAAGTCGCGCGCGCCAAACGATACAAGAGAACCTTCTCCCTACTGGTTTTCGATCTCGACCACTTCAAACACGTCAACGATCGCTTTGGTCACTTGGCTGGCGACGCGATTCTCCGACAGCTCGGCGCCGTCCTCCTGGGAAGACTACGCGTCAACGATGTTTTGGCACGAATTGGGGGCGAGGAGTTCGCGCTGATCACACCCGAGGTGAGCCTCGATGGCGCGAAGGACCTTGCAGGCAAGATCAATCGCTTGATCGGAGACACCCGGTTCGAGTTCGAGGGCTCGCCAGTGGACATCACGGTGAGTGTTGGCGTCGCCGAGTGGCAAGCGCAGTACGAAGACGCCTGGGATCTCTTCAAGGCCGCCGACGATAAGATGTACGAGGCAAAAAGAGCCGGCCGGAACCAAGTCTGCTTCTAGCGAGTAACTCGACGAATGCCGTCGAGAGGTCACAAAGACCTAGTCCATCCGGGCTCGATCGAGCCCCCAGCACGCCGCGCAGCCCCATAACCCTGTTTTCGGGCCCGCCTGACGGTTTTCAGCTCTCAGACCGTCCCCGGCAGGCTGCGCCTCAGCTGAGACCCTTGCCAGGAAAATGGTGCGTGACTATGTTCGCCGCAGTATTGGAAAAACTTGGGGTCCGCCCGAGTTGGAGTAGAACACCACCATGAGCGACGAAGAGGAAACAATTACATCGATCCCGCCGCCCGATACGGGAGAAATCGAGTTCGGCAGCGAGCTTCCCGTCCTGCCGATTCGTAACGCCGTCCTCTTCCCCGCTGCGGTGGCGCCCTTCGATGTGGGCCGCGAGAAGTCGGTTGCGCTCGTCGAGGATATCGAAAACCTCGATCAGCCCATCATTGCGATCGTGGCGCAGCGAGATCCGTCCACAGACGATCCCGACCAGAACGACCTCTACCCGGTCGGTGTGGCGGCGCGGGTTCTCAAAGCGCTCAAGCACAGCTCCGGCAACTACAGCCTCATCCTTCAGGGCCTGGTGCGCATCCGCGTCGAGCAGGTCGTGACCTCCGAGCCGTACATCCGGGCCCGTGTATCGCGGCTCGAAGAGCCCGGTGCCGAGGACGTCGAGAGTGAAGCGCTGGCAATGAGCCTCCGCGACATTGCGAAGCAAGTCATTCAACTCATGCCCGAGCTGCCTCGCGAAGCGGGCTCGCTCATCGATTCGATTCAAGAGCACGGCCAGCTTGCCGACTTGGTGGCCGCGAATCTCGACGCGCCAGTCGACGAGAAGTCCCAGCTTCTAGAGACTCTCGACACCAAGGAACGCATTCGGAAGGTCCTTCGCCTGCTCACCCGTCAGCTCGAGATCCTCAAGATGCGCGAGCGCATCAACTCCCAAATCAAAGAGGAGATGGGCAAGAACCAGCGGGAGTACGTGCTGCGCCAGCAGCTCAAAGCCATCAAGGAAGAGCTCGGCGAAGAAGAAGGTGATCAGGGCGACCTCGATGTCCTCGAAGAGCGCCTGGCCAAAGCAAACCTGCCAAGCGAGACCGACAAGGTCGCGCGAAAGCAGCTCAAGCGCCTCCGTCAGATGCAGGTCGGCTCGGCGGAGTACACGGTCGTTCGAACCTACATCGACTGGATTCTCGACATCCCATGGAGCAAGCAGACCGCCGACAACATGGACATCGCGGCCGTGCGCAAAGTGCTCGACGAGGACCACTCCGGTCTCGAAAAGGTCAAGAAGCGCATCGTCGAGTACCTGGCGGTTCGCAAGCTCAAGACCGACAAGAAGGGTCCGATTCTCTGTCTCATCGGCCCTCCTGGTGTCGGTAAGACTTCACTCGGCCGTTCGGTCGCGCGTGCACTCGGACGCAAGTTCCACCGGATTAGCCTCGGTGGTGTGCACGACGAGGCCGCGATTCGTGGTCATCGGCGCACCTACGTCGGCGCCCTTCCCGGTCAGGTCATCCAGGGCATGAAGAAGGCCAGCACCATCAATCCGGTCTTCATGCTCGACGAGATCGACAAGATTGGGCACGACTTCCGTGGCGACCCGGCGGCAGCACTGCTCGAGGTTCTCGACCCCGAGCAGAACGACACCTTCAGCGACCACTACCTAGAAATCCCCTACGACCTCTCGAAGGTGATGTTCATCGCCACGGGCAACGTGGGCGACACCATCCCGGCGCCGCTGCGGGACCGTATGGAGATCATCGAGATCCCCAGCTACACACGCAGGGAGAAGGCCGACATCGCGCGCGTGCATCTGGTGCCGAAGCAGCTCGAAGAGCACGGTATCAAGCCCGAGCAGGTCACTCTGAAAGACGGGGCCATCGAATCCATCATCGATCACTACACCCGCGAAGCCGGCGTGCGTAACCTGGAGCGTCAGATCGCGAGTGTCATTCGCGGTGTTGCCGTGAAGGTCGCCGAAGGCGAAGAAGGCCCCTGGGTCATCTCCGACGAGGAATCGCTGCGTCCCTACCTGGGCGCGCCCCGCTTCAGCTCGGAGGTCGCGGAACGCACGGCAGAAACCGGCGTCGCGACCGGCCTCGCCTGGACCTCGGTGGGCGGAGAGATCCTCTTCATCGAGTGCACCCGGATGCACGGTACCGGTAAGCTTCAACTCACTGGCCAGCTCGGTGACGTCATGAAGGAGTCCGCGCAAACGGCGATGAGCTACGTACGGACGCGGGCCAAGGCCTTTGGCATCCCAGAGGACTTCCTCGAGACGAGCGACATCCACATCCACATCCCTGCAGGCGCGATGCCCAAAGACGGGCCAAGCGCTGGTGTCACCATGATGACGGCCATCGTTTCCCTTCTGACAGGGATCCACGTGCGTCACGACGTTGCCATGACCGGCGAGATCACCTTGCGAGGTCGCGTGCTTCCGGTGGGCGGCGTCAAAGAAAAGATCCTCGCCGCGCACCGCGCCGGGATCAAGCGCGTCATCCTGCCGGAGCGCAATGTCGCCGATCTGGACGAGGTCCCGGAGGAAGTTCGGGAGACCCTCGAGTTCGTACCGGTATCCAAGATGGACGCAGTGCTGGCGAACGCCCTGCTCGACCCCGATCGCCTCAAGCTAGACCTCAGTGATCCGCGGCCCGACAAGGGCGACGCCGTTCAGCCGTCTGCACCTTAAGATGCGGGCCGAGCGCCAGTAATGGAAGGCGGACGGTTTCGCCTCTGGTACCTGATCTTGGTTCCGGCGATCATCGTTGCCGCCGGTATTCTCGGCTACTACACCTTTCGCTCCTCGCGCGAACATACACAGCTTGGTGAAGAAACGATCGCGCAGTCACTTCTGACGGTCGCACAGCAGCGCGTGGAGCGAATCGAGCGCTACATCGTGATCGCGGACGGCACGGCATTTCGCTTGGTCAATCCAAACGATTCGAGCACTCTCGACTCCGTTTGGCTTCCCCAGGCTGAAGCCCAGACACCGTCTGTCCGTTCCGTGCTCCTGGTCGACCCCGACGGAGAGATCATTCAGTGGGCGAGCCGGGAGGATAAAAAGACGCGGAGAGCCTTCCTGCGAACGTTCCGGCAACGCCTGGTGAACACCCTCGATCTCGACTCCGCAGAGCCGCGCGTCCTTCAACACGCCCACGAGCAAACCGAGAATGGCGGCTACCTCCTGTCCTACAGAGCCTACGACACACTCGCTGGCCAGTTGACGTACATCGTAGCGGTTCACGATACGCAGTACTTGGTCGACGTAATCTTTCCGACGATGTTCGGCTCCGATGAATCAGCGCCGATCTACAACATCGTCGACGAAAGCAACCAGCTGGTATTCGGACCCGACCTATCCGAAGTCGGCGTCTACACGGTAGACCACCGTTTTCCAACCACCCTCGACGGCTGGCGTCTCCAAGTGGCTCCGCGTCAGGCTGCGTTGCTGCAAGCGCAGGGACGAAACAAAATGCGCGGCGAGGTGACACTGCCATTGATGTCGTTCGCGATCATTTTGCTCAGCGCCATATTCTTCATCTATGCCGCAGAGAAGGAGCGCCGCCTCAATCAACTCAAAAGCGAGCTGATGGCCAACGTGTCCCACGAGCTCAAGACTCCTCTGTCTGTCGTTCGAATGTTCGCCGACATGCTTCGCTCGGGCCGCGTGCCGAGCGAGGAACGCCGCATCGAATACCTGGACATCATGTGCCGAGAGTCCGAACGACTCACCTCCCTGATCGACAATGTGCTGGATTTCTCGGCGCTCGAGGGCGGTAAAGGGCCGTATCGGCTCAAGCAAGGTGACCTCGGGGAGTCCGTTAGCCGCGCGCTCGAGGCGTTCCGCTATCGAAGCGAGCAAGACGGCGTCGAGATTCAACTGACGAGGGCAGAGGAACTCCCGCCGGTTCTGATCGACCAGGAAGCGATCGCGCTGGCAATCATCAACCTACTCGACAACGCCGTGAAGTACGGCGGACAAACCCCGGTCGACCTCGAGCTGATAGCAAAACGACATTCCATCGACGTCGCCGTTCGTGACCACGGCCCGGGAATCCCAGCCGACTCGCTCCGTCGCGTGTTCGAACGCTTCTATCGAGGCCCTCACAGCACTCCGACCCGCGGCTCGGGCATCGGGCTATCGCTGGTCAAGCACATCGCGCAGGCCCACGGGGGACGGGCATGGGCGAAAAACGCGCCCGAAGGCGGCGCGGTCGTCGGCTTTTCCATACCGATCGCTCAGCTCTGAGCGAAGCGTCTTTGCCGCTCCCCTAGACTGCGGCTATCTTCGCGACGATGTCAGAAGACGGACGCGGAATCCTGCTCGTGGAAGATGACCCGGCCCTCGCCCTCGGGCTCTCCGATAGCTTGCGGTTCGAAGGGTACCGGGTGGTACACACCGCGAAGGGCGAGAAGGCGATCGAGCTCGCAGCCTCGGAACACATCGACTGCGTCATCCTCGACCTGATGCTGCCCGATATCAACGGCTACCAGGTTTGCGAGACGATCCGCAAGACCGACCCAATTCTGCCGATCCTCATGCTCACTGCCCGAGGCCAGGAATCGGACAAGATCCGAGGCCTCGAAGCCGGCGCCGACGACTATGTGACCAAGCCTTTCGCAATCGGCGAGCTCGTCGCGCGCATTCGGGCGCTCTTCAGGCGAGCGGGTCGCTCGGTCCGGCCCTCCCAGGCTGAGATTCGAATAGGCGAAATCAACATCGAAACCGGCGCCCAGACCCTGACCCGGGGCTCCGATACGATGCATTTGTCGTTCTACGAGGTGGAGCTGTTGAAGTTCCTCTGGGAGCGCGAGGGCGAACCAGTCTCGAGAGACGAGATTCTCGAGAAGATCTGGGGCTTGGAGGCCGGACCGAACAATCGCACTGTCGACAATTTCATCGTCAAGCTTCGCCGCAAGATCGAGCCGAAACCCGATCGCCCCGTGCACATCCTCACCGTCTATGGTGTAGGCTACAAGCTCGTCTGCTGATCGCATGGGAACGGGCGTCACCACATTCCTCTGGTACGGCCTCTGTGGCGGCGTCGTAACGCTCACCGCGATTGTCGGCGTCGGCCTTTTCATGTGGGGAACCCGTCGTGAGAGGCAGAAACGCCGCGACCAGCCGCCGTCTTGACCTCGTGCAAACAGGTCGTTACAACCAAACCGCTCTAGAGAGAGCCTTGGTGGACGAGGAGAGTCTTTGCCGCGAAAAGAACAACGAGGCGGCCTTGGTCGCCGGCTGGCGATAGGGATCTACTCCGTCGCCCTCGTCTATTTGGTCATCGTGGGCTTCGCCTCAGTCATCCCGCAGGTATTTTGGCCTGCAAGCGACGACTCGTTCGATCTGGAGTGCGCCGATGGCTTGCAGCTGCTTCGCCACGAGGTGGATGAGCTTCGACTCGCGTACCTAGCGACCAATGCGACCGACGAAACCGAGCTCCAGAAGGCACTCGTATCCTGGGACCTCCGGCTGAACGCTCTGGCCAAGCGATGCGAGAAGGACCAAGTACACTTGCTCAATCAATACCGACACCGAGTCGAGCTTGGCCTGCAGAGGTACATGCGCGAAGACGCGCCTCTCGCCAATCGCGTCAGCGAAGCGCTCGGCTCGAAGCCGGATACCCAATCACCCGAGACCCCGGAGCCCAGTCGATGACCGAGCCGTCCGAAGCCGATCCGCCCGAAGAAGGCGGCGCACAAACCTTTGCAGAACTTGGCATACACGAGGATGTCCTCCAATCAATCAACGAGATGGGCTGGGATACCCCGACCCCGGTGCAACGGGACTCCTACCCGCTTGCCATCGCCGGACACGACGTCATCGTGCAGTCCCGGACGGGAACTGGAAAGACCGGAGCGTTTGGAATTCCTCTCGTCGACCGACTGATTACGGATGACGGAGACGAGCAAGCTCTGGTGCTCGCACCGACGCGAGAGCTCGCTCTGCAAAGCGCGCGCGAAATCGAGAAGCTCGGCGCCCGTCGTGGCGTCGACGCGGTAGCCGTCTACGGCGGCGCCTCGATGGATCAGCAGATCCGCGCACTCGAAAAAGGCGCGCGCGTCATCAGCGGTACGCCGGGGCGCGTCCTCGATCACCTCAAGCGTGGGACGATCAAGGCATCGCGGCTACGCTTTCTGGTACTCGACGAGGCGGACGAGATGTTGTCGATGGGCTTTGCCAAGGAGCTCCACGCAATCATCGAGCTGCTTCCCAAGAAGCGCCAAACCCTGCTGTTTTCGGCCACTGTTGACCGCGCGATCAAGCGTGTCGCCGAAAAATACATGCACGATCCGAAGTTCTTGGGCCTCTCGGGCGACCACGTCGGCGCTCTGGGCGTCGAGCATTTCGTCTACATGGTCAGCGGCGTCGGGCGCGTGGCGAACCTGATTACCGTTCTCGAGACCGAAGACCCGGAGAGCGCTCTCATTTTCTGCAACACCAAGGCCGAAACCGAAGAGGTCTCGGCTGCCCTCCAGCGTGCAGGCTTCAATGCCGAGTGGCTGAACGGCGACCGCCCCCAACGCGAGCGCGAGGAAGTGCTTGGCCAAGTGCGTCGCGAAGAGGTTCGCTTCTTAGTCGCGACAGACGTCGCCGCCCGTGGCATCGACGTGTCTCACCTCACCCACGTCATCAACTTCTCGTTGCCAACGAACGTGGAGCAGTACGTGCACCGGACCGGACGAACCGGGCGCGCGGGGCGAACCGGGACGGCAATGACGCTCGTAGGTCCGACTGAGCTTGGGATCCTCTACTATCTTCGACTGCAGTACCGGATTTTCCCAGTCGAGCGAACGCTGCCGAGCGAGGGCGAGCAGCGGACCCGGGAAGAGGCCGACCGCATCGCACTGGTCGAGGCGGCTTTCCCAAATCAGCCCAACGAACAGGAGCTCGCCCTGGTGCGGCGCTTCATGAGCCACGCCAACGCGGAGCGGATGCTTGCGGGGCTGCTTGCGGCGTTCTTCGGAGAAGAGAGCGAAGACGTGGACAAGGTCGCTGCAACCCGACGGCGGCGCGGCAAGCAGCATCCCGACGAACACAGCATCAGCAATGGCGACCCAGAAGAGCGGCGGCCAGCAGCCGAAGAAGAGGCGCCCACGGCAACCTTGTATGTGAACGTGGGTCGACGCGACGAGCTCAAGGCCTCGGAGCTGGGGCGCATCCTGCGAGACCGAACCGGCCTGAAACGCAGAGAAATCGGACGTATTCGGGTGCGTGACAAGCACACATTGGTCGATGTTCCCGAGGATCGCGCCCAGGACATCATCGAATCCATGGCCGGGGCGGTCCTTCGCGACCGGGAGCTCGCCCTGGAGCTAGCCAAGAGCGAATGACCCTCGCCCGAATTCGCGACTAAGTCGGGACTTTGGACGTCAAATTTGGGACGCGCTCCCCTGGTCGTCTATCTTGTTTTACGGGATGGCAGAGGGGATTGCGTCGACGAGGCCTGCGGCATCGGGTTTACACCCAGGCGCCGTGGTTGGGGGAAGATTCGAGGTCGTCGATCAGATCGGCGAGGACCCGCAGGCGACGGTCTGGTCGGCCAAGGACCAACAGACGAAACGCTCCATTCTCGTGAGGGTCATCAAACCGGAAATGGTTTCCGCTGCGGCGGCGCCCGAGTTCCGCGAAGCTTGCCGCTCGGCCGCTGCCCTGTCGCACCGCAACATCGCGCGTGTTTTCGGTATGGGGCGCACCCCCAGAGGCGAGCATTTCGTCGCTGGTGAGTGGGTCGACGGCACTCCGCTCTCGGACTTCATTCAGGCGCGGGACCGCGACGGCGATCCGATCTCGCTGCGCGGTGTCTACAACGTCATCGCGCACCTGTGCAGCGCGCTCAGCTATGCCCATGAAAAGGGACCTCATGGAACCTTGCGCCCGAGCGTCGTATGCGTGACGCGCGGCGGCCGGGTCAAAGTCCGCGACTTCCGCGTCGGCCAGGTGCTCCTGGAGTCGGCAGGTAAGAGCGCCTTCAAGGAGTCCGACCACGCCTGCCTGGCACCCGAGGTCAAGCGCGGCGAACCGGCCACGGCACGCAGCGACGTGTTCGGAATCGGGGCCATCCTCTACGAGCTCCTCACCACCCGCAGCCCGGACTCCGACTTCGTCGCCCCCTCGGACCTGCGAGATGACATCCCGCCCGAGATCGATCGCATCCTACTCGACTGCCTCGCGCCCGATCCTGACGATCGCTTCGACACGCCTGAATCGGTGCGCAACGCCCTTCTGCCTTTCGTGACTCAGGCCAACTCCGCGCCCCCGCCGCCAGATGCCCGCTTCAGCATCGAGGTCGACATCATCAATTCGGTGGCCCCTCCCGCGGATATCGAGATTCCCATGATTTCGTTGGCACCGCAGGATTCGTTCTCGCCGCCTCCGCCTCCTCGACGCGGTCTCATGAGCCTGATCAATCAACTCTCTTCGGATTCGAAGCAGCGATGGATGGTCGCCCGGGACAAGATGGACCACGGCCCGTTCAGTGCGCGCGAGCTCATCGAACGGCTCAACGTCGGCGGCTTCGCTGGAGACGACGTCACCTTCAACATCGACACCGCAGAGCGCCGTCCGCTCCGGGAGTGGCCGCAGTTCCGCGAATTCATATTGCAGCGTGAGCACCAAGACACGGCCGCGGCCGAAGAAGCGGCCCGCGCCCATGCACAGAAATCGGAGAAGCGTTCCACGGCGATGAAGTGGCTGATCGCCGTGTCTGTCGTCGGCCTCGTCGTGATCGCGGTCGGCGGCTTCCTCCTGTCCCGCTCGAGCGACGTTCGCGAAGCAGCGTCGACGGAGCTCGACGACCTGTTCAAGCTCGGCAAAATCACCACGGGCGAAGCCGGTTTGCTCCCTGACCCTCCCGTCCGTACGCGTAAGCGCAGCTCCAGCGGCTCTAGCGCGGTTCCACCGACGCGTGGCAGCGGCTTCTCCAGCTACGACGAAGCCATGAGCCGAGCTGTAGAAATGGGCGACGCGTCGCAATCCGGCGGCGAAGGACGCCTGACCGGCGGACAGGTCGCTAGCGTGATGAACCGCAACCTCAATCGCTTCTACAGCAAGTGCGTTCTTCCCGAAGTGAGCAGCGGCGGCAAGCCGGGCAGCGTCAAAGTCGACCTCGCGATCGCTGGCAACGGCTCGGTCCTCGGCGCAACGGTGCACGGCGGCAGCGCCGGGTTCCAGGGCTGCATGGCGAGTCAGATCAAGAGCGTTCGGTTCCCGACGTTCGGAGCGCCTCGAATGGGCGCGCGATATAGCTTTAGCGTCAACTAGACGTGCATACCGGGGCACCGGGAAACGCGACACAGCTGCAATTATCAACCGCACCAACGGAGAACGGCTCGCGACGGGCGTGCTCGGTCGCGGGGTACCCGCTCGGCTGTCTCCCTAATACATCACACGGCTGGCCTCGCCCCCCACTCCCTGTGCTGCCCATCCCGAGCCGTTCTCCTATGTAGATGTCGACGTAGTAGTGCGGGGCGTCGGGACCCGCGACACGGTCGCAGGCGCCGGTAGCGGGGTTGCGGTTTGCTTGCGGGGGGGTTTGGCGGTTCGAAGTTGCTCGTGCTGTCTGTGTCGGCGGAACTGCCCCCAGCGCCGGCAACTCAGGGCTTCAGCGACGCCGCGACTTGGGGGATTCTTGCGAAGTTGTCCTTGTCGGCCGCCTTTTCGAGCGCATCTTCGGCGCTGACCTTGCCCGCCACGACCAACTTTTCGAGGACCGAGTCGATGCTCTGCATCCCGTAGGTTCCGCCACTCTGAATCAGGCTGGTCAGCATGGATGTCTTGGCTTCGCGGATGGCAGCCGCGACCCCGGAGGTTCCGATCAGGACCTCCTGGGCGGCGACGCGGCCGGTTCCGTCTGCTTTTCGTAGGAGCTGCTGAGCCACGATGCCCGCAAGCGAGTCGGCTAGCATCCCGCGGATCTGCGGCTGCTGGCTCGCGGGGAAGGCGTTGACGAAGCGGTCGATGGTCGCAGGGGCCGAGTTGGTATGAACCGTAGCGAAGATCAAGATGCCGAAGCTCGCCAGCTGCAGCGCCATTTGCATCGTCTCACGACCGCGCAACTCGCCCACGAGGATTACGTCGGCATTCTCTCGTCCGGCGCTCCGAATTGCATCTGCGAAGCTAGGCGTGTGATCGCCGACCTCGCGGTGAGTGATCTGGCACTTCTTCGGCGTGTGAACGAACTCGACCGGGTCCTCTATGGTGAGGATGTGCCCTTCTCGGTTGCGGTTGATATGGTCGAGCATAGCCGCGAGGGTGGTGCTCTTGCCGCTACCTGTCGGCCCAGTGACGAGCACCAATCCCGCGCGCCTCTCCGACAATTCAACGACCGCGCTAGGTAGTCCCAGCTGCTCGGCGGTGAGAATCTCGCTCGGAATCGTCCGAAACACGGCGCCCGGGCCAGTGGTCTTGTAGAGATAATTGGCGCGGAAGCGAGCCTTGTCCTGATATCCGTACGCGAAGTCGAGGTCGCGATAGGCATGGAAGTAGGTCCGCCGGTCCTCGTTGATGATTTCGTCCATGAGACGCACGATCGTGTCGTGGTCGAGGGGCCGGTTTTCGATGGCGACCAACTCCCCCTTGGTGCGGATCATCGCTGGGTAGCCGATCGAAAGGTGAAGGTCGGACCCCCCCTGTTCGAGCAAGATGTCGAAATAGCGATCGAGAGCTGGCACGGCTTATCCGCCCTTCTTCGAAAAGAGATTGCGCATGGTGCCTTTGGCACCGCGTTCCGGTATGGCTTGCGCCTTCGGTTGAGCTCTTTGCGGCGAGTGGCCGATGACGCGGGGGTCGTCCGCAAAGGATTTGGCGGTTTCGATCGAGATTGCGCCCGTGGAAACCAAGTCGTTCAAGGAGTCCTCGATTCGAATCATTCCGAAGGCGCGGCCCCGCTGTAGCAGGCTAGGCAGTTGAAAGAGCTTGTCGTCGCGAATGAGTGTCCAGAGCGCCATTCCACCGGTGAGAAGCTCGACCGCGACGACCCTGCCATTGCCATCTTTGCGCGGAACCAAGCGTTGGCTCACCACGAACTTGAGTACACCGGCCAAGGTGGCTCGAACCTGAGATTGATCGTCGGGAGGAAACATGTCGATGAGCCGGTCGATGGTCCTCGCACCTGACGGCGTGCTCATGGTCGCGAACACCAGGTGGCCGGTCTCCGCAGCTTCGAGTGCTTTCTCTACCGTTTCACGATCGCGGAGCTCGCCGATCGCGATCACGTCGGGATCCTCGCGAAGCGAGCCTTTCAAAGCCGCGTGAAAGCTCTTGGTATGGATTCCGACCTCGCGCTGACTGACGATGGCCTTCTTGATCGGATGAATGACTTCCACCGGATCTTCGACGGTGATGATATGCACGCTCCGCTCGCTGTTGAAGAGATCCACCAGCGCAGAAAGCGTCGTCGTCTTGCCGGCACCGTTGGGGCCGGAGACCACCACCAATCCCTGATGGTAGTTGAGCATCTGGCGGAGCTCGTCCGGAAGACCTAGCGAGTCGAGGGTCGGAGGCTCGGGCATGATGAGACGGAAGCAACCCTTGATCCCGCTTCGTTGCTTGTTCACGTTGACGCGCAAGCGGCCAACGCCTTCCAGCTGACAAGCGAAATCCGCATAGCCAAGCTCCGTGAACTGCTTGGCGTTCCGCTCGTTCAGCAGAGGCATCACCAGAGCACAGGCCTGTTGGTCCGATAGAACGGCCCCGACGGCGGTCAAGCGCCCAGCGCAGCGAAGTCGCGGCGGCTCACCCGACATGATGTGAACGTCGCTAGCCGCTTGAGCACGCGCCTGCTCGAGAAGTGCGCGCAGCCCAGCTGGAGCCTTGACTGGAGTATCCGCGCGCTGGAACTCGGCGAGCGGCGAAGCTT
>Ga0316189_10001325_pt1 | contig 24670 bp, 21 predicted proteins | sample LowCovwburrow_MG_FD_204930 | JGI IMG/M metagenome (GOLD analysis project Ga0316189, IMG submission 204930) | Coastal sediment microbial communities from Maine, United States - Lowes Cove worm burrow | ecosystem: Environmental > Aquatic > Marine > Coastal > Sediment | place: USA: Maine... | reverse complement strand
CTTTGAAATCGAAATCAGGACGATCACATTTGCGAGCCCTGAATTTATCATGCTCTCTTTTTCACCGAGGTTGACAAAGGGCAGGTATGATTCATCGACGATAAAATTCGTATCCGGGTGGGATCTACAGAGCCATTCAAGCTCAACTTTGGGTATCAATGAACCGGTGGGGTTGTTGGGATTGCAGATAAAAACTGTGTCTTTGCCATCAATGCTTTTTATCAGCCGGCTAATATTCGGACGAAAATTATCTGATTCTTCAGCCATGACGCCAGCGAGCCGAACATTGTGCAGACGACATGCATCGGCATAGTCTGCGTATGTTGGCCCCAGTACAAGCGCCGATTTTGTTTCTAGGACCCGCGGGGTCAAGAAAATGAACTGGGTCGTTCCGTTTCCTGCAAGAATACATTCAGGGTTTAATTCGAAACGTTGGGCGAAAATTTTTGTAATCTCTTTACTATCAACTTCCGGTAAATTAGTGATGGTATCGATGTTTTTTTTTAGATAATTTAGCAAACCCGGCGGAGGACCCAAGGGGTTTATATTGCTGCTCATATCAATAACTTCTGATTGTGCATAACCAAAGCGTCGAGCCATCTCATAGATATTTCCGCCATGGCCGCCTAGCATACAAACCCTCCGATTGAAACCATAAAAAAATCCGTCCCCTGTAACTTTATTCATTATTTGAGAAGAAGCATCAGGTCAGCTATCAGCAAAAAGAAAAGGTGTCAAGATTCTTTTCAAGCAATCAATAATTCACCTAACTTGATTGTATTCTGACTTTCTCAGGGATCTTTGCGTTCTTTGCGGTGAACTATGACGAATTTTTAATAAGTAGAAAAAATCGCTCCTGCCAATACAAGAACCGCCCCTATCATCTTTTGCAGGTTGATGGGGTCTTTGGGGGATTCCAGGATTCCAAAATGGCTTACGACGATCGCCATAAATATTTGACCGGTTATCAGCAAAATAAAAAATTTTCGCGCACCGATATGTGGAATGAGAAAAGTTGTGCCTAAGACCACAAAAGCGCTCACAAAACCAGCTAAATACAGAAATGCCGGTATGTCTTTTAAATGATTAATTGTGTCAAATTCACCGGATAGAAGAAAAATTAATGCCGAAGTCAAAAGCGCCACAGTGAAAAAGATGACATTTGCGGTAATAGAAGAGCCTATGTATTTGGCAACCGAGCTATTCATCGGCAAATAAATCGACATGATCAGGCCCATCGTAAAAGCAAGAACTAGATATATGGTCGTTTGCATATCAATTCTCTTTAGCCGAATAGTTATTTTCCAGCGCTTTAACGAGATTCGTCATGGTTGTGTAAAAGGGCACGGAAATGCCTGCCTCGCGTGCATACGCCACGACCTTCCCGCCTAAAAAGTCGATTTCCGTCGGTTTCCGGTTTTCGATGTCGGCGCACATTGAGTCTTTATGAACACCCGCTTCTTCCAGATATGCCACTGCTTGATTGACGTAGTTTTCCCCTAAATCGTATCCTTTTGCGGCGGCAACATTTACAATTTCCTTGAAACAGGCATCGGCGATCTCTCTGGTTGGCGGGAAATGAAGGGCTTCTCTGATGGTTTTGCCGGTGACGGCACAGATTGAGGCCATGGTGCATTTCATCACCATCTTCTGCCAGACATGCAATTTGATATCTTCGACATAGATCGTGTCCAGGCCTGCATCCGTAAACAGGCCGGCAATATCTTCCCCGACCTTATGATTTTTCGGAGTGACGGCCCCCAGATGATTTGGTGGATTGAAAAAAGTCGCCTTGACCTGTCCGGGTCCGATTCGTGCGACGCCCAGGTTGAGGCTCATTCGCAATGCAGAATCGGCACCAAACCGTTCTGCGATCAAATCTTCAGTTCCCAGTCCATTGTGCGTGCTGATTATTTTTGTTCCGGGTGTAAAGATCGTCGCTATTTCATCCAGCACCCGGGCAAGATCACAGGTCTTTGTACTGATGAAGATCAGATCGGGGCTGTACTTGCCAAGACCCCGAATGCTGCTGCAATAATTCTCTACCGGCACGGAAAAAGATATTTTGCCGGATACCCTGATTCCCTTTTTTAAAAGGGTTTCTCCCATGCCGTTTGATCTGCCCGCAACTACCGTTTGCGGGTCTTTGCAAAGCAGAGCGGCGGCCAATACCGTACCGGTCGCACCTAAACCCACAATGGCGATTCTATATTTATTCATACGCTTTTTCTCCGATCCAGGCTTCTCTTCATCGATGAACAATGCCAAGCAGTCGTTGTCGAGCCCCCCGACGGCCTCAATCTGGCGAAGAGATTTTAGACGGATTTATAGAATGCCTTTACAGGAATATAGCCGGGATGTAAAGACCCGGGCATTTAAATTACGAACTACCTTTCCGCGGACATCGGGGGCCGGCGGTCGTACCAGGGACAGGCTTCTTCCAGTTGAGCGGCCAATCTGAAAAGGGTGGCTTCGTCGCCGAAAGGTGCGATAAAATGGGTTCCGCAGGGTAGCCCGCCGGGAGTCCAATGCAAGGGGACGGACATGGCCGGTAGTCCGCAAAGGTTGGCTATTTGGGTGAAAGGTGTTCTGGATAGACTACGTTCCACCATTTTATCCACGATGCCGGATATTTTCAGCAACCAGCCCGCACGCAAAGTATTGACCAGGTTCATCAGCATAGCTTCAGCGGGTTTGGGTTTCAGCTCCCCCACTTTTGCTGGAGGATAAGCGGTTGTGGGTGTCATATAAATATGGTAGGTATCAAAAAAACGCCCCATTTTTCGTGCGGAACGGTCCCACAAGCGCAAGGCCGAGGTCAGGTATCCAGATGAAAAACTCCGGCCGAGCAGGCCTAAGGTCCAGGTCATGGCCTCCACGTCTCCCAGCTTGGCCTTGCGCCCCAACACAGGCTCAAGTTCATCGATATTGGCCGCCACTTCTCCAAAATACATGGCCATATAGCTTGCGGCCAGGGCACGACCGTCTATGTCCGGTTGCATCTCCTCAACATGGTGACCGAGGTCTTCCAGGAACCTGGCGGTTTTTTCAACGGCGCGGACACATTCCGGATGTACCCGGGTGTGAATGGGTGAGCTCGTGCTGAAGACGATTTTTAACCTGCCCGGCGGCCGGCCGACTTCTTCCAGGTAAGGTCTCTCCGGCGGGGGAATTCGATAGGGCGCCCCGGTGTCCTCGCTCTGGGTGGCATCCAGCATGGCGGCACTGTCCCGCACCGACCGGGTGAGAACATGGCTTTGCACCGCTCCGTGCCAGGCCGGGCCGCTATCCGGTCCACTCGGATTTCGGCCTCTTGTCGGCTTGAGCCCGAATAGGCCGCAGTAGGAGGCGGGAATGCGGATAGAACCTCCGCCGTCGCCTCCGGCCGCAGCGGGAGTCATGCCGGCCGCAACCGCGGATGCAGAACCACCACTCGACCCGCCGGGTGTATAGTCGGTGTTCCAGGGGTTGCGGCAGGGGCCAAAAAGTTCGGGTTCGGTAATGCCCAACAACCCGAATTCGGGCGTGTTGGTCTTACCTAAGATTGCCAGGCCGGCTTTCTTGAAGCGGACGACCATCTCGCTGTCCTTTTCGGGGACGTATGTGTTAAGAGCTCGGCAACCATCGGAAGTGGGCACTCCGGCATAGGCATAACCAAGGTCTTTGAGCAGGAAAGGGACGCCTGCAAAGGGAGCATCCGGTTGTGGTTGGGATGCGGCTTTTCGTCCCTCTTCAAACATTGGCCGAATGACGGCGTTTAGCAGGGGATTGTGGCGGTTGATTCTTTCGATTGACTCTTCACACAATTCCAAGGCAGTAACCTGCCCCTGACGGACGAGCTCAGCCAGCCCCAGAGAATCGAATTGATCAAAGTCTTGGATACCACCCATTATTCACTCCTTTAGGAACGTTTGATTGTCTCCAACATCTATAAAACGTATCAGAATTTTCTACAAGCTCCATAACACACCGCATCCCCGGCAGCATTTCAGCGGGGTTTCTGTTTGGAGCTGTTCTCTGAAGTACGTATACTCAGGACCCGACCATATCTCTTCCAGTGAGGATTCAAAAGCATTCCCCAAGATTATAGAAGAATAGTCAATGGTGGCAAAGGGCGAAATACAGCAGGGCAAAACGTTGCCGTTGGCGGTGATATACATAAGCGTTTGCGGTCGATAACACTTGCTCCAGGGCAATTTCGCCGCGCAATCCGTCTGCACGCTTTCAAGCGGGTTGCCCAGGCCCGAAGCATTGAACCGGATGCCCAACCGGGCGGCCAACAGCCGGCTGCTGTTAATCAACGCCAGGGCCTCGTCGTTCGAATCCCGTAACGTTTTTTCGCGTCTGGCCACACCATACCCATCATGGTCCTGAAAATAGACCAGTCGTTGCAGGTGTATTTCTTCAATTCCTATTTCGGCTGCCAGGCGGAGCAGACCCGGCAGCTCTGCGATATTTTCTTGGGTTCCCAAAAACCACATTGAAAGCCTTGGCGTGACAGCGCGGCGCTCTTTTTGAAGCCTCAGAAAGCTTTGCAGATTCTGAATAATTCGGTTGAACTGATCGCTGTTGCGAATAAGTTTATATCCTTCAGGGGATGCAGCATCCAGTGAAATGCGCAGTTCATCCAGCCCGGTGTCAATGATAGCGTTTTGGCGCTCTTCATCCAGCAGGATACCGTTGGAATTAAAGAGCACAAATACGTTGCGTTTTTTCAGATGCGCGATCATCCTGGAAAGATCTTTGTTCAATAGCGGTTCGCCGATGCCGTGAAGCGTTGCGCGCTCCAATGCGGGTAATTGGTCTGTGATCATGACCAGGTCCTGCAGGGACATGTCGCGATCCGGTTCCCAGTTTCCCCGGTAAAGAATACACCCCTTGCAGCGGAGGTTGCATCGGTTGGTCGTCTCGATATAGAGAATTTTCGGAAGTCTTAAACCTTGTTCTGCTTTTGCCATGATTATTTAATAATATCCTATGCAATTCTGGATTTTGGATTTTAGAATTTGGATTTAAGGTCCGCCTTCGGCGGATCAATTTAATAAAAAGTGATAGAGCAAAGCGATACAATAAATCCGCAATCCACAATCCACAATCTAAAATTATCTCAAAAATATGATTTAATTAAATAAAACTAGGATGAAAGTTAAGAGCCACGATATGCGTGATCTTCATCAGCCCAATCTAAACCCCCCTGACAATGGTGGTGCAAATACTACCGGTGCGCAGAGGTTTTGCAGCCGACGATTGATGGCCTTTGAGTTGAATCGTTTTTCCCCGGAAAATCGGACAGTATTCATCCGGTTCTTCAAAGCGGCCCCGCAGTTTGCGACGTGCCGCACATCCTCCCCCGCAATTGGCGGCATGATCACAGTCCAGACAGAATTTTGGCGTGAAATGGGTTTGTTTAAACAAGTGGGATTCCATGATGGTTTCTTTTTTATCTACCAGGTCATCAATGGTTAGATCGGATTCGGGCCAGTAAACGCAGGCTTTTAATTTCCCGTCCGGGGTTATCCGCATGCTGTGTCCACCGCAAGGGGTGCCGCTCAGGCCCTTGAGATCCAAAAATGTGTTTACCAGTGGCTCTGTCACGGAGATGATCTCACTGTGGTCGAAGAGGATTTTAAATGCTTCCCAGTACTGTTCAAAATTCGGACGAAACTCCTCGGTGTACATGGGTTGATAGACATTGACGCGAAAATCAGATCCAAAGGAAGCGGCAAGCCCGGCAATATTTCCCAGATCTTTATAATTTAAGTTCATCAAGACCGCCAATATGGATACCCGGATGCCCAGCCCCCGGCAGCGCTCGATGCCCGCCATGATCGTATTCCAGTTACCTGCGCCACGGAATTTGTCCTGTCGGGCTTGATCCGGGAAATCCACGGAAAATTCCACATCTCCGAAATACTTGAGCATTTCGTCGGGCGTAATGGAGAGCGTGTAGCCGTTGGAAGCCAGGGTCAGTTTGATCTTGCGGTTATGCAGGTAATCCAGAATGTCAAAATAAGCAGGGTTTAAGCCGTTTTCGCCGGTGCCGAAGCCGATGGAACTGATTTCGAGACTTTCGCATACTTTTTGAATATCGATCAGAGCCAAATTATGGATGTACTCCTGGTCTCGATAGCAGTGAGCGCAGTGTAAGTTACAGTTGCTTGTCAGGCCAACTCCTAATGAGAACATGTGACAACTCCCTATGATTCTCTTTTTCGATAGCCATGCTTGACTGACAGAAAAAAGACGTAGAAAAATCCTGAAGTATAAATAATCAGAAAGGGGCTGACAAGGTATTTACTGAAAAAAAGAAACAATATGAGTCCGGACAATGAGTAGAGCCCCAGTAAAAATTCGAGAACTGATACCGCGTTTACAGGGATTGAATAATGTTTGCTTTTCCAGCGGTCTTCTTTCTTTTGGATACCGTATTTGGGCGTGCGAATAAAACCGCTTTTAATATTTAAAAATGCTTCCAGGACGGCTTTGGTGTTGTTGACCGCAATTCCGGTTCCCAGGCACATCAGAAAAGGCAGGATCTTGATGCGGCTTTTCCAATCGCGATAAAGAACTCTTTGCGAGAACAGATACATTGAAGACGGTCCGCAGGTAGCCAGGCACAGCAGGGTGAAGATCATGATCGGATAAGCGAGACTGTTAAAGAACCATTGTGAATACAGCATCGGTATGGAGGTTAGCACTACCAGAAGCATCATGGGATGGACCATGTAATGGGTCAAATGCATAAAGGCCTGAAATTTGATCAAGGGCGAAAGGTCTGATTTGAACAGCTTGCCGAGATTTTTTTTGGCGGTCTGAATCGATCCTTTGGCCCAGCGATGCTGTTGGGATTTAAAGGCATTAATGGTCACCGGCACCTCCGCCGGGCAGACGACATCCGATACAAATTTTAATTTCCAGCCCTTAAGCTGGGCCCTGTAACTCAGATCCAGATCTTCGGTCAGGGTGTCGGCCTGCCATCCCCCGGCATCTTCGATGGTTTTTTTGCGCCAGATGCCCGCGGTTCCGTTGAAATTCATAAAAAAGCCGCTCCAGGCGCGGGCGGCCTGCTCGACCCCAAAATGGCCGTCGATTCCCATTGACTGGGCTCTCGTCAGCAAAGAATAGTCGCTGTTGATATGTCCCCAGCGGGTTTGAAGCATACCGATTTGAGGGTCCGTGAAGTACGGAACCGTCTCTTTTAAAAATTTCGGGTTGGGAATAAAATCGGCATCAAAGATTCCCACAAGTTCGCCTTTGGCATATTTGAGGCCTTCTTTCAGGGCGCCGGCTTTGAAACCAATCCGATCATCGCGGTGGATATAGCCGATGTCGAAGCCCTGCCGTGTCATTTCTCCGGCCACAGCCTTGGCGATGTCAACGGTATCATCGGTGGAGTCATCCAGAATCTGGATTTCAAGCAGTTCTCTGGGGTAATCAAACCGGCAAACAGATTGAATCAACCGTTTAACCACATAGCGTTCATTGTATACAGGCAACTGGATGGTAACCTGGGGCCAGTCTTTTTGGGGTACATTCCGGAAGAAATTTTCTTTGATCGCCTGGTGTTGTCTGAGGGCTGCGGGGCTTTTTAAAAAGTAAAATATCATCAACAAATAGCAATTCATACCATAAAGGAATAGAGACATCAGAGCAAGCAGATATATGATCAGCCAGGCGTATTGGATATTGTCCGTAATCATTGAGGTTTAGTCTTCGATGAATGGGAAAACTTACAAGTATAATACCAAATAACCAATGGTAAGGGGCTCGGAAACAATTTATTCCCCAATTATGCAAGAATTAATCAAAATACAATAGGGTATAGCCTGTATTCTTTTATCAAAAACACGTTACCGTTTCCGTGCGATAATCGTGATCATGCCATTTTCAATGTCGGATTTTTCGACCTTGAAGCCGACCTTCAATAAACATTTTTGTGTCCATTGCGGAGAGATACGAAGCTTTCGGAAAAAACTTTTCTTCATTTTCCAGTGATCATCGGTCTTTTCATAAAGTATGTCATGCACCTTTACATGGTTTTTTTCATATTCCAGAAAACAGATAAAAATTCTGTTAGAATCACTTCTCACCGGAATAAACCGATCCAGCCGGGTCAATTCGGCCGTCATGTCTCTAAAGCCCAGGATCAAAAGCCCCTCTTTCTCCAACGGCCCATGAACACGATGAATTAATTCCTTCACTTCCGCCAGGCTCTTCAAATGGGTAAGGGTATCGCCCATGCAGACAATGATTTCAATTTTTGCAGGGCTGTGTTCAGCAAAATTCAGCAGGTCATCCTGTATCGTTCTGATCGGTAACCTCCCGGCGGCTTGATTTAGCTCCCTCAAAAGGCCGCGGCTGACATCAATAGCGGTGACGTTAAAGCCCGCCTCTGCCAGGGGGATTGCCTGAAAACCGGATCCGGCTCCCAAATCCACAGCGGCGGCCGAATGCGCCGGCCGTATACCGTGGGCTTGGAAAAAGGCTCGATTTTTTTTTAATTTTAAGTCAGATCCGCCACACATCCATGAATAACAGGAAGCAAGCAGGTTGTCATAGTGTTCCTTCACACTTGCCATCGAATTCCTTCCGGTGCTTGGATAAGGGTTCTATTGAGCGGACAAATACAGTACTAAGCGCCTGATATTGTATGGGAGGTATTCGGATAAGGGGGGATGTCGACTGCATCGGAACAATCACTGTAAAGACGGGATAAGAAAAGATTCAGGACGAAGAATACCCTGTCGATTACGCAAATTAGGCCTTTATGTCCCGTTGGCCATCAATTCCAGTCTAATGGTGTTTGGCGTCTGCGTGGCATGCAAAACACCAAACACCTCTGTTTAACAAGATATCTTCGGCAGGGCTATTCGCCGCCGCCATATTTGAACGAAAGGTTCACCCGGGCGCGATAAGATGCCACTTTGCCGTTTTCTACTTTCATGTCAAGCTTCTCAACCTCTGCAATCCTTAAGTCGCGAAGGGTTTGGCCGGCTTTTTCAATCGCATTTCGCGCAGCTTCTTCCCAGGAAGTTTCGCTGCTTCCCACCAATTGAATCACTTTGTAGATACTTTCTGCCATTTTTGCCTCCTTTCCTGTGCGCCGCAACATCAGCGCAATTGAGGTTCCAGTTTCGGCAGGGATTTTCCGTCCTCTGCCACCAAGTGGTTTAGATTGATGTCCAACATGACCGCGCCGAAGCAAGTTTCGTAGACTCATCCGGCACTATTTAATTTGAGCTCGACAAGAGGCACCAAAAAAACAACTGTCTGTCGATAGGAAAGATTCCGTTGAACACGGGTCCGTCCGATCGAATGCGTTGAGAGAAATGACCTAAACGTGATAGCAACCCGCTAAAAAGATCTGAAGCATCTAGAAGAAATTGAGCATATCAGGTAACTTAAACAAAGAAATTAATAAAGTCAAGGTTGAAAAAAAAGATGGTTTTAGCTTTTTCCATTTTTCCCGCGTTTTCGCGTCTTGCTGGACGGGTGCCGCAACACTCAAAATTGTGAACTTATCGATTCGTGAACCCCAAGTATCTCAACCGTCAAATTTTGAAAGCGAAATTGCCTCTTGATTATGGCTTTAATTATCGATATTAATATCGGTTTACAACAATATGAAAGGCAGTGCTGGATGAAATCTGAGACCTCGATAAGGAGATCAGTACCGGATCTTTCTATCAACATCGATGCCGTTTGTGGCTTGATTGCAGAAACCCAATTGCCCAGCGGAGAAATACCATGGTGCGATGGCCAAAAAACAGATCCCTGGGATCATGTTGAGGCCGCCATGGGGCTGAGTATCGGCGGTTATTTGTCCCATGCCCGGCGTGCCTTTGGGTGGATGGCGCGGATGCAGCTTGAGGATGGCTGCTGGTATTCGGCCTACATCCAGGGCGTGCCCGAGGACCGGACCCGGGATGCCAACATGTCCTCCTACATCGCGGTGGGTGTATTTCACTATTATCTTATTACCGGGGACATTGCTTTTATCAGGCGGATGTGGCCGACCGTGTCGGCAGCCATAGAATTCGCGTTGCGACTTCAAACCTCCGAGGGTGAAATCCACTGGGCCATCAGTCCTGACGGCCAGGTGGATCCAATGGCACTTTTAACCGGCTCCAGCTCTATTTTCATGAGTCTTAAATGCGCCCTGGCCATTGCCAATCTACTCGGGCGTCCCGCACCCAAATGGAAAAATGCTTTGATTAAACTTGGAGATGCCATCCGGCAAAAACCCCATTTATTCAACATCGCCAAGTCCCGTTATTCCATGTATTGGTTTTATCCGATTCTCGCCGGTGTTTTAACCGGAGCTGATGCACAAAGGCGAATTGATAAATACTGGGCTAAATACATGATCGAAGACAGGGGGGTTCGGTGCGTTTCCGACGAGCCTTGGGTGACCATAGCAGAGACCTCGGAGTTGGTTATTGCGCTGGCAGCAATGGGAAATCGAGCACTTGCCAAGATTATATTTAGCTGGATTGCCGACCGTAGGTATGAAGATGGTTCCTATTGGTGCGGATTCACTTTTCCCGATATGATCATCTGGCCTGAAGAAAAAATTACCTGGACCAACGCCGTGGCCCTCATGGCGGCCGATGCCATTTACAACCTGACTCCGGCCGGTCAATTGTTCAGCCATGAGTATTGGAAGGATTTCGATTAAGATCTAATCGATAAGTGCCCTCATTTTAGAACTTTATTTGTTCAACATATGACTATCCAGATTCAGGTACAACCTCCATTTTCAGACAACGGGCAACGAAGATTGAGCGGTTGTGCTCAATAAGGCATTTTCGTTGAGAAGAGACCATCGTCCATACTACCTTAAAAAAGCCTACCTGAAATTCCAAGAATTTTATGTCAATCACTTCCTGCGCCCTCAGCTTGAATACCTCGGCCAGGGTTTCACCTTTATGCAGCCCTGGCATGTGGAAATCTTTGGTGCTCCAATTGAACTGGGCGACTATGTCAATGTGGTGGCATCCGCCGACAGAAATGTCAGGCTGGCCATCTGGGCGGAACAGCAGGACAAGGGACGTATACGAATTGGCAACTATTGTTTGATTTGCTCCGGAGTGCGAATTGGCTCGGCCCATGAAATCCTTATCGGCGATAACTGTATGATTGCTAGCAATGCTTATATTACCGATTCGGACTGGCATGATATTTACAACCGGGTTTCCATTGGGAAAACCGCGCCCATTAAGATCGAGGATAACGTCTGGATCGGCGACAGCGTCATCGTCTGCAAGGGCGTCACCATCGGTGAAAACAGCATTATCGGAGCCGGGGCGGTGGTAGTGGACGATATTCCCGCTAATTGCGTAGCGGTGGGAAACCCGGCCAAAGTCGTCAAAGAACTGGATGCGATGCAACCGTTTACCACCCGGGCTCAGTGGTTTTCAGATCCCGTAAAACTTTTTCATGATTTCGATAAAGCCGACAAAGAACTTCTGGGTGAAAATTCACTGTTACACTGGCTGCGTTGCCTTTTGTTTCCTTCCGGTAGAGATTGAGGGCGGATGAGAGATGGGTTTGAATGTGGAATGCGGAATGGGGAAGTTTGAAAAGGCTACAAGCAAATTTGGATCATCAGGAAATCGCAAATTCTATAATCATAACTTTAAACGGTGCAGCGGGGCTGTATATATCCAGTCGGGATTGATCTATCCTGGATCAAACCCTCCGGCAGGTAGGCTTTTACATCAATTAGCTCAAAAAAATAAATCACGATATTCAGGTTTGATCAGGAAAAAAAATTACAAAATATAAACCGACCGGTCTGGATAAAATATTTTTTGCTGAATTTTTGTGAGCTTGTCTTTTCGAGAACCCTAAGACGGAAGGAACCAAACATGCGATTTGATAATTTACTGGCCGACAGAACCAGTGCCATGGATGTGAATGTAATCAGGGAAATTCTAAAAGTTGTATCCCAACCCGGTATGATATCCTTGGCCGGCGGAATTCCGTCCCCCGAAAGTTTTCCGATGGATATTATTCCAGAGCTGGCGTCTATCGTAATCGATAAATACGCATCAATGGCTTTCCAGTATGATCCGACCGAAGGATTCGGGCCTCTAAGAGAAATCCTGGTCGAATATCTCCGGCAAAAAGGCATTAAATCCGACAAAGAGGAAGTTCTTGTGGCCAGCGGGTCCCAGGGAGTTTTGGATGCAATCGGGAAAATTCTGATCTCAAAGGGCGATAAAGTCGCCGTCGAGGCCCCGACTTACCTGGGAGCGCTCCAGGCTTTCACGCCATATGAGCCGGAATATGTCAGATTGGATACCGATAATGATGGATTGATTCCCGCATCTCTTGAAAAGGCCCTTGATATCGGCGGGATAAAGTTCATATATCTTGTGCCGACATTTCAAAATCCGACCGGTAGAACCATCCCCATTGAACGCCGCAGGGAAATCGCGGCGATCATTACAAAGTATAGCGCGCTGCTCATAGAAGACGACCCTTACAGTTCATTAAGGTACCGCGGTACAGACATCCCAACGCTGAAATCGATGGCACCGGATAACACCGTCTACGTCAGCACCCTTTCCAAAGTATTTGCACCGGGTCTTAGAATTGGGTTTTGTGCAGCTCCGGAGCTCATCAGAAAATGGCTGGTAATCGTCAAGCAGGGGACCGATCTTCACAGCAGCACGTTTAACCAGGCACTTGCCGCCGAATACATTTCAGGAGGATTTCTAGCTCGGCAAATGCCGAAAATTATCAATTTATACCGGCCCAAACAGGAAGCAATGCTGTCTGCCCTGGAAAAATATTTCCCGCCCGATTTCAAATGGTCGCGGCCTGAAGGCGGCATGTTTCTTTGGGTGGAAGGACCCGAAGGTTTCAATATGGAAAACCTGAATCATAAAACCATGCAGAAAAACGTTGCCTTTGTGCCGGGCAAATATTTTTATACCTCCTGTGGTGAAGGCATTGAAACCATGCGGCTCAACTACACCATGACCGATGAAGAGACCATTGACCGGGCGGTGAGAATACTAGCGGAGGTGATTGAACAGGAGCGCTGAGGATTCATAAAATAAGCCTTTTCTATGTTCTCTTGCGGCTGGCCAACTGATAACTTTGAAAAAACAACCCACCGGATAGAGCAATTAGGCTGCTGATTAGAAATGGAACAAATGATCCGGTGGTTTCATATAGATATCCATTGATAAAAAAGCCCACCATTAATCCGAACCCGTAGGTCAGGCCGTTATTGACCGCCTGGCCCAGGGTTTTGGCGTTATCCGGCGCCAACCGATCGATGTAAAGAATACTGGCCATGTGGAAGGTGCCGTAGGTTACGGAATGCAAAATCTGTGACAGCAGTATGATGGCGGTTGATTCAGAAAAAAAGAGGATCATCCATCTGACGGCCGCTACCAGAAACGAAAAGAAAAGAACATTTTCCAGGGAAAATCGGTTGAATATCCTGTTTGATTTAACCATCACCAGTATTTCAGCTGTTGATGCCAGAGCCCAGGATAACCCGATGAAGGTGCTGTGATACCCTAAATTTTCCAGGTGGATCGAAAAAAAACCGTAATAGGCGCCGTGGCTGACCAACATCAAAAACGCACAGAATAGAAAAACAATAACGCGTTTTTCGAAAAGGGAACCGGCGCCCGGTGTTAAAAAATCTTTTTTAAGAGTTTCGATGGTCGGTATGCGAAGACTAATTACGGCCAACATCAAAGAGCCGGCCAAAACAAGAACAAGGATGATATCGACCGAATAAAGATCGATAATTCTTCCGATCACAAGCACCATGACGATAAAACTGACCGAACCCCAGGCCCGTATCCGGCCGTAGCTTTTTTTCTCGGCACCCAGCACATCCATGGTGACAGCTTCTAAAAAGGATATAATGGGTGAATAAAACATCCCATAAAAAGCCGTGATGAGCAGCATCGGCCAGAAATCAACGGTGAACAGAAAAAATACCCAGGTGGAAGTGCTGACAAAATTACATAGGATATATATCGGTTTGCGAATATGAAAGCGATCGGCCAAGGCTCCCCAGATTAAAGGGAACAAAACCAGGGTCATCGATCTTAACGCCGCTAGAAGACCGATCTGCAGGCCTGAAAATCCGAGGTGATAGCAGTACAGATTAAAGTAGGGCAAAAAAATTCCCAGTACACCGAAATATAAAAAATACTGGGATCTGATCACGAGTTTAAAGCTGTGTCGTTTCTCCTTATTCAACTTTTACCGAAATCTGCATGGGCTGTTCTTCTTCGGGTTTGGGGATCTCGATTTCCAGCACGCCGTCTTTAAAGGTCGCCTTGATCAGATTGGGTTGAATATTTTGCTGAAGGGTAAATGATCTTTGAAATGTTCCGTAACAGCGCTCCTGACGGTAGAAACTTTTTTCCATTATATTCTGGTTGGCCGTGCGCTCTCCCTTAAGGGTCAGAATATTATCTTTAACCTCCACGGAAATATTTTCTTTACCGACGCCGGGCAGCTCTGCTGCTAGTACAATTCCATTTTCGGTTTCGTAAATATCGACCGGCGGTCTCCAGGCACACAAACTCATTTCGTCATCCGGATCCCGGGTACGACCGAAGGAATCCTCGAACATTCGATTAATTCGGTTCTGGAGCTTTTCCGCATCCCTGAACGGATCCCATTTTACAAGAGTCATGTTCAAACCTCCTATTTCGGGTCTTGGGGTTTTCTCAATTCTAAGCATGCCTCTACCCTTGTCAAGACGGGTTGCGGGGGGCAGGCGGCATAGAGCATGGGGCATAGAGCATGGAGCATAGTGCACAGGGCTTAGCGTGATAATAGGTTGCGGGTTTCGAGGCGCGGGATACGGGTTGCGGGGGGCAGGCGGCATAGAGCATGGGGCATGGAGCATAGTGCACAGGGCTTAGCATGATACTAGGTTGCAGGTGTCAGAGGCCGAATTCCAAACTCCCCCATCCGTCTTCTCTTTACAAACCAGTGTTTTGGTGTTATTTTGCAACAACTTGGTGCGGAGGAGAAGAAAACATAATTATAAACATTAGGAGCCGGCAATGGAGTACATCAAAATACGGTTTTTAGATGATTTCGGTCAAATTGGTTCCAAATTCGAAAAAACAATTGAAGATATTTTCCGTTCGGTGAGTCCGGGTTTCACGCTGGCTGAACGTACCTGGAAGCCTCCAATGGACATGAACGAAACCCCGGAGGAGGTCGTCATTCTGGCCGAGATTCCGGGCGTCGAAAAAGAGGACCTGGATGTCGAAATCAGCAGCAAGGCGGTCAGGATACAGGGGAACCGTTTGGCGAGGCATTGCTCCCACAACGCAACCTATCGACTTGCTGAAATCCAGTACGGTAAATTCGAGCGCGTTCTTTTTTTGCCGGCACCCATCGATCCGGAAGTGGTGTCCGCCGCATATCAAAACGGGTTGCTGGAAATTCGACTGGCAAAATTGCCGCCCGAGGGGCCGCATAAAGTGCCGATTCAGGACGGATAGGGTTGATGATTTCGGCCTCCGGCCCATAGGGGCCATAGGGCCTACGCCCCGGTGGGAATTGGGAATACAAACCTAATCTCAGACATTTTTAAAAATTTTATATAATCTTCAAAGCAATTAACTTGGAGGGAGATATGGCTGATAAACAGTCACCCATGGAATTGGATGCAGAAAAGATACCGGAAATTCTTCCGATTCTGCCATTGTATGATGCCGCACTTTTTCCAAAAATGGTATTGCCGCTGGTGGTCCTGCAAGGTGAATCCGTCCAGCTGGTTGATGAAGCCATGGCCAAAGATCGTATCATCGGCTTGATGGTATCAAAAAAGCCCGAAGATAAAGATACGCCGGGCCGAGAAGATCTGGCCTCGATGGGCACCAGCGCCATGATTCTGAAAATGGCGAAAACCCAGGATAATCGCACCCAGCTTTTGGTCCAGGGGTTGAACCGATTTAAAATAACCGTTTTTGAAGAAGGAAAACCATACCTCCGAGCCCGCTTTGAGCTGATTAAAGACATCGAGATAAAAGACAATGAAACCGAAGCGTTGATGTCCAACCTGGTGAACCAGTTTGAAAGGATTGTGGAGCTTTCGCCGGGTTTACCGCCCGAGATCGCTCAAATGGCCAAGACCATCCAGGAAGCCGGCACCATAGCGGACATGATTGCGTCAACCATCAATTCGACTCCCGCGGAAAAACAAAAAGTCCTTGAAACGGTGGACGTTAAAGAACGATTGAAGGAAGTCACCCGCCTGGCAAATCACCAACTCGACATTCTGGAACTGGGCAGTAAAATCCAGAATCAGGTCAAGGGTGATATGGACAAAAGTCAACGCGAGTATTATTTGCGGCAGCAACTGAAAGCGATCAAGGAAGAATTGGGGGAAAAAGATGAGGCGGGCGTTGAGATTGATGAATACCGGGCGAAGATCGAGGAAAAAAATCTGCCTGATGAGGCCCGCAAGGAAGCCGAACGTGAACTGGACCGGTTGTCCCGTATGCATCCCTCTTCGGCCGAATATACGGTGGCATCGACTTACCTGGATTGGATCACGGCCCTGCCCTGGCACGACCGCACCCCGGACAACCTGGACATAAAAAAAGCCCGAAAAATATTGGATGATGATCATTTCGGACTGGAAAAACCCAAACGACGCATTATCGAATACCTGGCAGTTCGCAAGCTGAAGCCGGAGTCCAAAGGGCCTATTTTGTGTTTCGCCGGACCTCCCGGGACCGGGAAGACATCGCTGGGCCAATCCATTGCCCGAGCGCTGGGACGCAAGTTTCACCGTATTTCCCTGGGCGGTGTGCGTGATGAGGCTGAAATCCGAGGACATCGGCGCACCTATGTGGGTGCGCTTCCCGGGCGAATTATTCAGGGGCTACGACGTGCGGAGTCGAACAACCCGGTGTTCATGCTGGATGAAATTGATAAGGTCGGGAGCGATTTTCGCGGCGATCCTTCTTCGGCATTATTGGAAGTGCTGGATCCTGAACAGAATTTTTCTTTCTCCGACCATTATCTGGATGTGCCTTTCGATCTCTCCAACGTCATGTTCATTACTACGGCCAACATCCTGGACACCATCCCGCCGGCGTTGCGCGACCGCATGGAAGTGCTGATGCTGCACGGATACACCCTGGATGAAAAAATAAAAATTGCCAGCCGTTTTCTCATACCGCGTCAGCGGGAAGCACATGGTATTAAAGCCAAACAGATTAAATTCAGCGCCGGCGCGGTAAAACAGATTATCATGGGCTACACGCGTGAAGCCGGCCTGCGCAACCTGGAGCGGGAAATTGCAAATGTGTGTCGGGGAGTGGCCAGCAAGATTGCCCAGGGTAAGGTTAAAAAGCTTAAATCGATGAATGTCAATGCTGCCGACCTTCACGGATACCTTGGACCGGTTCGCCTAACTTCAGAAACAAAGGCCCGGATAACCACACCGGGTGTGGCCACCGGCCTGGCCTGGACACCCACCGGCGGCGAACTTCTTTTTATTGAAGCCACGGCGATGAAGGGTAGCAAAGGCCTGACCTTGACCGGTCAGCTTGGAGACGTCATGAAGGAATCGGCCACAGCCGCATTGAGCTTTGCGCGGGCCAATGCATCTTCACTCGGAATCGACGAGGATTTTTTTGAAAACAAAGACATCCACATCCATGTGCCTGCCGGCGCTATTCCCAAAGACGGACCCTCCGCCGGGGTGACCATGCTGTCGGCACTGACTTCCCTGCTGACCGAAAGACGCATCCGCAAAGATCTGGCCATGACCGGCGAAATTACTTTAAGAGGGCAGGTACTGCCCGTGGGCGGCGTTAAGGAGAAAGTGCTTGCCGCCCATCGTGCAGGCATCAAAACGATCATATTACCAGCCTGGAACCGCAAAGACTTAGAGGATATCCCGAAAAAAGTCGAGAAGGACATCCAATTCCATTTTGCGGATAAGATGCTGGATGTATTAGAGCTGGCCCTGGAAAACAAAAAGCCGCGGAGGGTGCAAAATTCGCGTCAAGAAAAACGGAGCTAACCCGGATAAACCGGAAATAACAAATTAAAAGAACCAAATGACAAATAAATTCCAAATTAAAATATCCAAATCTCAAATAAGATCAAACGCCAATTGTTTGGAATTTTGAATTTAGGAGATTGATCAAATTATCAAATCCTTAATTTGCCTTCCCATAAAAATTAGAATAATTCGGGGTCTGCCGGCTATTGTGGCCTTGTTATTCTTCGTCGGCGGCTGTGCAACCAGTGAACCCGCTCCCCAGCGACCGGCCGGTCACCCCAAGCCCTATAAAGTTTTCGGTAAATGGTACCAGCCACTGCCGGATTCCAAAGGTTTTCGTCAGCGCGGGATCGCTTCCTGGTACGGAAAAGATTTTCACGGCAAAAAAACATCCAACGGTGAAATCTATGATATGTATGCCATGACTGCGGCTCACAAAACCCTGCCGCTCGGCACCTATGTTCGGGTCCATAATCTTGAAAACAATCTGAAACTGGAGGTGCGGATCAACGACCGGGGACCTTTTGTGCGGGGCAGAATTATTGATCTCTCCTATACGGCGGCCAAAGAACTCGGACTCGTCGGACCCGGCACGGCCAAAGTCGAGATTGAGGCCCTGGGTACGCCTGCAGTCACCAATGGCGGTACAGGCCGTACCTTTGTTCAGAGAGACTACTATTCGGGCAACTTTACTTTTCAGGTCGGTGCTTTTGCAAATCGCGAAAATGCCGAAAGGTTTAAACGCAAGCTCGCTGCGCAGTACAAAAATGCCCATATCTCCCCGTATGACCGTGGGGATAAGATGTTTTACAGAGTTCGCGTGGGGGCCTTTAAAACCCTGGAAGATGCCGTAGCGAATGAGGCGATTCTCATACAAGACGGCTATCCGGACGCTTTTATGGTTGCAGACTAGCAGATGAGCCAGACAACTTTGGACAACGTCGTATATTTAGACAGGGATGGTACGATCAATCACGATTCTGCGGATTATATCAAAAGCCGGTCCGAATTTAGATTTATTCCCGGCAGCATCGAGGCCATCCGACTATTGACGCTAAGCGGGTTCACATCTATAGTCATCACCAATCAATCGGCACTTGCTCGCAAACTCATCTCCCCCGGCGAACTCGATCACCTTCATGGCATAATGAAAGACGCCATCGTATCCGGCGGTGGCATGATAACGGATATTTTTTTCTGTCCCCACATGCCGAATGATGGATGCGAATGCCGCAAACCGGCACCGGGATTGCTGTTCCAGGCACAGCGCAAATACAACATTGATTTATCAAAGTCTATTATGGTGGGCGACAGCGCCAAAGACATCGAGTGTGCGCGCAACGCCGGATGCGGCCAGGCGGTGCTGGTTAAAACCGGCAAAGATGATGATGTCGAACACATTTTGAAAACAAAGCGGATAGTTGCCGATTTCATAGCCAAAAATTTGTACGATGCCGCCAAGTGGATCCTTGCAAATAACCAAAATGAACCCTTTTAAGAAAAATATTCCTCGCTTGGTCACCATTGAAGGTCAGCTGGAGCATATCACCTATTTTGACGAAGAGACCCAGTACACCATTGCGCGTTTGAAGGCCTCCAATCAGGCTGCCGCGATCATCGTGGTCGGTTATCTGGCGGGAGTAAGTCCCGGTGAAGCCCTTAAAGTTAAAGGCACCTGGCAAACCCATCGTAAATACGGCCTACAATTTAAAATTCACTCCTATGAAGTGACGTTGCCGGCGGCGGTTGAAGGTATCCGGACCTATCTGGCATCCGGTATCATTAAAGGGATCGGTTCATCGCTGGCTGCAAGATTGGTGGCGGCCTTCGGGCCCCGGACTTTGGAAATTATCGAAAGCGCACCTGAACGGCTACTTGACGTTGAAGGCATCGGTGAAGCCAAATCCGACATGATTCAAAGCGCTTGGAAAGAACATCATGCCTTGCGAGCGTTAATGCAGTTTTTACAGGAAATGGGTGTGCAGACCTCCTTTTGTGCAAAAATTTACAAAGAATACGGACCGGACGCCGTAGACCTTATCCGTGAGGACCCATATGTTCTGGCCGAAGACTTCGCCGGATCCGGATTCATTATCGCCGATACGATTGCCCGCAAACTGGGGCTGGAACAAGAGGAACCTCAACGCGTGCGGGCCTGCATTCGTCACATCATCATGCAAAACGCCGACGAGGGCCATACCTTTGCTGAATCAGAAAATCTGCTCTCGCGCTGCGAGAATTTTTTTCAAATCAGCCGTCCGGCTATCCAAAAGGCCATCGACGAAATGGTGGCTGCAAAGGTCATTGTGGTTGAACCCATTGACAACGGTGAATCCACCAGCGCCATTTATATGAAGGATTTACATCTGGCGGAAGCCGGACTGGCAAGCAGATTGAAGGCCCTGCTGTCCTTACCGGTAGAACCTGCCGCTATTGAGGCCGATCGGATATCACGCGAGGTTCATGAAAAACTTGCCATTAATTTGTCGGCCGAACAGCTTCAGGTGCTCGAGGAGGTCTTTTGCCACCGTATTGTGATTATTACGGGCGGCCCGGGAACCGGCAAAACAACACTTTTGCGTTCAATCAGCACAATATTTGAAAACCAGGGCAAACGCGTGCTGCTGTCTGCTCCCACCGGCCGGGCGGCCCGACGGATGGCAGAGGTTACACGGAGAAAGGCCGGCACCATTCACCGGCTTTTGGGCTATAATTTCATCGATGGCGACTTTTTGCGAAACCGTGACAATCCTTTGGATGCCGATGCCGTTATCATAGATGAAGCCTCCATGGTCGATACCCTTTTGATGTATCATCTCCTGATCGCCGTGCCGGTATCGGCCGCCCTGGTATTGGTGGGCGATATATCCCAGCTTCCGTCCGTGGGCCCCGGCAATGTTCTGTCGGACATGATCAACTCGGGTCACATACCGGTGTTCTACCTGAATGAAATTTTCCGGCAGGACACGCAAAGCGCTATCGTGGCAAACGCCCATAAAGTTCGCCGGGGTGAACCCCCCGTGTGCACGAACCTGAATGGTTTTGACGGTCTTTGTGATTTTTATTTCATCGAACAAAGTGATCCGGACCAGGTGGCCGCCCGGATCGTGCGACTATGCCGGGAAGAACTGCCCGCTAAATTTAACCTGGATCCCATCCATGACATCCAGGTTTTAACGCCGATGCACAAAGGATCGGTAGGCACGATCAACCTTAATCAAATGCTGCAAAAGGTTTTAAACCCACAACCTGTTTCGCTGGAAGCCCTGGGTAATTCGTTTAAAATTGGTGATAAAGTCATGCACCTAATAAATAACTACCAAAAGGAAGTGTATAACGGAGATATCGGGATTATTCGCAGCCTTGACCGCCAAAAAAATGAGCTTTCAGTCGATTATTACGGTAGAACCGTCCCATACGCAGCCGACGAGCTCGATCAGGTTACAACGGCCTATGCGATTTCGGTACACAAATCCCAGGGAGCTGAATATCCGGCCGTTATCGTGCCGCTGGTGACTCAGCATTATGTTCTGTTACAAAGAAATCTATTGTATACGGCGATGACGAGAGGCAAAAAATTAGTCATCCTGATCGGCACCAAGAAAGCGTTGCACATTGCCTTGAAAAATGACAAACCTCACCGGCGCCTTTCAAGCCTGGCTGCCCGGCTTAAGGGACCCGGATAAGGCGAAATTGACAATTGACAATTGACTATTGAAAATTGAATATTAGTGGATGTCGCTCTCCGAGGCGTAGGCGCTACAACCCCTACGAGCCGGAGGCTTCGCTCCGTCAATTTAATCTCTATGAGGCCCTTATCGGGTTTCAGCAACAATAAATTTCAAATAACAAAACACAAATCTCAATGACTGAAATTCAAAATCCCAAACAACGGAATAAAATGTACGGGTAAGCAAGGTCGAGTTAGAATGTCGCGGATTTGATAAATATGAAGCCCACTTATGAAGAATTGATAATTAGAGTTTCGGAGTTGGAAATCGAAGCCGAGAATTGCAGGATTGCCGAGAAATCACTGCGGCGGAGCAATGATATCGTCAACAGCATTTTATCTGCTACTCCCATCGGGATCGGACTGGTTGAAAATCGATTCATCAAGCAGATCAATGGGGGCATGATGAAAATGTTTCGATTTGACTCGGAAATGGATTGGCTTGGAAAGAGCGCCCGGATCATTTATCCATCGGAGGAAGACTTCCTGAATGTTGGCGATTTTATTTATAAATACCTCAAAGCCGGAAAAGAAGCCTGGTTGGATACAACCTTTAAAAGAAAAGACGGGACTACATTTTTGGGTCATTTAAAGGTGAGCTCTTTATACCCCCCCGATCCCATGCAAAGAGCCACTTTCACCATTTCGGATATTTCGTGGAGAAAGCGGACTGAAAAAGAATTGCTGCAGAAGGGGAAATTACAGGCTGTTGTCGAAACGGCCGGAGCGGTGTGTCATGAGATGAATCAACCCATGCAGGCAGTGCTTGTGGAACTGGCCGAGTGCGCGGTCATGGGTGAGTTTAAAAAAGATACGGTGAAACAAAGGGTTGAAAAGATTCAGCAGCATCTTAATGCGTTGCGAGAAATGTCACGCAAACTCATGCATATTACCAGATATGAGACACGTGATTACCTTGAAGGCGAAAAGATCATCGATATTGATAAGGCTGCGGGTAGCGGCGATTGACATAAGCTCTGCGTTTCAACGCCGATTCGCTATGAATCCGTATCGTGGGTGGCGGGCATCGGGAGTTTAAAGAACTGGATCCCTTCCTCTTTGAGGGTTTTTTCTTCATCTTTGGTACTTACGCCCCGGATGTTGCGGGGTTCAGTGGCGCCATAGTGAATTTTCAAGGCTTCCTTTGCAAAATCACAGCCAACATCATCGAAATTTTTTTCAACAAATTCAATGGCTTCTTTTCCAATTTTGGCCAGAGCGACTTCTTCTGGGGAAAGGGCCTTGGGTTTGAAAGTTTGCGAAGATCTTATGGCAAATGTGGAAGGCACAGTGTCCACGGCGGTATCGTTACAAGCCGGACAAGTGATCAGGCCCTTTTTTTTTTGGTCGAGGTAGGCCTTGCGGTCTGCAAACCAACCTTCAAAAGTATGACCATTGGTGCATTGTAAATCATAGGCAATCATACGGCTTAAACCATCCTAATTGAACTTCCTAACAGGTATAGACTGAAAATTTTAAGAATTCATAATTAATTAAAATAATTACATTCGAAGTGATTCAAGAATAGCATATGCGCCGACATTTTTAAAGACAATGTTGACATAATTTGCTATTTTAACAAAATGTTGTAAAATATAACATTAAAAAAAATCGTCAACATTTATCAGGGGGTGCACCGGTTATGAAAATCCTGCTTAAGCAAATCGTGTTTTTGGGAATTTGTGTGATGTGTTTTTGTGCTGTTGGCTTTGCTGAAACCAGGTATGTCACAGATTTATTGAAGCTGCCGTTGCGAACCGGCCCGAGCACGGAATATAAGATCCTGGATCTTGTTAAATCAGGCCAACAGTTAGAGGTCGTGGAACCCGGAAAAGATTGGTCAAAGGTGAGACTTCCCAATGGCAAAGAGGGTTATGTTTTGAATCGGTATCTGGTCGGTCAACCGACCAGCGCCGTTCAATTGGCAAAATTACAAAGCAAATATACAAGCTTAAGGCAGCAGGCAACTGCCTTGATTGAAGAAAATAGCCGTTTTAAAGAAGAAAACCAAACATTCAAGTCTTCCCTGGACAGCAGCGAGACAGCGCTTAAGAAGGTTGAAACTGATTACAAAGAGCTAAAGGCCGGTGCAGCTGAATTTTTGACTCTCAAAAAAAAATACAAAGAAGTCAGCACCCAGCTTGCCGAACAAACGAAAAGAGCCAACACCTTGGACAAGGAATTGAGCGGACTTGAAATGAATCAATATATCAAATGGTTTCTAGCCGGTTCCGGCGTACTCCTGGTGGGTTTTATTATCGGCTTTTCCGCTAAACGGGGGCGTCGACGGCCCTCACTGATGTAGTTAGCCGGAAAGTCCGCAACGGTCTTCCCATTTGCCATGGTCTCAAAGTAACATTGTGTTCATTTTTAATGACTATTAACGAATCTGCAACAATAATAGAAAGTTATACATAAGGAGAAGAGGGCAACTTCGAAAAAAATTGATGACGATATTAGGAACACAAATGATAGTTAATCAATTGTTGGTTTTATTTATCCTCCTTTTGCTCTCCGGTTTTTTTTCCTCCGCCGAAACTGCGCTATTTTCGATCAGCAAAGCCAAAGCCATTCATCTCGCAAAAGAGAAGGGACTGGTAAATCTGCTGATTAAAAAAATGAAAGACGATCATCACCGGCTGCTTTCCACGATTCTCATCGGCAACAATATTGTCAATGTCGGCGCCTCGGCGCTGGCCACTGCGGTCACCCTTAAGCTGGTTTCTCATAACGCTGTAGGGATTGCCACCGGCATCATGACCTGTCTTATTTTGATCTTTGGCGAAATTTTTCCTAAATCAATCGCTACCAGAAACAATATCCTCATTGCCAGACTGGTCATCATTCCATTGTACTGGTTGTCGATTCTATTTGCTCCGATAATTTTCATGCTGAACTTCATCCCCAAACTGACCGGTAAG
>Ga0316189_10001324_pt1 | contig 24678 bp, 22 predicted proteins | sample LowCovwburrow_MG_FD_204930 | JGI IMG/M metagenome (GOLD analysis project Ga0316189, IMG submission 204930) | Coastal sediment microbial communities from Maine, United States - Lowes Cove worm burrow | ecosystem: Environmental > Aquatic > Marine > Coastal > Sediment | place: USA: Maine... | reverse complement strand
GGGCGATTGCTCGAGGCCAGGGCCGCCGTCAACGCCATTTTGCTGGGAAAAGACACACAGGTCAGCCTGGCATTTTGCTGCCTGCTTGCGCGTGGGCATCTGCTGATTGAAGATGTGCCCGGCGTCGGAAAAACCACGCTTGCGCATGCGCTGGCGCGCGTTATCGGCTCTGACTACCAGAGAATCCAGTTCACCAGTGACCTGCTGCCAGCAGATATCCTGGGCGTATCCATCTACAAGCGGGAAAAAGACGAATTCGAGTTTCATCCGGGCCCCATTTTTTCACAGGTGATTCTTGCCGATGAAGTTAACCGGGCAACCCCGAAAACACAAAGTGCCCTGCTGGAAGGGATGGCTGAAGGCCAGGTCACCATTGAAAGCGAAACACACGCCCTGCCGAGTCCGTTTTTCGTCATGGCCACACAGAACCCGCTGGATTTGGTTGGCACGTATCCTCTGCCCGACTCCCAGCTTGATCGCTTTCTTCTCAGCTTTTCACTGGGCTACCCCGACCCTGCCGCGGAGCGTGAACTTCTGGTCACAGAGGACCGCGCCCGCCTGCTTGATCGCACCACGGCCATCTTGACTCCGGAAGACGTTAAGGCGCTCCAGGAGGACTGTGAACAAATACACGTCAGTGAGAATCTGCTGGATTACATCCAGGCGCTGCTGCAGGAAACACGCGACGACCGTTGGTTCGAAACAGGACTGTCGCCTCGCGCAGGACTGGCTCTGCTGCGGGCCAGCCGCGCACTAGCCTTTCTGGACAATCGCGACTTCGTCACTCCGGAAGACGTTAAAACGGTTTTTGCCGGTCTCGGGCGTCACCGCCTGAGCCCGACGTCAGGATTCAGTCAGTCCCCGGAGGAGCAAATCCACCAACTTCTGGGCGAGGTCCCTATTCCCTGACCACGCATTCCACGGACGGAAACACATGTTATCCAGCTCAATGGCCAACGAGATTTCCAGCACCAGCCAACGCTTTGATGATTGGGTTCTGGAGCGGGTCAGGCAGCGCCGTGGGGCCACTGAACTTCCACTCACGTTTGAATACCGGCACATCTACGTCATGCCTACCGGATTTGGGTTCTGGTTTGGCATCTTGCTGGCGTTGACCTTGGTTGGCGGCCTGAATTTCAACAATAACATGACCCTGATGCTTAGCTTTCTTCTTGCCGCCATAGCCCAGTTGACGACCCTGCTCGCCTATCGAAACCTGGCGGGACTTCGGCTGGAAGCCATTCGGGCCAAACCGGTTTTTGCGGGAGAAGCAGCCAGCTTCCGGATGCTGGTCCGGAATCCGGAAGACAGGAACCGTTTTGCGATCGAGGCTGTTTCGCCCGAGGCCCGGGACTGCAAAGACATTGCTCCGCAGAACACCATCCCGCTGACGCTTGAGCAACTCTCGTTTGATCGTGGCTGGATGCTGATGGAGCCGTTCCGCCTGCAGAACCGTTATCCGCTCGGCCTGTTTCGCGCCTGGTCCGTCATCATCCCCCATGCAAAATGCCTGGTGTATCCAAAGCCGGCCACGAATCCTCCTCCCCTGCCAAAAACGGGACGCGGAGAACACGGGGCGGCGCACAGGGGAGAAGGTGAACACTTTCACGGATTGAGGGAATTCCAAACCGGTGATCCCCTGCGCCGCATTGCCTGGCGGACCAGCGCCCGACACCAGAAACTCTATTCCCGAGTCATGGAATCGCCCAGCGAAGAAGCCTGCGAGCTCAACTGGTACCTCATGGGAAGCGGTGATACGGAAGAAAAGCTTTCGATTCTGACCGCCTGGGTACTGCGTGCCGAACGACATCAAATTCCCTACAGCCTGGAAATGCCTGGCGCGGGCCTTCCGGCCGACCTGGGGGAAGAACACCGTAACGCCTGTCTCGAAATCCTGGCGCTTCACGCCTCATGAATGATCCTGGCCGCAAAACCGTTCTCTGGGTAATCGCAACCCTGGTCCTGGCCATGTTCCCCCAACTGATCAGCATGCCGGCGCCCGTCATGGTGATCGCAGTGTTGCCTCTGGCCTGGCGGACCGGTTCAGAAATCTACCATTGGAAACCCTTGCCCGCCCTGGTGCGGCACGGGGCTACGCTCAGCGGACTGGCTCTTCTGTTCATGTCCTATGGTGACCTGGCCGGGCGCCGTGCCGCGGTCAGCCTGTTGTCGGTCATGCTGGCACTGAAAATGTTCGAATGCTATCGCATCCGGGATGCCCGCCTGGTAGTCAGCTTCAGCCTGTTTCTGTGCGCCACCCAGTTTCTGTTCACGCAGGGTATCCTCATGCCGATATACGGGGGACTGACCGCGATACTTGCGCTGGTCACCCTGGCGCAACTTCAAAGGTCAGAAGCCTGGTCACACGAAGGTCCGGCGCCTGGGGTCAGGGCATCAATCCTGTCAGAGCTGGGTTTCAGTCTCCGCCTGCTGACCCTGGCCGTGCCGATCGGACTGGCTTTTTTCATCCTCTTTCCGCGTCTGGCAACCCCTCTCTGGGGCATCCCCGACACCACGCTTGATTCAAAAAGCGGGCTTTCAGATTCCATGTCGCCAGGAAGCATCCAGGATTTGTTCATGGACGACAGTCCGGCATTCAGGGTGAAGTTCAGCGGTGACATGCCCGAAGTGGATCAGCTTTACTGGCGAGGACCGGTGTTCTGGCGTTTTGATGGGCGCACCTGGAAAAGCAGTTTCTATGGCAGAAACATCGAGGCATCAGAATTACCCGGCCTCTCAGGCGCCTCATGGAAATACACCGTTCAACTCGAACCGAATGAGCGGAACTGGCTGTTCGCCCTGGATTACCCGGCTTTGACACCTCCGGATACTCGTCTGACGATGGATTTTCAGCTGATCCGCCGGCATCCGGTCATTCAGCTGACCGAATACGAAGTGATTTCGAATCCGGGCTTTACCGATTCACCCGAGCTTTCAGACCCGCTCCGGCTTCAGGCGCTCGATTTACCGGAAGGCAGCAACCCCCGAACAGAGCGTTTGATTCAGGGATGGCGCAGGGAAATCCCAGACGATGAAACCTTCATCCGCAGGGTTTTGCAACACTTCAATCAGGAACCTTTTCATTATTCCCTGAATGCCCCCTACCTGGGTACCCACTCAGTGGATGATTTCATTTTTGACACGAGAAAAGGCTTTTGCGAGCACTACGCATCCTCCTTCGCTGTCATGATGAGGATGGCCGGTATTCCTTCCCGCATTGTAACCGGGTACCAGGGGGGCTGGTTCAGTGCGATAGGCGATTACATGCTGGTCCGGCAATCTGACGCCCATGCATGGACCGAGGTCTGGCTGGAGGGCAAAGGCTGGACGCGTGTTGACCCAACTGCAGCGGTTTCCCCATCGCGGGTTGAGCAGGGTTCTTTCGGCGCCCTGAATGCACCCAGGCATATGCTGGATTACAACTGGCTGCGCGGAATTCGTAACAGCGTGGATATCGTCCAGCAACGCTGGAATGACTGGGTCATCGAATACGGCGCCGGGCACCAGGCAAAATTATTCGAGCCACTGGGCCTCGGACACCTGGGCCCTTCCGGACTGGTGGCGATCCTGTTTGTCATCATCCTGGCTTTTGGCGCCGTGGTATTCCCAATCGTCATGCGTATCAAAGGGCCTTCCACCAAGGATCCGGTGCAGAAGTACTGGCAAAAGTTTCTCAGGCGTCTTCTTGCAGCCGGGTACGAAGCACGTCCGTCCGATGGTCCGATTGAAGTTGCCGGATTCGCGTCCAGGCGATTGCCGGCCAGTGCGGGCACGATTCACCATATTGCAGATCTTTATTCCCGCAGCCGCTACGCGCCTGTCCCGCCTCCGTTTATTGAGTTAAAGCAGGCAGTCCAGGCTTTCAAACCCAATAAAAAACCCGCTTGATGTAAGATAATCAGTACAGATTACGGTCCCATAGATGAGCAGGATCATGAACAGGGAAATTCACATGCGTCTTTTGATTATTTTGATCGTTACTCTGGCCCTTTCCGCCTGCACGACCATTCCAGAGGAAATCCAGGGCACCTACCAGGAGATTTCGCCCGCACGGGTTGAACCCGGCGTCTTTGGGTCCGATGTCCGTTGGGGTGGTGTCATCCTTGACACCAAGGTTTCGGATAAAAACACCTGCTTCGAAATCCTTTCCCGTAACCTCGACAAGTATCTTCGGCCTGAACTCGACGATTCCACGCTGGGTCGTTTCATTGCCTGCAAACCGGGCTTCCATGACCCCCTCGTATTCACCAAGGGGCGGGAGTTAACGGTCACTGGCCAGATTCGAGCCATCGAGACCCGAAAAGTCGATGAGTTCGATTATCGTTATCCCGTGCTGGCTGTCGACGACCTGGTCTTGTGGCAGAAACGCAAGGTCGTCATGCGCTACCGTGGCTACAGCGATCCGTATTACGGACCCTGGGGCGGTTGGCGCGGCGGCTACTGGGGCGGCGGCTACTGGGGCGGTTGGCGTGGCTACCCTTACTATCGGCACCCGTTTCCCAGTTACCACTCGGGTTATGCTGAACCCGTTGTGATTCTGCCGGATCCGGCAATTGTCGAACCGCGGGAATAAGCGCGAGTTTACTGTTTGCATCCTAGGAGAGAGGCGATGACGGATTTCAAGGGATTTCCGAAGGATTTTTTTGCATTTTTTGACGAGCTCGAGGTCAACAACAACCGGACCTGGTTCAATGACAACAAGGGGCGTTATCATGCATCTGTCGTTGAACCGGTCAGCGAATTCATTGTTTGCATGGCGCCCCGCCTCAGAAAAATCTCCCAGCACTACATAGCGAACCCAAAGCCTCATGGGGGTTCCATGTTCAGAATCTACCGGGACACGCGTTTTTCAAAAGACAAAACGCCTTACAAAACGAACGCCGGCGTCCAGTTTCGCCACGAGGCTGGAAAAGACGCCCATGCGCCCGGTTTTTACCTGCACCTGGCGGCAGACGGCCTTTTATTCGGAGGAGGCGTATGGCATCCCGCAGCTCCCCAGCTGAATCGCATCAGGGACTATATTGCAGACAATGCCCGTTCCTGGGCGCGCATCGTGAATGCGCCCAAAGTCAAGGAAGTCGGTGGTATCAGGGGGGACTCACTCAAACGCCCTCCCCGCGGTTTTGACGCCCAGCATGTTCATATTGAAGATCTGAAACGAAAAAGCTTTTACATCATGACCGAAGCACCCGCCGCCCAGGCCCTTAAACCTGGATTCATCGACGACGTGACGGAAGGTTTTCGCCGCGCCATGCCATTGAACCGTTTCATTACCGGCGCCCTGGATTTGCCGTTTTGAGGGGCAGGCCGTTTAAATGAGCTATGCGCTACTCACAGGCAGCCTCCTGGTCCTGGCCTGGGTCGTATGGACTTATAACCGAATGGTCAGAAACAGAAACCGGGTTGATGAAGCCTGGGCCGGTATTGATGTGCAACTGCAGCGTCGCTACGACCTGGTGCCCAACCTGGTGAAGACCGTAAAAGGTTATATGCAGCACGAATCCCGCGTGCTGGAAAGGGTTACTGCGCTGCGCGGAAACCCGGACATGCAACTGCCTGAGCGTTCCGAACAGGAATCCGGCTTGTCACGCTCCCTGGGTAAGCTGTTTGCGCTCGCTGAAGATTATCCGGAATTGAAAGCCAGCGAAGGCTTTCAGCAGCTGCATGAAAGCCTGGTCAGGATCGAGGAGCATCTGCAGTTCGCGCGGCGTTATTACAACGGCAGCGTGCGTGACAACAACAACCTGGTGGAGAGCTTTCCCTCCATGCTGGTAGCCAGGCCCTTCGGCTTTACCGGCGCTTCATTCTTCGAGATCGAACTTGCCAGCCAGCGTTCAGCGCCTGCCATCGACCTGGATCCCTCATGATTCGCCTGTTGTTTTGCCTGCAACTGCTGACAGCCTGCCTGTCCGCAGGCACCGCCCTGGCTAGCGAACGCATCCTCGAGTACCGTTCGGACATTCGACTCGAGCCGGACGGGCAGCTACAGGTGACGGAGCGGATCCGTGTACAGGCAGAGGGTCAGAAGATCCGCCGCGGTATATACCGGGATTTCCCTACCCGCTACCGGGACCGTCTTGGCAACCATGTTGTCGTCGAATTTATCCCGCTATCGGTCAGACGCAATGGCGAAGCTGAGCCCTGGCATACGAAGGAGCTGTCCAACGGCGTGCGAATTTATGCAGGCAGTGCCGGCCGGCTGCTGCCAGAAGGAATCCACGAATATGAACTCGTATTCACAACCAACCGGCAGTTGGGATTTTTCGAAGAATACGATGAGCTCTATTTCAATGCGATCGGGCACGGCTGGGAATTTCCGATCGACCGGGCGGTGGTCACGGTTACGCTTCCTTTTGAGCCGAATGCAGCCGAAATTGCGCACTCGGTGTATACCGGCCGCCAGGGCCTGCAGGAAAGTGATGCCATCGTGGACATCCCCCGCAATAATACCGTTCGATTCGAAACACAACGCCCGCTGCAGCCCCGCGAAGGCATGACCATCGCAGTCTCCTGGCCGAAGGGTTTTGTTATGGAACCTGGTATCGAACAGAAAACCCTGTGGTTTCTGGGCGACAACGGCGCCGCACTGGCCTTGCTGCTCGGTTGGCTCGCCGCGTTTGCCTGGTATGTCCGGTCCTGGCTCCGGGTAGGCCGGGATCCGGAAAAAGGCGTCATCATTCCGCGCTTCGAGCCCCCCGAAAATCTGTCCCCGGCAGCCTGCCGCTTTGTCAGGGATATGTCTTTTGACAGGAACGCCTTCACCGCAGCGATCATCAGCCTGGCCGTCAAGCAACAACTTTCGATTGAAGAAATAGACAAGGATTTCACGCTGAAACGTTTGCCGGATGCTCCGAACACTCCCCTGACCCGCGGAGAACAGGCCGTTCTGGATAAATTGCTGCCAGGTGCACATTCAAGCATCAGCATGGACAATGAAAATCATACCCAGTTCCGGGGTGCTGCCAAGGCCCTGAAAAAAGCACTCAAAAAAGAATACCTTGGGCAGTTGTTCCATCACAACAGCGTTTACGTCGTTCCAGCCCTGCTGATGTCCATTGCAGCCGCCATCATCGCAGCGTTCTTTGACGGCGGCCCCGCCCTCTGGATCAGCTACCTGGTATTGACGCTTGGTCTGCATGGTTTGTTTGCTTTCCTGATGCGGGCGCCCACGCTCAGCGGCCGGCAGGTCATGGACGAAATCGAGGGGTTCAGAATGTACCTGGGCACGGCGGAGCAGGATCGCCTGGAACGGATGCGATCTCCGAAGCTCACGCCTGAAGTGTTTGAAGCCTTTTTGCCTTATGCTTATGCGCTGGGAGTGGAAAACAGCTGGTGCCAGCGTATTGCCCTTGAACTGCCACGGGATCAACGGCAGTCCGGCTATCACCCTGCCTGGTACAGCGGCCGCTTCCAGGGGGCGGGCGCGCTCCATCACCTGGGTAATAAATTCAGCGGTTCTTTTTCCTCCGCGATTGCGTCTGCATCGACCCCGCCGGGTTCCTCGTCCGGCTCGGGAGGCGGCGGCTTTTCCGGCGGAGGCGGCGGTGGTGGCGGAGGCGGCGGCTGGTAAGCGATTGGCTGCCGGCGACTCTCAGTCCTTAAATGACGCCAGAATTTCTGCGAACCGGGGATGATCCCGGACATTGTCCAGATCCGAGTCGTGCTGCAACCATTCGCGATTCAGGCTGCCGACTTTGAGGTGACATTGCTCGAGACAATCAATTGATTTCTCTATGTCTCCTGCTATTGAATAGAAACAGGCTGCATTGTAATTGACGATAGTGTCCATCGGCGCTTTCTGAATCGAAGCCTGCATCCACTTTTCGGCTTCCTCTTTTTCACCCAAACGCAGCAACGCGAAGGCACCCATATTCAGTGCGCGGTTATCGTCCGGGTTCAGGTCCAGCGTAGCGCGGGCGCGTTCTATTCCTTTTCTTGCCGATTCGAATTCTTTTGTGGAGTCACCCAGGCTGTGATACAGCTGCGATTGAAGTAACACACTCTGGCAGTCTTCCGGCCGAACCTTCGAAGCGCGCTCAAATAGCTTCAGCGCGTGCTCCAACTCCCCTTCATGCACCTTGTTGCGACCGAAAAAGTACCAGCCATCATAGCTTTTCGGGTCGATTTCGACGGCTTTTTCGAACTGGATTTCCGCTTCCTGATAGTCCTTCAGCATGCAATGTGCGATACCGGCCGAGACATGAGACTCCGCGAGATCAGGCGCCAGCTCCAGCGCTTTCAGGCTGGTGCGCAAAGCTTCTTCGCGGTTAACGTCGGCCGCGTTGAAATACATGTACTCAAAACCATAGGTATAACCCAGGCCAGCCCAGGCGCGGCCGAACCCGGGGTCAATCTCCAGTGCGCGGTGAAACATCTGGCGGGCATACACCGTGTCCTGGATGTTGTGCCTGGCAAAATAACTCAAGCCACGCAGAAAGAAATCATAGGCCCGGGGATCTACCTGCCGTTGCAAAGCGGCGCTTTTCTGCTTGAGGGTCACGCTGAGTTTATGCGCGATGGAGTCGGCAATCTCAGCCTGGATATCAAAAATGTCTTCCAGGCCGCGATCGTATTGCCTCGACCACAGGTGGTAGCCATCCGAAGTCTTGACCAGCTGCGCGGTGATACGCAGCTTATCGCCCGATTTTCGAACACTGCCCTCCAGCACTGTTTGCACCTGCAGTTTTCGCCCGATGTGCTGCACATCGGTGCCTTTGCCTGCAAAGCGAAATGCGGCGACCCGTGAGGCGACCCGCAGATTTGCTATTTTGCACAGGGCATTCAGTATTTCTTCGGAAATACCCTCACAAAAATAAGCCTGGTCGCCATGCTCGCTCATGTCTTCAAACGGCAGTACGGCGATGGAGGGCGACTTCTGGTCAAGTTCAGGCGCCGTCTGGACGGGTTTTTCAGGCTGTCCGGCTGAATCTTTCCGGATGCCCTCAGGTGTCACTTCAAAAGCCCAGGCCAGCACCAGCGCGATAGGAAACCCCAGCAGCACAATCACGATGAGGAGGCTCAGCGCCCAGCCAGGCAAGCCAAGCGCCTCGAAGGTAACCTCGCCAATCTGCATCAGGACCCAACCCACCAGAACGTAGACGATACCGACCCGGATCACCTTTCGCTCTTTCAGCTTCGTCCAGAGATTTTTACCTGTTTTATCCGCCATTGTTTGCCCTCTACCCAGTGTAACAAAGACCTCGCACTGCGGCAGGAACAGAGTGGTTGATCCTGCCTGAATTACTGTATATATTTATAGCTAACTCTCATGAGCACAAGATAATGTCCGAAAGAAAACTGACCCTTCGGCAGAAAGAAATTCTTACCTTTATCTCTCAATTTATTGAAAAACATAAGTTTCCTCCTACACGATCAGAGCTTTCCGCCCATTTCGGTTTCCGTTCCCCGAATGCCGCGGAAGCCCACCTCCGGGCACTGGAAAAAAAATCCATGATCGGTATAGAACGCGGCGCCGCGCGGGGTATCACCCTGCTTCCATTGGCCGCCGATGAATTGCCGGCGTCCGCCAACATGCCACTACCGCTGATTGGCCGGGTAGCCGCCGGCAGCCCGGTCCTTGCGCAGGAAAACATCGAGGACGAATACCGCGTCGACCCGTCGCTGTTCCCGCAAAAACCCCACTACCTGTTACGGGTGGAAGGCAGAAGCATGCAGGATGCCGGTATCCTGGATGGCGATCTGCTGGCCGTACACCGCACCCCCGAAGCGCGCAACGGGCAGATCGTGGTCGCCCGGGTAGGTGACGAAGTAACCGTCAAGCGTTTTCAGAGACAGGGCTTCCGGGTTCAGTTGCTCCCTGAAAACCGTGAATTCGATCCCATTGAAATAGATCTCCGGCACCAGGAATTCGCCATTGAAGGGCTGGGGGTCGGGGTGATCCGCCCGGAATTGTGAGCACCATCAATCAACTGCTCAGCGCCACGCCACAACTGTGGCGGGGGCGGCAGGACAACCGCGGTCAACAGACACTGCCAACCGGGCATACCCGCCTCGACAGGCAACTGCCTGGACACGGCTGGCCGCAGGGCGCCCTGACCGAACTGATCACCCCGAAGCCCGGACTGGGTGAATTCCGGCTGCTGTTTCCTGCGCTGGCGGAAACCAGCCAGAGAGGCCAGTGGATCATCCTGGTCGATCCACCATGGATACCCTACCCCGCCGCGTTGCAGGGGCATGGTTTATTGCTGGACCATTTGCTGGTCGTGCGCACAGGCGGAGGTAAAAAAGCATTATGGGCCTGCGAACAGGCGTTGCGCAGTGGCCGGGGCGGCGCTGTACTGGCCTGGCCCGAACACATCAGTTTCAGCCGCTTGCGCCGCCTGCAGATCGCGGCCGAGAGCAGTGCGAAACTGGCCTTCCTGTTCCGGCCGGCAAATGCAGTCAAAGAATCCTCCCCTGCTGCCCTGCGCCTGCAACTGGGTGCAGATAATCGTCGCGGCACACACATCAGCATCCTTAAATGCCGGGGAAGCCGCCCTACCGATCCGATATGGGTTCCTCAGCTTTTCTCAGCTTATGGGAATCACCGGCGTCACACTCAGGCCCATGCAACCTTTACAGAACACACCATCAACACCGCGCTGGCTGGCCGTTCGCTTTCCGCAACTGTCGCAGGACCTGTGCACCCGCGGACAAAACACTGACACTCCATTGGCGGAGTGGTGTATGCCGGAACAGGACAGCGCTGCCGGGCAGCAGGCTCTGCCGCGCCTGGCTGCATGGTGTTATCAATACAGCAGCCAGGTATGTATCCCGGGCGCCCGCAACGGCCTGTTTCTTGAAACCGGCGCCAGCAAGCGCCTGTTCGGAAGCACAGAGCAACTGGGCAAACGTCTGCAACAGGAACTCGGGCAACTGGGCTATCACGCGCTGACCGGTTCTGCGCCAACCCCGGAGGCCGCGTGGCTGGCAGCGCCTGAGGGGTTGCACATCGCCACGCAGGCCGATGTGCGCCGGCAGCTGGGGCCGTTACCACTGGACCGCATGCACTTCGATACGGCACAGCGGGCCTCGATGGAACGGATGGGTTTTCGTCAGCTTCGCGACCTGCTGCGCCTGCCGCGCAAGTCACTGACCCGCCGTTTTGGCCCCGCCCTGCCCGACTATCTCGAACGCACTCTGGGTATTCGCCCTGACCCCAGGGCCATGTATCACCCGCCCCAGGCTTTTTCTTCCCGCCTGGAACTGCAGGCGGAAATCCATAACTGCCAGGGATTGCTATTCCCGCTGAAACGTTTGCTGGAAGAGTTTTGCGGCGTGCTGCGCGGCGGTGACAATGCGGTACAGGCGCTGCAGATCATTTTCGGTCACGAGGACCATCCGGACACCCCGTTGAACCTGGGCTTGCAGTCTCCGACCCAGGATGCAGGCCGTCTGCTGGGCTTACTGCGTGAACGCCTGGAGCGGTTACGCCTGCCGCAGGCTGTCCGTGAAATCCAGCTGGAAGCAGCTACCCTGCTGAAGTTCAATGCGGGCCAGCACAGCCTGTTCCGGGACACCCCGGCCGAGCAACAGCAGGATATCCGGCAACTTGCAGAGCGCTTGCAGGCCCGGCTGGGTAATGAAGCCGTCAGCGGTTTGACCGGAGTGGAAGACCATCGTCCGGAATACAGCTGGCGGCCACGCACACTCGATGAACGTCCGGAATGCACCCCCTTGTCTCACCGTCCGCCCTGGCTGCTGCCAAACCCGAAGCCCTGTGTGATCGAACACTTTGAAATCCTCGCGGGTCCCGAGCGTATCGAGAGCGGCTGGTGGGACGGCCACGACTGCCGCCGTGATTACTTCATCGTCCGTGACCATCACGGCAGCACCCTGTGGGCTTTCCGTGAATACAAGCCCCGCCGGGGCTGGTATTTGCATGGTATCTTTGCCTGATGAAACCGCTCAGCTACTGCAACAGAACAAAAAGCCGGGGATGAGGTGAAATTGACACTGGAATTGAAAGTGCCTCCCGTGCTGCTGACCGGGCTTACTGCGGTCTCAATGTGGCTGGTTTCAAAAGTTACGACGCCGGTCTTTCCGGCGGAAGCAACAAGAGTCATCGCAGCGGCCTTGCTTGTCGCCTCATCCGGCGTGATTGGCCTGGCCGGCGTTACGGCTTTCCACAAGGCGAAAACCACCGTCAACCCACTGACGCCAGGAGCGTGTTCAATCCTGGTCGAGTCGGGGGTTTACCGGTTCACAAGGAACCCCATGTACCTGGCCCTTGTGACGGCACTCATTGGCTGGGCGCTGTACCTGGGCAGTCCCTGGACGCTGATCCCGATCGCTGCTTTTGTTCTGTACATTGACCATTTCCAGATCAGGCCGGAAGAAAGAGCCCTTGAATCTGCTTTTGGTCCCGCGTTTCAAAACTACAAATCGAAGGTAAGAAAGTGGCTGTAATCATCCGGCCGGGCGAACTACCATCGCCAGTTCGACGCCCTGGATCAGACATGCGCCAGCTTTTGCGGTCTTACCAGTGAACATCCACCGGTTCCTTGTCCTCATTTTGACCGTGCTGATGGCCGGTATGGCTGATGCCGACAGCATCCGGGTCGCCGCGGCCAGCAATTTCCGCCAGGCCATGACATCCCTGGCCCGTCAGTTCGAGGAGGAAACCGGCCACCAGGCGATACTGATCTTTGGTTCCAGCGGAAAACAATATGCCCAGATCATCCATGGCGCTCCTTTTGACGCTTTCTTTTCAGCGGATAGCGCACGCCCGGCGCTGCTGGAAGAGCTGGGAAAGGCCGTGCCCGGAAGCCGCTTCACTTATGCATATGGCCAATTGGTTCTCTGGTATCCCCGGGCCACCCTGCCTGAACTGAATGCCTCCATTCTGGAAACCGGCGAATTCAATCACCTGGCAATCGCCAATCCGAAGCTTGCGCCTTATGGCAAAGCGGCTGAGGAAACACTTGCGACGCTGGGGCTCCGGGATTCACTTAGCCAACGCCTGGTCCGGGGTGAGAACATCGCACAGACATTCCAGTTTGTCATGAGCGGAAATGCCGAACTCGGGTTCGTTGCCTGGTCACAGCTTCAGTCATTCGAACCTCTTACCGAAGGCAGTTACTGGCCGGTTCCCCCCGGCATGCACCGTCCGATAGAGCAACAGGCCGTCCAGCTCAGGGATGATCCAGTCACCCGTGCATTCATGTTGTTTGTCAGAAGTGATACGGCTATAAAGATCATACGTGAGCATGGATACAATACACCCCGATGATCAATGAAGCGGACATCACCGCCCTGGCTATAACGCTCAGACTGGCCTTCGTCAGCACAGTGATCCTGCTGTTACTGGGCACACCTCTGGCGTGGTGGCTGGCGCGAACCCGCTGGAGGTTCAAGTTCATCCCCGAAGCCATCGTTGCCCTGCCCCTGGTGCTGCCTCCGACCGTCCTGGGCTTTTACCTTTTGCTGGTACTGGGGCCCAATGGGCCAGTTGGCGGATTCATGGAAGCCACGGGCGGCAGGCCACTGGCATTTACCTTCACAGGCCTGGTGATCGGTTCGATTATTTACTCCATGCCCTTTGTCGTCCAGCCTCTGCAAGATGCGTTCGGTGCGGTAGGTCGACGGCCCATGGAAGTGGCGGCCACTTTGCGTGCTTCTCCACTCGACCGGTTTTTCACGGTGGCTGTTCCGCTGGCCCGCCCCGGTTTTCTGACGGCGGCCGTGCTGGGTTTCGCGCACACCATCGGCGAGTTTGGTGTCGTATTAATGATCGGTGGCAATATACCCGGCGAAACCCGGGTCGCTTCCATCGCTATTTATGATCATGTTGAAGGACTTGAATACGCCCAGGCTCATTGGCTATCGGCTGCATTACTGCTGCTGTCGTTCCTGATGCTGCTTGGCGTTTATGGTTTGAATCGCCGTTTTCGCCTGGTACAGCCATGAATATTGAAGCCCGTTTTAAGGCCACGGTCGGCGATTTTCATCTGGATATCAGCCTGGAAGCCCCCTCAACAGGCGTGACCTCGCTATTCGGGCCGTCCGGCTGCGGTAAAACCACCCTGCTCAGGGCCATTGCCGGACTCGATCGCCACGCCGAAGGATTTCTGCGGGTCGGAGACGCCGTCTGGCAGGACGAAACACATTTCCTGCCCCCGCATCGCCGCCCGCTGGGTTACGTCTTTCAGGAGCCGAGCCTGTTCGAGCACATGGATGTCAGACGGAATCTTGACTATGGCGCCAGGCGCGTCACGAAAAACGGACAAAAGGTGGCACTGAACAAGGCTATCGAACTGCTGGAAATAGGCCCATTGCTCACCCGCATGCCGGTGACGCTTTCAGGCGGTGAGCGTCAACGGGTCGCCATCGCAAGGGCGCTCGCGGTCAGTCCGCAATTACTGTTGATGGATGAGCCCCTGGCGGCAGTGGACGTCAGCCGAAAACAGGAAATTATTCCTTATATCGAATCGCTGCACCGGGAACTGGATATCCCGATGATTCATGTCAGCCACCTGCCTGAAGAAGTCGCCAGGCTGGCCGATCACCTGGTGCTGATGGACAACGGCAGTATCATGGCGGCCGGAGATGTTCACGAGATGTTTACCCGCCTGGACCTCCCGCTGGCCCGGGGTGTCGATGCGGCTGCCGTGATAGAGGCCGTCGTCGTCGCTCATGAGACTGAGTACCAGCTGACTTACCTGGCGTTTCAGGGCGGACAGATTGCAATGGCGGGGATCGATTTACCGGTCGGATCTCCAGCCAGGCTGCGATTGGCGGCACGGGACGTAAGCCTGACGCTGGAAAAACAGTCCGGCACCAGTATTCTGAATATTTTTCCAGCCGTCGTGGATGAAATTAGCCCGGGTCTAAGCGCTCAGCTCAGTGTTCGCCTGCTCACGGCGGGAGTCCCCATACTGGCCAATATCACGCGAAAATCTGCGGATGAATTGCAACTCGCGCAGGGAAAACAGGTATTTGTGCAAATAAAGAGCATTGCTTTATTACCATAATCTAATCAATATCGGTTATCATTACTTCCCGAGCGGTATCCGCTAAAAATAAGCTGAACAGAACCTGAGTCAATAAGTTGTCCTGTTGTGACAAGTAGGATGACGCTGGATAACACAAACTTCGCCCTAAGCAATACATATGGGATGCTTACAGGCGTTGTACCAAACCTCAAAACGATAGGTTCTAGGTTTGTTAAAGAGACGTTAGACAGCTTGACGGCGACTGTAAAAATCCGGACACTTTGACCCACAAAGGCCCTTGATGATGGATTCGAAAATTACTTTCGGGCAAAAAACTAGAAAAGAAAGCTTAATGCAGCCAACGCCTGTCAATAAAAAGCTTCCTGTAAAGAGCGACGGATTCGCCAATCTGGCGGATGCTTTGGACTACGCTGCTGAAGGGGATTCCGGGTTTAATTTCTATGACCATCGGGGTCAACTCGATGCCGTTCTCAGCTATCGCGAATTACGTGATGAAGCCAGGGCACTGGCCAGGCGTCTGCTTGGCCTGGGACTGAAGCACGGCGACCGGGTCGGCATCATTGCCGAAACGGATCCAATGTTTCATCGTTTTTTCTTTGCTTGCCAATATGCAGGACTGGTTCCTTTCGCCCTGCCGGCTGGCATCCAATTGGGTGCGCACACCGCCTACGTCGGTCAGATCCGGCGGATGCTGGAAAGCTGTGACGCCTCGATTGCAGTCGCCCCTGCATCGCATACCGATTTCCTGCATGAGGCGGTCGCCGAAATGGACCTCGTTATGGCGGGTTCACCTGAAGAATTTGACGCATTGCCTGAAGCAGATGTCGAATTCGAACCGATTCGTGCCCAGGACCCTGCGTACCTGCAGTACACCTCGGGCAGCACGCGCTTCCCGCGTGGCGTGGAAATAAACCAGGCGACTGTGCTTGAAAATCTGAAAGCTATCGCCCAGGACGGATTGAAACTGAACAACGAGGACCGTTTTGTGTCCTGGCTGCCCTACTATCACGACATGGGACTGATCGGTTTTATCCTGGTGCCCCTCATTTGCCAGTTATCGGCTGATTACCTGCCTTCCAGGACTTTTGCAATGCGTCCAAGGCTGTGGTTGAAAATCATTTCCGATAACCGTGGAACCGTTTCATCCAGCCCGACTTTCGGCTATGCCCTGTGCGCCAAGCGACTGCGGCCTTCAGATTATGAACGTTACGATCTGAGCTCATGGCGAGCAGCCTGTGTCGGTGCGGAACAGGTCAACCCGATTCCGTTGCGTGCGTTTGCCGATGCGCTGGCGCCCTGCAAATTCGACCCCAAAGCATTCGTTGCGTGCTACGGCATGGCGGAATGTGTCCTGGCGGTGAGTTTCGCTCCGCTGGACCTGGGCCTGACCGTCGATTATGTCGACCAGGCTGCCATGTCCTCCGAAGGCGAAGCGGTCCCCGCTGGCCCGGACGACGCCAACGTGGCCACCTACGTGGATTGCGGCCCCGTCCTTCCCGGTTTTGATTTCGTCATTCGTGATGAAGAAGGCAATGAAGTCGGCGAGCGACAGTGTGGCGAGATCATGCTCAAAGGGCCGAGTGTCATGAGCGGTTACTTTCGCGACGAAGAAGGCACCCGTGCCGTGCTGAGCGAAGATGGCTGGCTCGATACAGGCGACATTGGTTACCGGGTGGGCGACAACCTGTTCATTACCGCACGAAGCAAAGACGTCATCATCATCAAGGGCAGAAATATCTGGCCCAATGATATGGAAGTGGTTGCACAGCGGGTTGAAGGCGTCAGGCTTGGCGGCGTAGCGGCATTCTCAGTCTCCGGTTTCGGAGAGGAAGAACTCGCCGTGATGGTTGTCGAAACCAAGGAACGCGAGGGCGCAGCAAGATACAGCCTCAGCCATGCCATTACTGAGTTGATGCATGAACATTTCGGCATCAATGTCATCATTGACCTGGTGCGGCCAGGAACTCTTCCCCGGACTTCCTCGGGCAAACTGTCAAGATTCCAGTCCAGGGAAGCATTCCTGGAAAGACAGCCCAACCCGGCTCTGCACCTGCCTGGCGAACTGCGGACCAATCGCAAAACCGCCTGATCCGGAATATCCATGAATCCCGTTCTGCTCACCGGCGCAACGGGATTTATTGGACAGCATCTTCAAACCAGCCTTTTAAGCGCAGGAATGGACGTGACGGCCGTGATCAGGCCGTCTTCCGGTCATCTCGATGCACTGGAACCGGGTGTCAAAAAACTTTTGTGCAATCTGTCCGATACCCGGCAACTGGTTCCCGCAATCAGGCAATCCGGGGCGGTGATCTACTGCGCGGGCTCTGTGCGGGGCAGACAACTGGACGATTTTCGCCCGGCCAATATTGATGGTGTCCGGGCCATCGTCGAAGCCATTAACGAGGCGGGTAACAAAACACCGTTGCTATTGATCTCGTCACTGGCCGCCAGTCGGCCCCAGGTCTCAGATTACGCCAACAGCAAGTTCCTTGGCGAACAGGGAGTGATCACCGGGGCCACTTTTCCGTGGAGTATTTTCAGGCCACCCGCGGTCTATGGGCCAGGCGACAAGGAGATGCTCCCGATTCTGAAGCTGGCCCGCAAAGGGTTGATTGCGCCACCCGGTCCGGCCGATCAGAAACTCTCGCTGGTCCATGTTCAGGACGTTGCCTCGGCGGCCCTGGCATGGCTAAAACATCCTGAAGCCTGCATGGGCAAAACATTTACTCTGGATGACGGGCATGAGGGCGGCTATGATTGGACCGAAATCGCGCAAGCCTGCCGAAAAGGCCGGCACATCCGGTTGAACATTCCAAATTGGATTCTGTTCAGTGCAGGCCGGATAAATCTCGTCTTGTCGCGACTTCTGGGCTATGCTCCAATGATGACTCCAGGCAAGGCCAGGGAGTTAACGCAGACCGACTGGCTGTGCAACAATACGTCATTGAATCAGGCCACCGGATGGTCTCCTGACATCACCCTTGAGCAAGGAGTAAATGCCCTGTTCGGAGAATCAGGCGATTGACAGCATAAATTCAGGGGGAGAGCCCATTGAATACCCGTACCAACGAAATCAAAGACCGAATCAAGCGGCTGCTGGCCAGCTACCTGGAGACCAGTAACCATCCGGAACTGGAAGCCCATGGCGAAATCACAGGGGAAACCAACCTGGTTTCAGATTTCACGCTGGATTCGTTCCAGGTCATGGAATTCATGATGGAACTGGAAGAGTCCTTCGACGTCATGATCGATATGAACAGCCTGTCCAACACCCACACGGTGAACGATCTGGCAGTAATTATTGAAAAAGAGCTCGCGGATTAGCGGATCACTGCATGGGTTTACTGGATAAATTCGAAGCAGCCAGGGCGATTCGCGAGCAACTCAGCGTGGGCGGACACGATCCCACGGCGGTCGTAATCGAACAGATCATTTCACCTACCGAAGGTATTGTTGAAGGCCGCCACACCATCCTTGCGGGGACCAACAACTACCTTGGGCTGACCTTCGATCCTGCCTGCATAGCGGCTGCCAGAAACGCCATCCAGTCCCAGGGCACGGGAACCACGGGCTCCCGCATGGCCAATGGCAGTTTTTCGGCTCATGCTGCCCTGGAACAGGAACTGGCTGGCTTTTTCCATGTCGATCACGGCATGGTTTTCTCGACCGGTTATGCCGCAAACCTGGGAACCCTCGCTGCTCTGCTGAACCAGGGTGACGCAGTGCTGCTCGACGCGGATGCGCACGCCAGCCTCTACGACGGCTGCCAGATGAGTGGTGCGGATATTTTCCGATTCCGGCATAACGATGTCGAAAGCCTGGAAAAACGCCTCCAGCGGCTTGGAGATCGTGCGCAGGACTGCCTGATCGTTACCGAGGGCCTGTACAGCGTCATGGGGGATTGTGCGCCCCTGGTGGAAATCGTGGCCCTGAAGGAAAAATACGGCGCACTGCTGCTCGTGGACGAGGCCCATTCACTGGGTGTCTACGGGGATACGGGCTGTGGCGTGGCACAGGCGCAGGGTGTCATGGACCGGGTCGATTTTATCGTTGGCACCTTCAGCAAGAGCCTCGGCGCGATGGGCGGTTTTTGCGTCAGCAAGCACCCGGAACTGGACCTGGTTCGCTACCTTTCCCGTCCGTTTATTTTCACCGCTTCGTCCAGCCCTTCAATCATCGCCAGCACACACGAAGCACTGAAGCAGATCAGAAGCAGGCCCGAGTTGCGTGAAACACTCTGGCGCAACGCCGGGCGCTTGTTCGAGGGGTTCAACGATCTGGGATTCGAAACCGGTCCCGAAGTAAGCCCGGTAGTTGCGGTCAAACTCGGCGCCAAAGAGGTCGCCCTGCCCTTCTGGAATCAATTGCTGGAAAAAGGGGTTTACACCAATCTGATGGTGCCGCCGGCGTCACCGGACCAGCACAGCTACATAAGATGCAGCGTCAGCGCAGCCCACACTGAAGAACAGGTCGAGCAAATCATCGAAGCCTTCGCCAGTCTGAAAGGCCTGACTCAGGCTGACGCCTGAGCAGAAAGGCCCTGGAACAACCGGGCTGTCAGTCCCATTGCAAGCAACGAAGCGAGCACTGCGGCAAGCCCCGGCCCCAGCAGCGCGAGCGGAGGTGTGAGCAGAAAAAATGCAGCGAGGTAGGTCACGATTCCTACCATGTGAATTTTAAGAATGGTGGCCGCCCGTCCCATCGCATACGCAGCAGCTCTCAATGAAGCGCTTGCCAGGTCGAATGAAGCAGCCAGTAACAACAGGCTGAGCAAGGGCGCAGCTGGAATGTATTCATCACCCACAATGCCCAGTAAAGATCCGCCAAACACGATCGACAATGCAACAAACACCAGTCCAGCCGCACCAGCGACTATCGCGGTCTTTACAGGGATAGAATGAATCCCTCCATCATCGGCATGAAAACTGCGTGTCAGGTCCGGGAAAAGCACCTCCCTGAGCACCAGTGCCGGTTGCGCGAGAATCGTCGAAACCTCTCGTGCGAGCCGGAACAGGCCTGCCGCAGCCGGCCCCAGTAATCCGCCCGCCAGCAGCACAGAAACATGCTTGGGTAACAGGTCGATGTTGGTTTGCCAGTAAACCACACCGACAAACTTCCAGAAATCACTTTCACGATGTGTCAGGTCAGCCCCGCTAAAGCCACGCCATAGCCGGGTAGATACATGCCGGCGCAATTCGACAAAGCCGCGCACCGACATGTAAAAATGCCCCAGTGCGAACGCGGAACCCCAGGCAACCATGAAGACTTCCATCGGCGCTTCCAGCCACCAGGCTATCCCTATCGAGATAAAACGCAGGGCCGGCGCCACCGCATACTGGATACCAAGCGCATCAAAGCGGTCATAGACTCTCAAAATGCCGTTTGGGGTCCCGTTGGCAGTGGCAAGGATCACCAGGCAGTATGCCATCGCCCAGTGCATCGTTGCCGGTTCCCAATGCAGGAATGAACTCGCCAGCGGGGCGGCTGCGATACCCACGAGCAACGCAAATATTCCCGCTGAATAATCTACCAGCATGGTCGAACGCAGCAATGATCTGAACCCGTCGATGTCGCCCGAATCGTTCAGCGGAATGCCGAAGCGGACGACCGCTTCGAAGGTTCTGAAATTCAGGGCGCCCCTGATCACCATCACGTAGGTATGAACCAGCACGATCAATCCGAATTCCGCGGCCGGTAGTGCATTGGCCATCAGGCCGGTCGCTGCAACAGAAAACAGTCCGGCAAGAGCCCGGCCACGAATGACGACTCCGAAATTGTGCAGCGCACGCTTCAGCATGCTGCCCGCTGGTTTCAACGGAAAGCTCCTTTTCGCCAGAGACGAAACAGCAGCGGCCACGCGAAAACCAACGGCGCCTTACGCTGCAGGGGCGTGGGTTCGATGTAGACCCCGGAATGACGCTTGATCTTCCACAGCAGGTAATCCAGAGCGCCGTCGAAGGTCAGGGCCGCCTTGATGATCCGGAGCGTAGAGAGCACCTTGCCCTGCATGCGCCTTAGCCACCAGTTGAAAGACGACCAGCGCCTTTTACGGAACGGCACCTTGTTGACGAACTGGCCCTCTATTTCCGCTGGCAGGTAATCGGCCTTGTCGAAAGCAATACAGGCTGTGATTTCGCGGTAGTAGTCCGGCCAGTATTCAAAAAGTTTTTCAGCGTGTCCTGGCGGCTCCGATCTGAATTCGCACTGATAAGTACGACCAAGGCCTTCTGCCCAGAGTGTCCGCGCATCGAAAACATCCGGCAGCGCCGGGACGACCCGCTGTGTAAAAGTCCTGCATGAGTCGCTGATGGCTTTAATGATGCGTTGTTCCACCGCGTCATCCCGGCAATACAAAATACCGCAGGGTTGGGCGAATCTGGCCCAGAAATAGGAGTGAAAATCACGGCATACGGCTCGCTCGAAACCTTCCAGGGTCAGCAACGCGTACTTGGCCCGGATTTCATCCGGTGGCGACCCATCGAAAATCTGGTAAACATTCGGCGGAAGGGCTCTGCATAACCAACCCTGCCATGCGCTCGGCATGGAGCGATAACTGTCCAGCAACACGTAAAAATCAAGCAGCGTATCGCGCTTGCCACGCAGGTAGGAACCGTAAATCAGGACGGCCTGCAACCCTTCGCCGTAACGCTCGCGTATCTGCCCCAGCAACCGGTCTCTTTGCTGATCCGGAAAATCGCAAGTTCCTGAAACCTGTCCGCGAACAATCGTCTGCAGCCTGTGCTCAGGTGAGCTGTTGGGACTATGCCCCATAGGCGCCCCGGGTGCTTCCGAAAACCCTGAAAGCCGCCCGATGGGGTCCGGTAGCAACGTCTTCGGCGCCAAGCCAGGACTGTAGAGGCCCATTGCCAAGCCTGGAATAAACGCCCTGCAACAAGCGTAGGAGCAATACGCCGGTGGTCAGGACCGTCCAGAAAGTCACGGCTATGAAGCCCCAGTCCGGTCGGCCCGCCAGGGCTGCCACAGTCAGAATGATGAGACAGGGGTTTCGACGCGCAGTGACCAAGCGGAACCAGGCATCGAACGGCCGCCAGGTGAACATACCGCAGTTCCCCAGCAACGGAAAAACGCCTTCCACCACCCGGCCCAGCACATAAGCACCGATAATCAGCCAGTACATTTGCGGCTGGTCGAAACCCAGCACAGGGGCCAGGCCAGTCAGGGACATACCCCAGTAGATGTACCAGAAAGGCGGGTGAACCAGGTCGATGATGTGATCGTATAGATTACCGAATTGAGTGGACTGAACGGTCACCCTTGCCAGTTTTCCATCGACGGTATCCAGAAAAGTCATGATCCATCCCGCCAGCAGGCCGGACAGGTAATGGCCATTCAGGAACAGGTAGCAGGCGGCGATGACGAGCACCAGGCCGATACTGGTGACGCTGTTCGGACTCATCCCCAGGGCAGCCGCCACCTGCACCGCCTTTCGGGCAGGGCGCGGCCAGACAAACTTGGTGACCAGGTCCGTTATTCCCTTGTATGCGTTGCCGTACAAGCGATTTTCGAGTTCCCGCTGACGTTCCGCCGTGACGGGCTCGAGCAAGGGCGCCTGGGCGCTTTTCAGCGTTTCGTTGAAAGCTGCCAGGTCGGGCGGCGTAATCACCGGCCGCGACGTTTCGGCAGAACCCAGGGAGTCGGTTACGCAAGCCGCAGCCTCGCGGTAATCACCCACCCCGGTGATGGCGGCGGCCACTTTGGATGAGCCCGGATGCACCAGCAGGGCATTGCGTTTTTCACCGAAGGCGGACAAGGTTCGTACTTCGAAAAGAAAGTCCCCGCTCAACAGCATGAGCTGCGCTGTCGGTGCCAGTTCCTCGACGGATTCGACCAGCGTGAAACCACCGGCCTCCTTCAATTGCCGGCGCAGACGCTCTCTGGCGGAGAGCCCCCATAGTCTCACGGGATTATCGCCCAGGATCTGTACGTGAATGGTCATGTGGATGGGCTGTTTCCCTGGTGCATAATGCGGGTCAGTCGATTATAGTCAGCCTGATGCGCCTGATCCACATAACTGACCCTCATCTGAGCAGCCTGGACGACACGAGTTTTCTGAAACTCAGGGGTAAACGCCAATCCGGTTATCTCTCCTGGTTCAAAAACAGGCGTTTTGAACATCGCCGCGAAGTGCTCGACTCACTGATCGATTCTACCCGCCAGCATAACCCTGACCTGCTGGTGTTGACGGGCGACCTCGTGCATATCGGGCTGGAGAGCGAAATAAAGGAAGCGGCCCAATGGCTGCAGAGTCTTGGCCCGCCCGAAAAAGTCATCCTGGTGCCAGGCAACCACGACAACTACGCCGCTGATTCTCTGGAGTCAATGTACCGGTATTGGCGGGATTATCTTCCCGGAAGCAGCGCTGCCGACAGGGATTACACATCGGGTTATCCGTTCCACAGAAAATCGGACCGCGTGCAGTTTACGGGGGTCAATTCATCTTGCGTGACCCGCATTTTTTCCGCCACCGGTACTTTGGGCGACGCCCAGCTCGAGCAGCTTGAAACAGCTCTGGGCAGCGCGGAGACCGGGCATGATTTCCATTGCCTGCTGATTCATCACCCCCCGGTTCCCGGCATTACCAGGCGCCGCAAGGCGCTGACTGATGCCGGTGCACTGGCTGCTGTGATAGAGCGGCATCAACCCCAACTGGTCCTGTACGGCCACATCCACATCAACCGTGAAGACCGCCTGGGAGAGACCAGAATGTACTGCACGGCGTCCGCCTCGAGTGCGGAACATGCCTCTTACCGGATCTTCGACATAAACCCGGAAGATTCCGGCTGGCAATGCGAAACGAAACTGATGTCCCTGGACCGCTCAGGCGGCAGTTTCAGGCTTGTGTCTGAAGATTTCTGGCAGACCGGCGTATGCGCCAGCCAGTCCAATACTGGGCAATCACAGAAATTGCCAGCAGCACCAATACAGGTGTGAGGATCGTGACCGAAGGCACCAGGCCGAGCAAACCGGCCAGGTTGCCGGTTACCTGCTGCATCAGGTAAAAAACGATACCCAGGATTCCGCCGATGAGCACCCTCTGGCTGGCCGACAGGCCCCGCGTGGAGCCCACCAGAAGCGGCAACGATAACAGGCCCATCGCTACGACTGAAATAGCGATACTGATCTGCTTCCAGAACACCACTCTGAAATGGTGTGTATCCAGCCCATTGTCGCGCAGGTGCCTGATATAAAGCACCAGTTCATGCGGCGCCAGGGCCTCCAGCGGGAGGATCAGGATATTCGCCTGTTCTTGCGTGAGCAGCTTTTCCCATTCAACCTGGTCGAGATGCTGTTCCTGCGCACTCATCCCGGACAATTCAGTCCGTGTAACCTCTTCCAGCAACCAGGTATCGGCCCCAACGATGGTTGCCTTTTCGGCCTGAATAAAAGTCTTGAGCTTGCCCTGGTCACCGGTTTGATAGATCTCCACGTCTTTCAGCACCTGGTTGAACAACACATCACCCACGTGAACGAAATTTGGCCCGCTGCGGGTCCAGAAATTCAGCCGGCTATAGTTGCCAATGGAAGTTGCCTCGAGCGCCTTCAACCTGAGCGCAGACGCGGCCCGTTCACTGGCCGGTACCAGTATGGACTGCATCAGGATGACCGTTACGGCAAGCAGCAGAGTGGCCTGAAACACCGGCCGCGCCATTCGCGCCTTGGACAGTCCGGCGGCCCGGGCCGCGATCAGTTCCTGGTGGTTGGC
>Ga0316189_10001323_pt1 | contig 24680 bp, 16 predicted proteins | sample LowCovwburrow_MG_FD_204930 | JGI IMG/M metagenome (GOLD analysis project Ga0316189, IMG submission 204930) | Coastal sediment microbial communities from Maine, United States - Lowes Cove worm burrow | ecosystem: Environmental > Aquatic > Marine > Coastal > Sediment | place: USA: Maine... | reverse complement strand
ACTGAAAGCCGATCGAAATCATGCCGCCGGCGCGCCAGCGCGAGGCATCCGCGCTGACTATGCTGGCGACGCCCTCGTCGAGCTCGAGCCGGACGGTGAGCCGCGCGGCTGCGCCCCCGCCGAGCGTCGCGACGAGCACGTCCAGTGCGGCGAGATCGGCGTGACCCTCCGGGGGCCCCGGCCACCCCAACGCGACCACGATCGAGCCGAAGTCTCCGGGCACCTTCTGGATCCGCGGCGCGGCGGGCGGCGGTGGAGCCGACAGCGCTGTGCGGGGAGGCCCGGAGGCCCAGTCGGCCGACAGGGAGCGGGCCAGCGCGATCACGGTGCCGGGGTCTGCATCGCCGGCGACCGACAGGATGGCCCGCCCCGAGTGCCAGTTGCGCCGCCACCACTGCACCATCTGCGACACATCCAGCGCTGCGACACTCTGCAGACTGCCGATGATCGGGCGCCCATAGGGGTGGTCGCCGAACACCGCACGCTGGAGCTGCTCATCTGCGACGCTGTCCGGGTCGTCCCTGTAGCTGCGGATCTCCTCGAGGACGACGCCGCGTTCGCGGTCGACCTCGGCGGGGTCGAACAGCGCCCGGGTGGTCATGTCGAACAGGACGTCGAGCGCATCGGGCAGCGCGCCGGAAGCGACGGTCGCGTGCACCGATGTCTCGTCCCAGGACGTCCACGCGTTCAGGTCGCCGCCGAGCCCCTCGATCGCGGCGGCCGCCTCGCCGATCCCGCGGCGCGCCGTGCCCTTGAACACCAGGTGCTCGACGAAGTGGGCGGTACCGGCTTCGTCCGGGGTCTCGTCGCTTGCGCCCGCCTCGAGCCACAGGTGCGCAGCCGCGACGGCGCGGCCCGGAATCGGAGACACTGCAACCCACAGGCCAGACGGCAGGCGCTCTACGGTCGGTGCGGGGCGCGCCCTAGCCTCCTGTGGTCGGCGTCGACGACATCGACGACGGGCAGTCCGGGCGAGCGCCGAACACGTACCAGCCCACCTCGTCGGCCCAATACTCACCTTGCCACTTCCACACCCGGAAGCCGCGGCGGTCCTTCCGCATCTGGCGGAGCTTGCCGACCTTGTCGCCGTAGTCGAGGACGCCGGTGGCGGCGGCGCGCTCATACATCTCGGCCTCGAGGCTCAGCAGGTCGATCCGAGTGATCTGGATCCCGGCAAGCATGTCGTCCAGCTCGGTCTGTGCGGACTGGACTCGGTCGAGCACGCGCTGCCCCTCAGCCGCGATTCGCGCCGCGCGCTGGCTGCGAATGAGCTTGTCGGCGAACCTCCCGACCTCGTTGGACAGGCCCTCGGCGCGCGCGAGATCAGCGTCCGCGCTCTCGATGCTGCGCGTCGCGTCCTCGAACCGGTCGTCGTAGCGGAACGACCGGATGAGGTAGGCGGGGAGCTCGTGCTGGCCGTCGCTGCGGAAGGCCTGGACGTCTGCGAACGCCTCAGCCGGGCTCATCGCGATCCCGTCGATCAGCGCCTTGACGGGTTCCCAGCGGGCCTGGAATGCGTCCATCTCCTTGCTGGCTTCGGGGAACTTGCACATCAGGAACAGGCTGTACGCCCGCAGAAGGTGGGCCTCGGGGTAGTAGTAGTCGTCGAAGAACGGGCTGCTGTGGTTGAACACCATCGCCAGCGTGCCGTTGGTGTCCTTGCCGCGGAAGTGGGCCCAGGCGCGCTCGAACTGCGCGTCCAGCCACACGTCCGAGCCGCGCTCGACCTTGGCGTAGTAGTTGATGGCCTGGCCGTAGTTCCCGGTCGCGTAGAACGCGCGAGCGACGTTGACGGTGGCGCGGTTGCGGAACCGGGACTCGCGGTCGTCCTTCTCGCCGAGCGCCTGCGCTGTGAGCATGGGCGCGAGCGCGTCTCCGTACCGGCCCTGCTGCGACAGCACGACGCCGCGGAGCAGCTCCACATCGGCGAACCCCGGCTGTTCGCTGTCTCCCATCATCAGGATGCCCAGCGCAGGTCCGTAGTTCCCGGCCGCGAGGTGGTGCCGTCCGGCGATGGTCGCCATCCGATTGCGGATCTTGTCGGGGATCGGGAGGCCGACGTTCTTGCCGAGCGCCTCGGAGATCGGCCCGCTCTCGCCGAGGTCATCGGCCAGTTCGAGCATCTCGCCCAGCTTCGGACCCGCCGCCTGGGGCGCGCCGTCGATGGCATGTCCGAAGGCGATGAGGGAAGCGTAGGGCAGCTCGAACGCCTGGAGGTTGTCGGCGAGCATCATCCAGGCTTGCCCGTGGGCGGGGGCCTTCAGTGGATCGGAGACGATGTCGACGAGCAGTGCGGCGGTGGCGTCGCGATCGCCGGTCGCGGCGACCTTGGCGACGGAGACCAGCAGCTGACCCACGTCCTGCTCGGTGAGCACGGCGGGGGCCTCCTCCTCGACCGGCGCCTCGGGCGCCGCCCAGGCGGCGGCGATCAGCGCGAGCAGAGGGCCGATCACGAGCCCTTCCCCGACAGGAACACGAGCCCGAGCGTGACGTCAGCGTTCTGCTTGAACTCGAGGCTGTCGGTCAGCGAGCGGTACTCCAGCAGCAGATCATCGCGGAGCTCCACCTTCAGCGCCGAGCGCTCGCCCAGGAAGAAGCGCCCGCCGATGCCAGGCGAGACGGTGGGCGCGAACGCAAGACCGCCGCCGGGAATCACCGACTGCTCGACCGTCAGCCCGCCGCGGAGCGGGAAGTACACGTCGAAGTGCACCACCTTGGCCCCGTTGAGGTTCAGCTTGGCGTAGATGGGCGACCACTCCACCCCAGCCAGGGCGGACCCCAGATAGCGGTAGGAGAACGGGGCGACGCCGAACGCCGGGGACTCGAGCTGCGTGCTCACACGGGTCTTCAGGCCGTAGCCGCCGCCCAAGAGCACTGAGAACGCACCCCTCTCGGAGAAGTGGCGGACGAACGAGAGCTGCGCATTGGGAGTGGTGAGATACGCATCGAACGGCATCACGCCGACGTGAAACCCGATCTCGGTGCGGGCCTCCTTGGGGTAGAGGAGCTTCTGCACGACAGTGATGTCGCTGTCGCGAATCAGGCCGATGTCAACGGTCTCCTGGGCCACGGCTGACGGAGCCGACGCAAGCAGGAAGGCAGCGGCAGCGGAACACAGACGCATTCGGGGGCCTCTCGCGGACGTGATGAGTAGGGAACGCTAGAACGGCAGCTCGCGCGGGTTGCCGTCAACCGGGAGGTAGTACAGAACCACCTCGGCTGAGTACGGGGGGATCGCGGTGCCGTGGAACTCGACGCTGTTGTCGCTGGAGCGGAAGGCCCAGCCGTCGCTGTACACATCGAGCCCGAACTGATCGACTCCGGTGACCTCTGCTGGCTGTACGGCGACGCCGTCGACGAGCACCGACAGGGTGCCATCGACGGGGACCGAGGACAGCGGGAACGTGGTGAGCAGGTTCTCGAGCAGCTCTCCGAGCTGGGAGAGGGGCCCGCCGAAGTCCGCGGTGTCGCAGTCCTCGTCGAAGATGTCGACCACCCGGCCGCCGGTGGTGAAGGCGAGGTAGTTGTACCGCACCACCCCGAAGTCTCCGCCGAAGCTCGGGCACTCGATCCGGTTCTCGGCGTCGAGACCAGGGCCGATGTACAACCAGGTCATCCGGCTGTTGAACTGCTCGAACAGCGGCAGGTACGCGGTCGGGATGTCTTCGGTGTCGAGCCGGCGAGAGCTGTCACCCTCGTCGGAGACGATCACGGCGATGAAGTTGGCGCCGGGTCGCAAGAAACCCTCGTTGTTGCCGGCGTCCGAGGGGCGCAGCAGGGAACTGAACTCGGCTCCCGAGGTGCTCGTCACATCATCGAAGCAGGCGGTCGGCGGGTTGGGCACCGACTGGCACATCGCCAGGAACACCGCCTCGATGCCTTCTTCGACCGCGGTGCCGCAGTTGCCCTGCCAGGAGCCCTCACCACCGCACTCGCAGTTCAAGAAGTCCTCGGAGAGGAACGCTCCGGGGGGATCGCCGCACTCGTGGTTGTTGTCGACCGGAAGAGCGAGGCTGGGGTCGAAACAGGTGGCCCCGCAGACGAGCGCCTCGACGAAGGTGCCTGCGATGTCCTCCGTGTCGCGGGAGACCACCGGGCCCAGGAGCTCGCCGCGCTGCTCCGCAACATCCGTCGTGGTCACGCCGAACTGAAAGTCGATGAATCCGCTGCGCTCCTGGACGAAGCCGACGTAGTTGTCGACCGCGTCTCCCAGCGACTCATAGGAGCGGCCCTCTTCATCGATCTGCAGGTTCTCGATGAACTTCGAGAAGTTGAGCGCGAGCGATTCGGCTTCTTCGAGCATCGAGTCCGAGTTGTCGATGACAAAGAGGATGTCGGCCTTGTTGGAGAAGTTGTCCTGCTCGTAGCCGCCCACCCGGAACAGATCGTAGCGGTTGCAGCTCGTGAGCAGCAGCGGCAAAGCCAGGATTACGGGAATCGTGAACCGCATTGTGCATTCTCCTGAGCGCGCACTGTATCCGACCGGCGGTCAAGGCATCGTCAAGCGCTGACTCCCGACTGCACAAGGCCGTGGATCACGTTGAAGGCGTGGGTGACCTGGTGGTGCGGCCGGATGCCTCGCTTCTGGTGGAATCCGAGCAGCCCGTTCCACACCTCTGTGATGTTCGAGCGCAGCGCGTCGTAGTCGCGTTGCTCGACCAGATCGCGCAGCTCGTCGACCGCGGGTGGCAGCTCGGTGCCCTCGTAGCAGGCGCTGATCCGCTTCAGCGCATCTTCGAGTCGCTGGTCCATGTCCTCGCGGTCGAGCTCGGGTTGGGGCTGGGGACCCTCGGCCTTGCGCTGCTCAACCAGCGGCTCGAGGTCGTCGAGGGACAGTGACAGCGGGTCGTCGACGTCCTCTTCTTCCTCGCCGAACGGCACCACGACGTCGTCCAGCGGCGCCTCGGGTGCGATCGTGGGCGGATGTGCCGCGGTGTCCTCGTCCTCCGCGGCGTCCTCTTCTGAGACGTCGGGGGCGTCTTCCAGCGCATCCGGCGTTTCTGCCTCGGGCGCCGGGGGATCCTCTCCGAGCCGTGTCAGGCCGCGCTGCACGAGGAACTCGTCGGCGTTGCCGAACATGTCGTCGTAGTCGGCGAGGCTGAAGCCGCCCTTGATCTTCGTTGCGCCCCGCTCGTTGGCGCTCTCGATCACCGTGACTCGACCCGAGGCCTTCGGATCCAGATCGATGTCCGGCGCGATGATCGCATCGACGCGGAGCTCGGCGGCCCCGATGCTGATGCGCTCGGTGGCGCTGATGGACTGGCACTTCACCGCTTGCTCGCCGATCACCACCTCGGCGGCGCGCAGGCTGCCGGCGTCCAGCTCGCCCTGGATGTGCAGGACGCCGCCGGCGCGAAGATCTCCGGTAACGAGCGGCAATCGCACGATAAGGTCGCCTGTGGCACGCACCGAGCGCAGCGTGTACCCCAGCGTCTGCTCGAGGATGATGTCTCCGTCGAACGCAAGGTCGATGCTGTCCCCGTCCACCTCGAACTCAACGTCTGCTGGGAGGGTGAAGCTGGAGCGCTCCGCCATGCGCGAACTCCTGTGATGCTGCGGATGCTACCGACGCCGCGAGAGAGTGTCAACGCGCGACGGCGAGCGGCCGGGCCGCGTTGACGCACATTATTGTACGCGCATCAGCCCCTCGGTAGCTGGAACATAGCCTGGCTGCTGTGCTAGGACATCCAGATACACCGCACGTGCGGCCGCCCGATCTCCGGTGTGCTCCAGCGCTGCGCCGAGGAGGATCGAAGCGTGCAAGTTGCGCGGCATCAGCGCGTTGGCGTGCTGCAGGGGCCGGATCGCCTCAGTGGGGAATCGGTGGTTCAGCAGCGCCTCGCCGAGCGCCGCCCAGGCGAAGGCGTTGCACCTGTTGATCGTGATCGCGGCGCGGTAGCGGTCGGCGGCCCCCGCCGCGTTGCCCGCGACGATCTCCTCGTCTCCGAGGTCGACCTGATCGTTGGAGGGTTGCCGCAGTGAGGCGACCGCCTTGCACGGTGTGGGCGGGGCGGCGGGCACCTTCGGATCGAGGGGCGCGGGCTGAGCGCGTGTTGGGGCGGCGACCGGCGCGACCTCGGCCGCGGGGGGACGGGGTGGTTGTTGCGACTCCAGCATGCGTCCTCCGATGATCACCGCACCGCGCGGGTCGCGCAGCGGCCCGGTCCACAGCGGACCCTCCGCCACCTCGCCCGTGTCGCAGCGCGCCAGCAGCACGCGGGTCCCGTCGTAGCGCACACACATCTCCCGAGGGAGCTGGCACGCTGCGTCGAAGCACTGCGCAGCCTGGGGTTGCATCGGGGTGATCACGGTGCCGGGCGCGGCGGTGCCGGCCGTCGTGACCCGCCCGTCCGCGACGAAGCGCGGCCTCGCGTCGCACGCCACCATCCACACCCCGTCGACCACGTGCTCGTCGCCTCGAGAGGTCTGTTTGGAGCCGGGTCCAACCGCTGCCAGCGTCGCCGGACAGAGTGTGGCGCCGAGGGCGTTGCAGCAGGTGGTCAGCGCGTCGGAGGCGACGGCGGACGACCCGAGGTACCACCAGATCATGCCCCCTCCAGTAGGTCCTGGGCACGATGCCCGCCGCCCAGCGCCTGCAGCTCGTCGTCGTAGTCGTCCGAGACCTTGGCGACGTAGCGCAGGGTGCGGTCGAAGGCGTCGACGTCCAGCGTGTTGCCGAGCAGTGTGGCTGAGAATGACAGGGTGTTGTCCTCGAACAACAGGAAGCTGCCGAACAAGACCTCGGTGTTCAGGCGCAAGATGCGCTGCAGCAGCTCCAGGCTGGGCTCGAACTCCCGGAGCATCACTGAGGCGAACCGCACGAAGGTGTCCTGCTGCTCCTCGAACAGGGAGATCATCACTACGGTCGAGCCGTACGCGAACAGGTACAGTCCGTCGTCGGACTGCTCTGCGTGCAGGTCGAGCTGCTCCAGGTACAACCCGATGCGCTCTTCGAGGATCTGAAGGCGGTTCATGACGACACGCTACACCGCAGGCAAGACCGGGTCATCCGGGGTCGTGATCGTCGGGTTCATGGGCGTCGGAAAGACGACGGTGGGCACTGCGTTGGCGGCGCGTCTGGGGCTCCCTTTCGTCGATCTGGACGACCTCCTCGTTGCGCGGCATGGGCCCATCGCGGACCAACTCCGCGATCCGGAGACGTTCCGCCAGCGGGAGGCTGACGCGGTCCGTTCGCTCGACGACGGCGCCGCTCACGTCCTCGCGACGGGCGGTGGCGCGTGGCTGGACCCGGAGAGCCGCAGCGCGCTTCGGTCACAGGGTGAGGTGGTGTGGCTCGACCTGCCGTTCAACACCATCGCCGCGCGGCGCCCGGCCGGTCGACCGCTGTGGGACGCGCGGGTGCAGGAGCGGTTCGTGGCGCGGCGCCCGGTGTACGCGCTGGCGGACGTGCGCTGGGTCCCGAGCGGAGATCCGAGGGCGACGGCCGACGACCTGGCGGCAGCGCTGCGGCGCGACCGGGTCCGGGTCCAGGTCGGTGTCGGCTACGACGCGGTGGCGGCACCTGGGTTTGCGGGCCTCCAGGGTGCGCTGCGCCGCGCGGGGGTCGGGACGCGATCCGTGGTGGTCACAGACGATCGGGTCGGGCCGCTGTGGGCGGGTCGTGTCGAGGCGTCGCTGCCCGGGCACGCGCTGGACTGGGTCACGATCCCGGCGGGCGCCCAGCACAAGACCCTCGACACCTGGCGGACGGTGGTGGACTCGCTGCTGGCGCTGAGGGTCGACCGCAACACGTCCGTGTTGGCGCTGGGGGGCGGCGTGGTGGGTGATCTCGCGGGGTTTGCGGCGTCGGCCTGTCTCCGCGGCCTGCCGGTGGTGCAGCTGCCCACGACCTTGCTCGCGATGGTCGACGCCTCGATCGGTGGGAAGGTGGGGGTCGATCATCGACGCGGACGCAACCTGGTGGGGGCGTTCCACCAGCCGGCGCTCGTGTGGGCGGCGCTGGACACGCTCGAGACGCTGCCCCCTGCGGAGCGCCGCGCGGGGTTTGGGGAGGTGGTCAAGACTGCGCTCCTCGCGGACGCGGTGTTGCTCGCCCGGCTCGAGGCGGGGCCTGTTCCGGTTCGGGACGTCGTGGCGCGCTGTGTCGCCGCGAAGGCCTCGCTGGTGTCGCGGGACGCGCATGAGCGGGGCGATCGCGCGCTGCTGAACGCGGGGCACACGGTGGGTCACGCGCTCGAGTCGGCCGTGGGACCCGGCGCGCTTCGCCACGGGGAGGCCGTGGGGCTCGGCTTGGTGCGCGAGGCGCGCTGGGCGGTGACCCACGGGGTCTGCACGGACCCGGCACTCCCGGATCGGATCGCGGGTGTTCTTGGTTCTCTGGGGCTTCCTACCGTGCTTCCGGAGGTCGACCTCGAGCGCTTTCACGCGGCTCTGGCGGTGGACAAGAAGGGGCAGGGGGATAGACTGAGGATCCCGCTGCCCACACGGGCCGGCGACTACGCCATCCATTCCATTCCCCGCGCGCAACTCGCGACCCTGCTGGAGCCATGACGCGCCTCTCCTCGTTCATCACCCTGGGCTTCCTCGCCGTTGGCTGCGCCGACGACGCGGGGCCGCGGCTGTTGCTGCCCAACGATGTGGAAGTCACCTGGGAGCAGGCCTACGACCGCGAGGACGATGGCCTCGGCGCGCTGGTCCCGGTCGACGTGATGGCGTACGACCCGGCGTCAGGCGAACCTCTCGGTGACGTCGAGCTGCTGCTGTGGGCCGAGGACGGCGTAGCCTGGCCGGTCGCTGGCGATGACGTGGCTGTGGTCGATCCTGACAGCTGCCCCGACTGCGAGCTGATGTGGGACGCCACGCGCGACCAGTTCTTGGACGTGGTGCCGGTCGCCGAGTCCATCGCCCTGCGGACGGACGGCGATGGCCTGGCCCGCCTGTACGTGTTCGTCGACACCTTCCCGGCCGGCAGTGCGCCGAGATCCCCCTTCGCTCCGCTGCCTGTGGTTGTCGTCTCCGGGTCCGAGGAGCAGTCCTTTCTCCTCCTGCCGCGGTGATGGTAGGATAGGCCGCCCTGCTGGCTGGATGCGTCGATTCCCCTGACCGATCCCGAACTCGATCTCCTCACCGAGATCCTCGCAGAGGATCCGGGTGCAGATGTCTATCTGCAGGTTGGAGAAGAGCTTCTGCGCCGGGCCCGCTGGGTCGATGCCGCGGATGTGCTGGCGCGTGGCATGGCCGTTGTTCCGCGTCCGGCGGCGATCTCACCCTACGCACGGGCGGCTCTCGAGGCTGGCTTCTACGATGAGGCCATGGAGGCGCTGTCCCGGCTCGACGCGTCCCCCTCGGCGGATCCTGAGGCGGCTCGGATCCGGGTCCTCGCGCTCGAGCGCTCCGGCCAGACGGATCAAGCGCGGGTGTGCGCGCGCGAGTTCTTGCAGGTCCGCCCCGATGACGAGGGCGTCCTGGCGGTGATGCAGCGCCTCGATGCGCCCACCCCCGACGGGTCGCTGCGCGGGTTCGACCCGTTCTACAGCGTCGAGCGCGCTGAGCGGTACGCCAGTATGCACCGGGTCGATCGGGCTATCCGCGCATATCGGCGTATCCTGTTGCGCTATCCGTACGACATCTCGCTGAAGGTCCGGGTGCAGCAGCTGTCGCATCAGGCGGTCGAGGCTGACGGCGATCTGTCCGAGGCGTTGGCCGAGCCCGATCTCGCTCCCGGCGAGGGTCTCGGTGTCCCGGCCCCCCAGCTCGGCGATGCCCTCCTCCCGGACGAGGCCACCTCGCACCAATATCGGCCCAACGCGTCCACCACCCAAGCCGACAACGAAGACGCCATCGTGGCCACGAGCCTCAGCCACTTGCTGGCCCAGCAGGCCGCTATGGAGGCCGAGGAGGCTTCGCGCGCTTCCGAACAGGCCACCCCGCAGCCGGCGGGGCTGCACATCCCCCCGGCCCGGGTGGGCGTCCCCGCGTCCCCGCAGCCGCCTGCTTCGGTCCGGGTGTCCGCGCCGGTGCTGGACGACTTCGACAGCGAGCCCGAGACGGTCATCTCGCACCCCGACCGGTTTCGGTCACCTCCGCCCCCGCCGGCGGCTGCCCGCATCGCGATGCCTGGGTCCACGGGAGCGCAGTCGCAGGAGGCGAGCCCGCCGCGTGTGATCGAGGAACACACCACCCCGATCGCTGCCAGTCGGCGGGGCGCCGATGAGGAAGAACGCCAGCGCGCGCTCGAGGTAGCGCGGGAGCGCGCGCTCGATGCCGAGCGGCGGCGCGTCGCCGAGGAGGGACGCCAGCGGGCGATCGCAGAGGAAGCCTTGCGGCTGGCTGCGCACCAGCGCGCCTTGTTCGCGCGCGCAACGGCTCCCGTGCAGGAGACGCCCACCATGCCGCCGGCGGACGAGGTACGAAGCCCGGACCCCGCCATCGTGTTGCCCTTGCAGCTGGATGAGTCCGAAGAGCCTGAGCTCGAGCTCGACGACGAGCACCCTATGGTGGAAGCTGCGGTGGTCGAGGTGACCGAGCCAGTCGAGGAGGCGCCCGCGGTGGCGGGCCTCGAGGAGAGTGGGATCGCAGCGGCTCACGAGGGGGCACTGGACGAGAGCGTCGACGAGTTGGAGGAGCCCGACACCGTCGTCCCCACCGGGCCCCGTCGTCGCAGGCGGCGGTCGCTGATCCGCCGTTGAGCCGGGTCGTCCTGGTGCTGAATGGCCCCAACCTGAACCTGCTGGGGTCCCGCGAGCCCAATGTGTACGGTACGGAGACCCTGGCGGACGTCGGGGCCCGACTCGATGCACTGGCGACCGACCTGGGGGCCACGCTGCAGCATCAGCAGACCAACGCCGAGGGTGCGCTGGTCGATCTCGTGCATGCGGCGGCGGCGGCTGGCGTAGATGGGGCAGTGATCAACGCGGGGGCGTACGCGCACACGTCGGTCGCGCTGCGGGATGCGCTGGTCGGCACGTCGCTGCCGTTCGTCGAGGTCCACGTCAGCAACGTGTGGCGCCGTGAGGCATTTCGGCACGAGAGTCTGCTGTCCAACGTAGCGATCGGCGTGGTCGTCGGCCTGGGTACCGAGGGCTATTTGCTCGCGCTGCGCGGGCTGCTGGCGAAGCTCCCTGGTGCGTCTGGCTCCCTCGGGGTATGAGCAGGCCCCCCTCGGAGGATTGATGGACCTCGAGCGAATCGAGTCGCTCCTCAAGTTGCTCGCCGAACACGATGTCAGCGAGTTTCGCTTCAAGGACACGGACCAGCAGATTCGGCTTCGGCTGGGCCAGCCTCCAGTCGCCGTGCATGCCGCCGCCCCACTGCCGGTGGCCGCTGCACCGGCGGTCGCCGCTGCTGCGAGCACGCCCGAAGAGGCAGACGACGGGCTCGTGGTGGTGGAGTCCCCCATGGTCGGTACCTTCTACCGCTCTCCGGCACCGGACTCCCCGGTCTTCGTCGAGGTCGGGGTCGAGGTCACCAAGGGCAAGACGCTCTGCATCGTCGAGGCGATGAAGTTGATGAACGAGATCGAGGCCGAGGTCTCGGGCACCGTAGTCGAGATCCTCGTCGAGAACGCGCAGCCCGTTCAGTTCGGGCAGCCTCTCGTCAAGATCCGTCCGTCCTGACGATGTTCGAGAAGGTCCTCATCGCCAATCGTGGCGAGATCGCGTTGCGGGTCATCCGGGCCTGTCGGGAGCTCGGCGTCCGCACGGTTGCGGTGTACAGTGCCGCGGATGCGAACGCACTGCACGTGCGCTTCGCCGACGAGGCCGTGTGCATCGGCCCGGCCCAGGCTTCACTGTCGTATCTGCACCAGCCAGCCGTGCTGTCCGCCGTCGACATCACAGGCGCGGATGCGGTCCATCCCGGGTACGGCTTCCTCGCTGAGAACGCCCAATTCGCCAGCGCAGTGCGCTCGATGGGGCGCGCGTTCGTGGGCCCCACGGTCGAGCACCTCAAGATGTTCGGCGACAAGCTGTCGGCCAAGGAGGCCGCCCGTTTGGCCAACTTGCCGTTGCTGACAGGCAGCGACGGGGCCGCGGCAAGCGTCGATGACGCGATCGCCGCGGCCGAGGCCGCTGGCTACCCGGTGATTCTGAAGGCTGCGGCCGGCGGTGGCGGCAAGGGTATGCGCGTTGTCGAGGACGAAGCCCAGCTGCGCCAGGTGTTCGAGATCGCGCAGGCCGAGTCGCTCGCGGCGTTTGGGAGCAGCGAGGTATTTGTCGAGCGTTATCTGCGCCGGCCTCGTCACGTGGAGGTTCAGGTGGCCGGCGACGGGCAGGGTGGCGGCATCCACATCGGGACGCGTGACTGCTCCATGCAGCGTCGTCACCAGAAGATCATCGAGGAGGCTCCCGCGCCGGGTCTGTCCGACACCCTGCGCACCAACATCGAGGAGGCCGCAGCGACGCTGGTCCGCGCTGTGGGCTACCAGACGGTCGCGACGGTGGAGTTCCTGGTGGAGGGCCAGGGATTCTACTTCCTCGAGGTGAACCCCCGGATCCAGGTCGAGCACCCGGTCACCGAGGAGATCACCGGCGTCGACCTCATCCAGCTGCAGATCCGGCTCGCCGCCGGTGAGAAGCTGCCCTACGCGCAGAGTGACATCGTCCAGGATGGCCACGCCATCGAAGTTCGGGTGAACGCGGAGGACCCGAAGACGTTCATGCCCTCGCCGGGGTTGGTCACCGGGTACCACGAGCCGGGCGGACCCGGGGTCCGCATCGACAGCGCCATCCACGAGCAGGCGATGGTCCAGCCGTACTACGACTCCCTCACTGCGAAGCTCATCGTGAAGGGCAAGGATCGCGAGCACGCGATGCAGCGGATGCGGTGGGCGATCGACGAGTTCATCGTCGAGGGAATCCGCACGACGCTGCCGCTGCAGCGCGCGCTGCTCGACACGCCCGAGTTCCGCGAAGTGACGCACTGGACTCGGTTCGTCGATGAATGGGTCAGCAAGCCGGAGTAGCTCGGGGCCCCGCGCGCTCGGCTCAGAACACCGTGCCGAGCGTGAGGTGGGCGCGCAGCACCGGCTCTTTCCAGCCGTCGATCAACAGAGCGCGCTGATCACCGTTCGAGAACGCGGCCTGTGGGTTGGCGGCGACGTCGAGCTGCAGGGGACCCACCGGCGTGGCGACCCGCGCGCCGAGGCCGGCGCCGACCCGGAGGGTGGGCACCAGGTGGGAGTACGTGGGCCCGGTGCTGGACGCTTCCGCTGAGGGGTCGAGCAAGAAGGTGTTTCCAGCGTCGAGGAACAAGGCGGCGGCGTAGCCATCCCACCGGGTGAGACCGAGCGCCGGGAGCGGGACGAGCAGCTCCAGGGTGGCGTCCGCGACCGCGTCCCCCCCTGTGGGGACCCAGCGATTGACGTCGTTGCGGGCGACCTGCTCGATCAGCGGTCCGATGGCGCCGGGCCAGTTGACCGCGACCGGGCCTGCGATGTTCTGGGGTCCAACGCCGTCCCGGACGAACCCTCGCAGCGATCCGGTGCCCCCGAGCCGGAATCGATCCTCGACCGGTGGCAGCCCGCCGTCCAGCGAGGCGATGGCACCGCCGCCTACGGCGATGTGGAGCACCAAGGGACCCAACGGAACGTAGCTCGCCAGGCGCGCTTGCCCCTTGAGGAAGGACGTGCGGGGCTGGTTGCGGACCAGGTCCCAGCGCAACCCCGGTGCCCACTCGCCGTTGATCGTCAGCAGGGCCCCGCTGCGTGGCCGCACCTTGTCGTCGCGCCGATCGTGCACGAACAGGGCGGTGACGGCCTCCTGGACGCGCCAAGTACGTTCGGGGTCGTCGAGGTAGGTGGTCCACGGCTCGCCGTCCAGCAGGGTCGCCGGGTCCACCTCGTTCAGCCGACGACTCTCGATCCGCACGGCCGGGCGGAGTCGGGTGTCGATCCGCGGATGCTTGTCGAGCTCCCATTCAACGGCAGCGCCGGCGCCGGAGCGGGCCATCTGCCAGGTGCGCTCCTGGCGGCGCTCCCGGAACACGACGTCGGTGGTCATCTCCTGGCTGCGGAGCGGAAACCGAGGCGCGATGTAGGAGAGTGCGACCCGCCACTCGGGCTGGGTGATGTCGGGGATCCAGTCCCGCACGTCATCGCTGCGGTAGTCCAGACCCACCTGGGCGATGAGCTGTAGGCGGTGGCCGAGCCCCAGCAGGTTGCGGCGCGTCCCGCGTCCGAAGGCACGGATGCCCTGGTCGGTAGAGACGCCGCCGCCTGCCTCGAACGCCCAGCGCGGCCGCTCGGTGACGCTGATGACCAGGTCGCGTGCGGCCTGGTCACCGAGCAAGTCCAGCTTCACGGCACGGAAGATGCCAAGCTCGTTGAGGTTGGAGCGGACCGAGTCGAGCGACGACTGCCCCAGCGGTTGTCCCAGCGCCAGATCGACCTCGCGTCGGACAAAGCCGGGCCGGGTGATCCGGGTGCCCCGGGTCACGATGGACCGCAGCAGCGTCTGGGGGCCGGGGTCCACGACGATGACGGATCTTCGTGCGTTGTCGCCGGCGGCGGCGTGCTCCACACGCGCCTCGGCATCGAGGTACCCCGCCTCTCGGTGGGCCCCGACGAGCCGTCGCCCGAGCGCCTCGAGCCGCTGTGGCGAGTAGGGCGCGCTCACCTGTGCAGCGATCGCATCTTCGAGCCAGGGCGTGGAGAGGTCGGTGATGCGACCCTGTACGCGCAGTGCGTCGAGCGTGGTGAGGGGACCTCTGCGCACGCCGACCTGCGGCACGAGCCGGCGGTGGCGCTGCGCCCCAAAGAGCGCGCGAATTCCATTCGCTAGGGTGCGTCGCGTCTCGATGTGGGGGGGGGAAGCGGTCAGCTCCGCGTCGAGGTAGCCTCGGTCGGTGTACGTCTCCTTTACCGCCTTCAGGGTCTCCTTGAGGACAGCGTCGGTGTACCGGTCCCGGCGGATCACGTTCGGGCTGGCCTGTTCGATGACGGTCTGAAGCGCGCGTCTCTCGCGCCGCTGGGCGCGCGTGCCTGCCGGCCCGTCGGTCAGCGTGAAGTCGATCGTGATGAACGAGGAGAACAGCTTGGGAACATCGCCCAGGCTGTGAAACGGCCCGCGCTCTACGTCGACGACGAGGACCTGGCGTGTCTTGCTGGGCCGTTCGAGCGAAATCTCGGCCGTGGCGACGTACCAGCCTTGCTCCTGGAGCCAGGCCTCGAGCTGGCGTGGTGCGCGGTCCATGAACCCGCGCGTGAGTCGCAGGCGGTGGTCGATCTGGAGCGCTTCTCGGACCCGGCGGTGCTCCCACAGCCCAACGCCTGAGATGTCGAGCTCCAGCTGGGGCCCAGGCTCGATGGTGTAGGTGACCACGGTACCGTCGCCGTCGGGCAGCACTGCAGCGGTCACGCGCGCGCCGATGTACCCCCGGGACCGCGTGAACGGGCCGCGCCGCATCGACCCGAGCTCCTCGCGCAGCACGTCCTGCGCGGCGCTGACGTCGGCCGGCGCGAGGGGGCGGCCCGCTGCGATGCCGGCGCGCCGCACCCAGCGCCGGAGCTGGCGCTCGGTGGCGATCCCCTCGAGGTCCCCGATGAACGCGACCCGCCCGATGGTCTGCGGTGGCCCCTCGGTCACGTCGAGCAGCACGTGGGTTCGCGCGGGGGTCTGGGCGGTCGCGCGGATGGCGACCTCGGCGTCGGGGTAGCCCCGGCGGTTCATGTGGGCGGTGACGCGGGCCGCGCTCCGCGGCCCGTCGAGGTCGTCGAAGTACACCTGCCCCGTGGCGAGGCCGGCGGCATCAAACAGCTCGCGGTCCTTGAACGACCGGTTCCCCTGCACACGAAGCTGGGCGATCTTGGCGGCAGGGTAGACCCGATATGTAAGCTGCGCGCCGGGAATCACCTCTCCGGCCTCGTCGAACGTGGTGGCGTGTTCGACGTGGGCTTCCACAGCCGCGAACTCCCCCACCTGGTACAGCGTGGCCAGGTCGAGCCGTATCGCGTGCAGATCGAGCGCCTCGCCGTCGCGCGACCTCAGCAGCGGCTCGAGGGACTCCGATGGCAGCCCGCCCTTGGGTGCCGCCAGGCGGACGTCGGACAGCTGCAGCCCGAGCCACCAGTCCTCCTTGCTTGTCTCGTCCGCTGCGGCGGCGAGCACCATGGTCCACCAGGCCACGATCATGGGACGAGAATGGACCTCACTCGAGCTCCCAGCGGGCGGTGACGTCCGCCCCGTAGGCTCCCCCGATCGGGAGCACTCGGTCGCGCTGCAGGGTGGCATACCATGCCGAGAGGCTCCAGATGCCACCGATCCGCTTGTTCGCTGAGACGTAGGTGTCGTCGGGGCGAACCAGGTTGAGCTCCCAGGTCAGATCGACCCCGAGGTCGACCCCGAGGTCGTCATCGAGGCGCTTCTCGATCACCAACCGCGGCTCGGGGCTGTAGTCGCCGCGGGCGGTGACCCCGGTAGCGAGGTCGATCCGGTCGAACAGAAAGTCGGGGAGGTCCTGGCCGAGATCGCCCGCCTGCCCGGAGATGAAGAAGTCGGTCACCAGCAGGTCGGCGACGCCCGAGACCAGTGCGGTGGACAGCTCGCCGCGCTGCTCCAGCTCGTCGAGGGTGACGCCGAACCAAAGCAACGCGTTGACGTCAGATTGCGCGAGCGGTGGGTCCGAGCGTGTGGCAGTGCGCCAGTCGGAAAACGGCCCGTGGACCTGATAGTCGACCCGGTAGCGTTGCTCTCGGCTGTCGATGTCAGTGAGCAGGCTGAAGTCGAGCTGGGGGTCCCACGACCAGGGGTCGTTGAACACCAGGCTGCCGCGGTCGACCCGGAACTCGCGGTCCTGCAGGAACGCCAGGCTGTCGTCGTGCAGCTGGACGGTGCCCACCAGTCCGGGGCGGACTGTGTCGCCGATGATGCGGAGGTCGGCGGATGCCAGTCCCTCTGCCACGTTGTTGCGCAGGCGGATGGTCTCGTCGGCGTGGATCGCGATGTTCATGTTGAACAACGGGTCGTCGTCGTAGGTAGTGGCCGGGTCGACCAGCATCTGAGCGCGCGACTCGACCACCCAGTCCTCCCAGTCGATCCGCTCGGAGAACGTCATGTCGGTGACCTTGACGTCGCCGCTGAGGAGCAGGGCGCCGCTGGGTCCGTCGAACGACAGGGCCGCGTGGCCGATGGCGGGCGGCAGCGACGGGACCCACTGCACCTCGGCGTCGTCGACGTCCAGGGTCATGTCGAAGCGCGTGGGGACCCAGTCGCGGGCGGCGATGGTCCCGCTGCCGGTGAACGTGCCGCCGCCGAGCCCGCCAGTCAGGGAGCGCAGCTCGATGCCGTCCTGGCGGATCCGGAGCGAGGCGCGGGTATCCTCGAGCGCGACGGGCGCGGAGTCATGGCGCAGCAGCTCGGCGTCGACTTCGACGTCGATCACTGCCTCGACGTTCGGTCGAGCGCCCAGGGCGTACAGCTCGATCTCGGCCTTGCCGCTGGCCCGTCGCAGGCCGGGGACCACCGCCCGCAGCAAGCCAAGGTCGACGGTGCCCTCGCCGGAAAGCACAAGGGCGTCGCCGCCGCTCGCGTTGAGTTGAAACCGGGTCCCGCCGCCCGCGAGGCTGAAGTTGGTCAGCTCAAAGGACGACCCGGTCTGCACGTAGGTCCACGGCGTCTCGTTGCGGAGCATGTGCTCGGCGTAGCTCACCTCCACGTGCGGCAGGCGGGCGTTCAGCGACACGGGGGACCACTGCGGCCCGAGGTGCCCGTTGATGTCGACGGTGCCCGAGGCGACGGCGCGCAGCGGGGTGCCGTCCACGGCCTCGGGGTACAGCAGATGCGCGGGGACGTCGTGCAGAGTGGCGGTGAGGTCGTAGGGCTGCTCCTGCCACAGCCCCAGCGTGCCCTTGACCTCCGCAGTGCCGCCGATGAGGCGGCCGCGGAGCACGGCGACACCGTCGGTGGTGTCGAAGTCCACGATCGAGTTTGCGACGGGCTCGCCGGCATAGCGCACGTCGGTGACCCAGATCCTCCCGTCGGGGCTGGGGTCGAACAGCGTGTTGGTGACCCGAACGGCGGCCGCGAGGCGCCCGGAGAGCGGCAGATCGCGTTCCTTGAGGTGGTCGAGGTCGCTCAAGCGCAGGCCGTCAGCCATCAGCTCCATGTCGAGCGCCCACGCGCGTTCGACCGACCCGCGCAGGGTCAGCCCCGCCGTGCCTTGCGCGCGGCGCACCCGCAGGTCGTCGAGGGTGAAGCGGCCCTTGTCCAGGTAGCCGTGGCCCTCTCCGGTGTCGAAGTGCTCGCCGTACAGCTCGACGTTGGCGAGCTGCAGGTGACCGGCGCCGTCCATGTCGAACAGCGGTCCGTCCAGCGTGAGCGTGCCGCTCATGTCGCCGCGGATGCCGTCGAGGTCGACGAACATGCCGACCATGTCTTCGATCCGGCCGTCGTCGATCACGATGTCGGTCGTCATAGACATGGGCGGCTGGAAGTCGATGCCGTAGCTGCCGCGGTAGCGTGTGGCTCCGAGCATCGCTGCGGCGTCGTCGAGGTAGAGCGACTTCATGTCGGGCGAGCGCAGTGAGGCGGCGAGGCGGTCGGCGTACGGGATCCCGAGCACTGAGAAGTCCTCGATGTCGCCGATGCCTTCGAACTGCAGCGCGTTGAACGGCCCGTAGATCCGACCGCGGACGACGCCGCGGCCGGTGAGAGCAACGCCCTTGAGCGGCTGGAAATCCTCGAGATCGGCGCCCCAGATGTCGAGCTGTAGGTCGAGCGGTCCGCGTGGGCCGAACCCGATGTCGACGGCGATCGAGCCCTGGGTCCGGGGACCCTGGACGAGGTCGGACGTGAGGCGGATGTGGTGCTTCTCGAGGAGCAGATCGCCGCTGGCGTGGGCGTGGGGAATGTCGAGCATCCACTCGACCCGGGGGTCCGCCGCCGGACGGTCGCCCACCTGCAGCTGCGCGACGCCGAGGTCGAAGTCGCCCTCCAGCAGCAGCGGGTTGAGCGTGCCCTCCACCACGATCTCGGCGTCCGCGCGCATGTCGACCCACGGTGTGGGCGCGGCGTCGAACTTCTGCAGCAGGGGCGCGAGACGGACGTCCTGGCCGACCACGTGCCCGTTGGTCAGGCGGCCGTAGGGGTCGATCTCCCCCCAGGCGATCAGCGTGCCGTCGCCCCAGGGCAGCAACAGCTGCTCTACGTGCAGCCCGGTCCGGTCTGCGCGCGCCGAAGCGGAGAGCGCGCCGATGTTGTAGTGCAGGACCGGCGTGTGCACGCCGGGGACGTCCAGCCTGAGGCCGGAGACGGCAGCCGTGACCTCCACCGAGGGGTCGTCCGGCCGGCCGCGCACCTGCACATCGGCGTCGAGCGTCCCAGTCACCTTGCGGGGGGCCGGGAGCAAGGGGTTGAGGGCGGCGAGTCTGATCTTCGTGGTCAGGTCGGCCTCGAGGGGGCCGTCGAGCTCCCAGCGGGCGCTGCCGTCTACCGTGAGGATGTCAGTCAGCAGGCGGAGCTGCGGAATCTCGATCGTGTCTGGACCAACGATGACGTTGGGCCAGTCGATCTTGGTGGTGTCCGTCAGGTCGCGGACGGTGAGAGTCAGGTCGCCGACGAGCCGCGCGGTCCCGTCCCTGTCTGGGAGCAGCGACAGCGACGTGATCTCGATGGACCCTTCCGGGTGCGCGACCCGGATGGTGCCCTCGTCGATCCGAAGGCTGGACCACGGGAGGCGCTTCAACGGCGTGGGCTTGTCGGGCCGCGGGGCGTTGCGGAACTCGCGCAGGCCATCGTCATCGACGTGCAGCGACAGCAGGGGACCGCGGATCTGCAGCTGACCCAGCGCGGGCCGCCCCCCGCGGAGCACCAGGGGAGCCCGGATGCGCTCCGCGGACAGGATGGTCCCCTCCTCGACCGAGCCGTGGAACACGTGCAGGCCGACGACGTCGACGCCGGGGGGCCAGAACCGCACGTTGACGCGCCCCAGCGTGCCCTCCTCGCCGAGCTGCTTCTCGAGCAGGCCCTCGGTGACGCCCTTGACCCGGCGCTGGAAGTCGTCGGACTGTACCCAACCAATCGTGAGGGCCACGACGAGGAAGACCAGCAGCCCTGCGCTCTGCGTCGTCGCTCGGAGCAGCCACAGCATCCAGCCACCCACGCCCCGACGACGGGGCGGGTCGAGGAGAACAGGTGCGGTCTCCTGCGTGGCCTCGTCGCTCTCGGTGCTACGTTGGCTGTGCTGGTCCATCTCCGTCCGACGTCTCCGGGGGGCGCGCCATTCTCCGGGCCGGTCGGGTCACCCACCCACTCTGCTGGACACCGCCGAGACGAGCCGTGTCACCTCGCTCAGACCGAGCAAGTGGGCCAGCCCTAGGTATATCGGAGCGCCGACCGCACCGCATGCGGCGAGCACCGCCCAGTTCCGGACGCTCCCGAGGCCATCCGGCCACGCCCCCAGGGTCGCGATCATCGCGACGACGATCCCCATGGGGACGGAAGCGGCGGCCATCCGGGCCAACGGGCCGAGCAGCGTTCGCAGGTGGACCCGGTCGCCGAGGCGAACATGCAGCACGATCAGGTAGGCCAGCAGCTGCGCCCAAGTGGATGTGGAGAGCGCCATGCTAATGCCCGCGACGCCGTATCGGGCCGAGAGGAACCAGCCGAGCATGGCGGTCGTCAGCACACCGAGTCCGCCGACCCAGATCAGGGTGCGGCGGTCGTCGAGCGCGAAGTAGACGCGCTTGACGATGTTGACCGCCCCCAGCGCCAAGATGAACGGCACCAGGAAACGAACGGCGGCAGCCGTGGTCATGGTGTCGGTCCAGGTGAACGCGCCGTGGCGGAACAGGAGCGCGGAGATGGGCTGCGCGAGCAGCCCGACGCCGACCGCCACAGGGACGAGGAGCAGGGCGGCCAGTCGCAGCGCTCCGAGCAGATCCTGGTCGAATCGTCCCCAGGCGCGCTGCTGGACGGACAGGGCGAGGTTCGGCAGCAGCGCTGAGCCGATGGCGACAGCAATGATGCCCTGGGCCAGGTCGATGACCCGGTACCCGTTGTGGAAGTGGGTCACGCTCCCGTCGGGCAGCGCCGTTGCGATCTGGCGGAGCACGATGATGTTGACCTGGGCGAAGATGCCGATCACCACCACCTTGCCGAGCTCAGCGCCGACGTGGTCGACCCGCGCCGATCGCGCGAACGAGATCCCGATGCGGCCCCAGTGCAGGAACAGCGGGACCGCAGTGACCACCATGTGGAGCACGCCGCCGGCCAGGACCCCATACACGATGGCCCACACGGGCTCCTCGAGCGTTCCACCCAGGAGCAGGACCGAAGCGACGATGGCGCCGCTGACGATGCCGGGCGCCACCTTGGGGACGAAGAAGTGGCCACGGTAGTTGAGCAGGCCCTCCATCCAGCTCACGAGGCTGACCGTTCCGAGGAACGGCATCAGCCAGCGGGTCATCTGCACGGCGAGCTCGAGCTTGTCGGGCTCTTGGGCCCAAGAGGGTGCAAACAGGAGCACGAGCGGTCGGGCGGCCACGATGCCGAATCCGATCAAGGCGACGTTCGCCAGGAGCAGGTACCCGAGCACCGAGGCGCTCACGCGCGCTGGCGCCTCCCGTCCTTCCTCTGTCTCTGCGCCCGCGAGGGCGGGGATGAGCGCACCGGACAGCCCCTCGTCCGCGACGAATCGACGAAACATGTTCGGAATCGTGAACGCGAGCACGAACACGTCTGTTGCGGCGGATGCTCCCAGCATGTTCGCGATCGCCATGTCGCGTCCCGCGCCCAGGACCCGGGACAGCCCCGTTCCCAGCGCCGAGGCCAGAAAGGCCCGGATGAAGTGGACGCGCCGCGGCGGATCTTGGGACTGTTGCATGTGACCGAGTGAAGCAAGGGGCGTGCCACTGTAGCGCGGTCGGAGGTGATACGTTCTGACGTCCCGGAGCGTGAGGAGGGGCGTGTCCAGCAAGCGCATACCGAGAAAGATCAGCGGCTACGATATCGAGCGCAAGCTTGCGTCGGGGGGGATGGGCGAAGTGCTCCTCGGCCGCCATCAGGTCTTGGACCGTCCCGTCGCGCTGAAGCGCTTGGTCTCACCCGACGATGCCGCGCCGGACCGGGTCGAAGAGCTGCAGGAGCGCTTCCTTCGCGAGGGGCGGGTGTTGGCGCAGCTCTCTCACCAGACGGTGTGCGGCGTCTACGATCTGTTTACATGGCGTTCTACGCTTTATATCGCGCTCGAGTACATCGACGGCTACGACCTGACCGCGCTGCTCAAGCACGGCGCCCTGCCGCTCGATGTCGCCTTGATCATCGCGGCCAACGTGGCGGACGGCCTCGACCACGCCCACGTCAACGGCATCGTCCACCGCGATGTGAAGCCATCCAACGTGATGGTGTCGCGGAAGGGCGAGGTGAAGCTCATGGACTTCGGGATCGCCAAGGGTGACGCGATGGACGGTCTGACCCGCACGGGCATGGTGGTGGGCACGCCGTCGTACATGGCGCCCGAGGTGCTCCGAGGTCAGGAGGCGGGACCGAAGGCCGACGTGTACTCACTAGGCGCGACGCTGTACCGCTGCATGGCCGGCCGGCCGCTGTTCAAGAAGGCCGCGCCTGAGCTGGTCTACCGGCAGATCTTGAAGGGGCAGATCCCGAAGCTGCGCAAGGTGCAGCCCAGCGTTCCGCGCGCTGTTGCGGCCGAGATCCACAAGGCGCTCGCGCTCGACCCGCGGCGTCGCCACGCCGATGCAGCGGAGCTGCACGTGGCCCTGCTGCAGTGCCTGGCGGTGGTCAATGCCCCACGGCACCACGAGCAGCGGCTGATCCAGTTCCTGTTCGCCGACGGCCACATGAGTGCCGAGGATGCGCTGACGGTCGTGGCGCCCGAGGTCTTGGAGGCGTCGAAGAAGACGCGGGTGGTCAAGCGCGAGCGGTCACCGTCTTGGGGGTGGTTGGCCGCGGGCCTGCTGGTCACCACGATCGGGCTCGGGGGCCTCTGGACGGTCGGCACGGGCTCGTTGGAGGGGGTCGTCGAGCAGGTGATCGCCTGGCTCGATGCGGGGCGTTGACCGCCGGGCCGCGCGCGTTAGAACAAGGGTCTGGGCGGGCGTAGCTCAGTGGTAGAGTACGAGCTTCCCAAGCTCGGTGTCGCGAGTTCAAATCTCGTCGCCCGCTCTTATTGGCGCGCTCGTGCCTCGCGCTTTACGCGCTCGTGCCTCGCGCGGGCATTGCGCTTTGGGCGCGCGGGCATTGCGCTTTAGGCGCGCGGGCGTTGCGCTGTATGCGCTGTATGCGCTGTATGCGCTGGTGCCTCGCGCGGGCGTTGCGCTGTATGCGCTCGTGCCTCGCGCGGGCGTTGCGCTGTATGCGCTGGTGCCTCGCGCGGGCGTTGCGCTGTATGCGCTGGTGCCTCGCGCGGGCATTGCGCTGTATGCGCTGGTGCCTCGCGCGGGCGTTGCGCTGTATGCGCTGGTGCCTCGCGCGGGCGTTGCGCTGTATGCGCTCGTGCCTCGCGCGGGCGTTGCGCTGTATGCGCTCGGCGTCGGTCCAACGGCGGTGTCCACCAAGCCGGCTTGCGACGCGATGTCGACGAAGCCAGTTGCCTCGGCGGGGCCCGCGGACCCGGCCGGGGCAACCGCACCGTCCATGCCGTTCGCGCCAGCTTCGCCATCCACTACGTCTGGATTGCCAGGGCCGAGGCCGATGGTCTGGGCGTCTTCGGCGGGGACAGCGCAAGCGAACAGCAAGCCGAGTATGGGCTCGACCGAGAATAAACGCTCGGCATCGAGGACGCGATGCTCGTTCGAGGGCAAGGAGGAGAGTCGAGGGGATAGCGAGCTATCCCGAGAACCCGACGACGCAGCCGTCGGGCGGGCAGCGCGGCCGAATGCAGCGTTTGTTCTTGGACGATCCCTAAGAGCATCGATAGGGTAGAACTTGCGCTTTGTTTGTGGCCCCCGTTGTTTTCGCCCGACGACGCTACCTCATGACTGGAAGACAAGCAACTTAAAATACGCGGGGAGTCAGCTTTCAACCCCCCATGAGGGCGGACGCCCGCAGGCACGCATGTGGCAGCCAGCGATTGGCTGGCGACACACATGCGCTGATGGGAACGTCAGTTGGAGACCATGACCCAGCCGGTGGTGGCGTCGACGATGTCGATGCTGACTGCACCAGACAGGTCATTGAGCGCGCAGATGCCTACGTCGTAGGTGCCTGCTGGGAGGATGATGCTGCTCGATACCGACACGATCGAGGCGGCAGTGGGCACGTCCGAGATCATGCCGCCGCCGAATGGCGCTGCTGCAGTGCCGGCATCGTCGTCCTGCCAGCAGAGGTCCAGGAGGAATGGGCCAGACCCCACGACCGTCGTGCCGGCCACCGTGGAACCGCTGCCAGTCATGGTCTGCGCGCCATCGACCGTCACCGATGTGGTCGGCCCCATGAACTCCCACTCGGTGTTGGGCGGGACCGCCAACGCCTGTCCGATGAATGTCGCGATGGAGACAACCCCGCTGGGCCCTGCGGGGCCCAGCGCGCCGTCAGCGCCGTCAGCGCCGTCAGCGCCGTCAGCTCCAGCCGGCCCGGCTGCCCCTGCGGGCCCGGCTGCCCCTGCGGGCCCGGCCGCACCTGCGGGCCCGGCCGCACCTGCGGGTCCGGTCTCCCCGGCGGGCCCGGTCGCCCCTGCGGCTCCGTCGGCTCCAGCCGGCCCGGCTTCCCCTGCGGGCCCGGCCGCACCTGCGGCTCCGTCGGCTCCAGCCGGCCCGGCTTCCCCTG
>Ga0316189_10001322_pt1 | contig 24697 bp, 26 predicted proteins | sample LowCovwburrow_MG_FD_204930 | JGI IMG/M metagenome (GOLD analysis project Ga0316189, IMG submission 204930) | Coastal sediment microbial communities from Maine, United States - Lowes Cove worm burrow | ecosystem: Environmental > Aquatic > Marine > Coastal > Sediment | place: USA: Maine... | reverse complement strand
TTCAACATATCCTGAATCACTTCGTTATCACTATTTTTTACTTCATCCACCGTGCCCGTCATCAACACGCTGCCATGCCCGAGCACGGTTATCCTGTCGGCAATCTTGAAAGCGCTCTCCAGCTCGTGGGTCACCACCACGATAGTAACCTTCATCGCCCCTTTCAGTCGCAGGATCAACTCATCAAGCTCTGCTGACACCACCGGATCCAGTCCTGCAGAAGGCTCGTCAAAAAACAGCATGGCGGGATCCATCACAATGGAACGCGCCAGTGCAGCGCGCTTCAGCATACCGCCGGACAATTCTGACGGCATAAGGTCCTCGAAGCCGGCCAGGTTCACAACTTCCAGCTTCATGCGGGACATGATATGGATTGTGCTGTCATCGAGGCTGGTGTGTTGCCGTAGTGGCAACTCGATGTTATCCGCGACTGACATTGACCCCAGCAATGCACCACCCTGAAAGGCAACGCCCATCTTGCGCCGGAGAGCATACAACTCGCGCTTGCTGATTCTGGTGATGTCCTGTCCAAGGATATGAATACTGCCGGAACTGGGTTTGTTAAGGCCCAGCAAGTTACGCATCAGCGTAGTTTTACCCGAACCACTACCACCCATGATGACCATGATCTCGCCGGTGCGAATACCCAGGTTAATCCCGTCCAGGATAACGCGATCACCATAATGCGCCACCAGGTTTTCTACCTCGATAATATTTTCAGCTGTGGCTGAGCTCATAGCATTTTACTCTGGATGGTAATAGCAGAAGATGACATCATTTTGTACCTGAAGACCGGTTATTACACAAGCAAGATACGGCAGCAGAATTATGCCGTTTCTGTGGCATTGCCGGAAGCGCTGCCGGTCGCTTCCTGTGCCTTGGCCTCGTCCCAATACTGGTCCAGCGTATCAAGATCTGTTTCCTTCACTGTCTTGCCTGCCGCTTTACTGAGTTGCTCGACCATACGAAAACGGCGTGAGAATTTGTGGTTGGCCTGGCGCAACGCCGCTTCCGGGTCTGTACCGGTGTGTCGCACCAGATTAACCGCAGCAAACAACAGGTCGCCCGCCTCGTCCATCAATGCTTCGGCGTCCGCATTACGGCGTATCTCTTCGCGCAACTCTTGCAGTTCTTCTTCCACCTTGTCTGACACGCCGTGAATACTCGGCCAGTCAAAGCCTACACGGGATGCTTTCTTTTGCAGCTTGTCGGCGCGCGTAAGCGCAGGCAACGCCAGTGGCACACCCTCAAGGGCACTGCCATACTCACCTTTCTCCCGTTGTTTGTGCGCTTCCCAGGCCGCTGTCTGCGCCTCTGCCGAGTCGATACGCTCTCCGGCAAAGACATGCGGGTGCCGCCGCGTCATCTTTTCACAAATCCCGCTGATCACCGCGCTGAAATCAAACCAGCCCGCCTGTTCTGCCATGTGTGCGTGAAAAACAACCTGAAATAACAAATCACCGAGCTCTTCCCTGAGTGCCTGCTGATCACCCTGCTCAATGGCGTCAACGACCTCATAGGCCTCTTCGAGGGTATAGGGTGCAATGGAATGAAAATCTTGCTGCAGGTCCCAGGGGCAGCCAGATCCCGGGGTACGTAACCGTGCCATGATTTCCAGCAGGGTCTCAATGGTTGCCGGCGCAGAACCATCAATGCTCATAACAGGGTTCTCCAGTAACACAGGCAGGTCATATAGCAATAAAAATCTGGCGGCGAGCACCCCTGCTCGCCGGTCGACAATTCGGGAAATTCACTAACTAGTGGACACCACCGCTCATTGCGCTGATAACCTCATCCTCGCACTGAATACGCTCTGCTATACATTCGGCCAGATTGGAAAGATCCATCGCCAAAAATTCAATACTGTTATCGAGCGACATACCCTCGTACTTGTCGTTAAAACGCAGTATCTGGTCAGTAGTTTCGACGATCTTCGGATAAAGCCCATCGGCGACACTCAGCACTGAAGCCCTGCGCTCCCGGTTGTCAGCAAGGTAACGGTACAACTGAAAATGAGCACTGGCGGTATAGTCGATCAATGTTTCACAAAAGGATCGCAAGGCCTTTTCCATCGACGGCTCCGGGGTAAACGGTTGCCGACCGGCAAGATCGGTCAAAAGTGACAACGTCGCGGTTCGAGATGACACAAGCGCGTCCAGTTTTTCTTTTGATTTCTGGCGGCGATCCACGCCACCCGGAATTTCTGATCCCATCTTCTGCTCCTGACTGATAAATTTCACAACTGCTGCGAATCTGAAACTGATTTAATCCATTAAGACGGGCCTATTGTAGCAAACATCGGCTAAATGTCCTCTTGTGTCGCCCATGGCTATTAAGCAAGCCAATGTTATTGCATCATTTTTTAATATCGGCGTCAGCAGACGCTGAATTACACCACGACCAGCACCCCTCGCGGAACAGGTACAGGTCATTCAGCATACCCACATCAGGGTAGGTTTAGCGCATGCTACTGTTTTAGTTATATTATTCCTGAATTTAGCCAGGATTTCAGTTCTTATAATTCTTGACTAAAAGAGTCAACTATTATTATAGTACAACTACAGCGCCAATCTGGAATCATTACAGATTCCTGGCAAACGCAAGTGCTAATGAGATACCCGTCTGCACAAGCGCTATACTGTAGGCAGTGAACTATTTACCGAGGTTAACATGAAGTTATCTACAAAAGGTCGTCATGCCGTAACGGCAATGATTGAACTGGCACTACGGCACAAGGCAGGGCCGGTAACACTGGCGGATATTTCTGCACAGCAGTCCATTTCAATCTCTTACCTGGAACAACTGTTCGCACGCTTGCGCCAGCACGGTCTGGTAACAGGGATGCGCGGCCCCGGTGGCGGTTATTGCCTGGCCCGCCCGGCAGCAGAAATCACCATAGCCAGTATTCTTGCCACGGTTGACGATGTCAGCCGACGCGAAGACTTACCGCACACACAGGGTGAAGCCCCGGCAGGCGCACAGATGTGGCTGCACCTGAGCAATCGGATATATGACTACCTCAACAGCATTACGCTGGAAGAGGTTGTAACATCTGCTAGCAGTGACACCCAGACCCCGATGTTTGATTCGGGATTCAGTCAAACTGCGGCATAACGTTTTAAAGCACAGCAACCCCCGATCGGAGGATTAGGAAAATGGCTTATAGCGACAAGGTACTGGACCACTACGAAAACCCGCGTAATGTTGGTTCCTTTGACAAGGAAGACAAGCAGGTGGGTACCGGAATGGTCGGCGCGCCCGCCTGTGGTGATGTCATGCGATTGCAGATAAAGGTGGGCGATGACGGCATCATCAAGGATGCTAAATTCAAAACCTACGGTTGCGGTTCGGCAATTGCTTCAAGTTCCCTGTTAACCGAGTGGGTTAAGGGCAAGTCACTTGACCAGGCAAGGCAGATCAAGAACACCGAAATTGCAGAAGAACTGGCATTGCCACCCGTGAAGATACACTGCTCGGTTCTGGCGGAAGATGCCATCAAGGCTGCAATCGCCGACTACCAGGGTCATTCTGCAACGCTGGAGCAGGCAGCAGAAGCCTGATTCAGTGAACTTTCCAGCATAAGAAACGGGGCCATCTGGCCCCGTTTTTCTATGCCTCACCGCCACCAAAATCGAAGCCCAGCACCTCATCAGGTTCCTGCAGGAAATTGCCCTGTATATACTGCACACCACTTTGCCAAAGCAGTTTCAGACAGGCTGCACTTTCGACATAACCGGCAATAACTTCAGCATTGTGCTCCACTGATTGCTGCACCACGGCCAACAACTGTAATTGTCGCCCGGGATCCGACTCAAGGTTACGAATCATATCCCCGCCCAGTTTTACATACGCCGCTGGTATATGTTCGTACAGGCGTACAACATCTATATCCCCGTCACAATGCTCGATCGAAACACCACAACCCAGGCCTGCAACCTGCCGTGAAAACGCCGATGCCTGACGAATACCCGCATTTATACTGGCAGCACTCAGCTGGAATACCAGTTGTTGACCAGCGACAGAATTTCGGTCCAGACTGTCTTTCAGAAAAGCCGTAAAACCTGCGTCTGCAAGAGTACCCGGGGAAATCTTTACAAAAAAGCAGGCACTGTTTCCCCGCTGCCTGAGTGTTTGTACTGACTGCTCAACAACCCAGCGATCTATCTTCTCCATCAAGCCATGATCGTCTGCCAGGGACACGAAGCGTGACGGCGAAACGGCCCCCTTGTTACCGTCCTGGAGTCGCAGTAGAACCTCGTATTTTTCATCGGCGCTGCCACGTAACGAGGCAATCGGTTGATAAACCAGACTGAAACGTCTGTTTTCAACGGCATCTTCCAGCACAGATAACAGCTGCTTTTCTTCCAGATCTTTTTTGTGACTGCCGAGCGCCTCCAGCACCCGCACGTTGACATTATGACCAATATCGAGATGCGCCTCATCACAAGCCTTCTGAGCCAGAAAATACAGCGGCATGGCGTTGTCAATCGAATGCTGTGTCATGGCAACACCGACGTTACAACCGATGGTGAGTGAATGATTATCTACATCAAAAATACGCGAACACAGGGAGTCCTCCAGAAAGCCGGCCAACTGCCAAATTTCATCATCACTCCTGCCGGCAAGCAGACAACCAAAGGAATAATCACCCGTGCGCGCCAGGCAATCAGCCTGGTCCACCAGCACAACAAGCTGACTCGCAAGCATCTTCATCAACTGGTTAATTGATTGTGGCGTTAGTTGCGGGTGCTGCCTGTGAATATTCTCGGTCTCCAGTATCAACAGGGCCGCCACCTGCTGCGATTCTTCAGACACGACAACACGGCGTTCCAGGTGTTGCAGAAAAACCGGCATACTATTCAACCCGGTAATAACATCACAACCTTGCAGATGATTGATGTAATTCCTGCGGACCCGTGCCGAGCCTGCCAACAGATCAATCCTGTTGACCAATTCGGCAGCATCGATCAATCCCGTGCAGACCGCCTCACTGGCATGGTCTGTTCTAACGTCGGAAATATCGGCCTGATCGGTTACCAGATAAATAATTGGCAGATCAGCATAGTCAGACAGTTGATGAAACATTTTTCCCAGCTGGTCGCCGCGACAACAAGACAGCTTCTGTTCAATGATTAACAGATCCGGCGCCTGATTTATAACCGTCAATAATGCCTGGGGTACCTTATCAACCTGCCTTACCTGCACACCCTGCTGTTCGAGCACAGCAGCCTCTTCCAGCAATAATGCCTGTGATTCACCGATCAATAGCACCCGGTAAGCATGTGTCGCTGCCAGCAACGCCGGTTCAAGATGTAACAGGAGTGTTGCAGGAGTTACCGGTTTTAGCAGAAAACAATCCCCGCCTGCACGAACGGCCTGCAACCTTACTTCCTGATCAGCACGATCAGACAGGAAAATCAGCCCGGGAGAACTGCTCAGTCCTGCCATCAACTGGCCCACGGCTTCAATGCAGGTGATCTCGGAATCAGCCAGAGACAGGTCAACCACCAGGGCAGCAACTCGCTCGTTTTCCGCCATCTTCCCGAACAGGGCAAGACTGGAAGCCTGCTTGACTGACAAGCCGGCCTGCTCCAGTCCGCGGCACTGTTCGTCAGCAATCGGGCCATCACCCAGAAACACAACGGTCTGTTTACCTCTCTCCATCGACTCCAGCTTGTCCATAACCGTTATCCCGCCGCCCATTAACATCAGTATAATCAAATTTTGACAACCGGCGATATAGCTGCTGTCAATCAGCACCGGCGTCTGACGGAAATACGGCCCGGGTCAACAGCACACGGACTCTCACAGCAACACTGCAGGGCTACAGGAATTACAAGCATGCAAAAGACAATAACCCGACTTTACCCTTTACCGGGAGAACAGTGCGCTCTGGAAGGAGCGTATCTGCAGCACAGACTACATACCCGGGGGCGCACAGGACATCCTTTTGTGTACAGTAATTTCATTACTTCACTGGATGGACGCATCGCAATTGCAAGCAGTGACAGAGACACGCATACGGTGCCTTCTGCCATGGGGAATCCGCGCGACTGGCGCCTCTACCAGGAGCTGGCCGGGCAGGCTGACCTGCTAATCACCAGCGGCCGCTTCTACCGGCAAAGCATGCTGGGAGAAGCGCAGGACATACTGCCGCTTGATACCAGCCATCAATTTGCAGATATACACGAGTGGCGCAGCAAACAGGAACTGCCTGCACAACCTGACATCGCGATTATCAGTGCCAGCCTGGATATCCCGCTGGAAACACTGGAACCTTACCGCTCTCGAAAAATACTGGTGATCACCGGCCCGCAGGCAGATCACGACAAGATCATCACTCTGCAGAAAAATGGCATCGACGTCATCCTTGCCGGCTATAGCAAACGGGTTGATGGCAACCTTATGCTGCCCGAGCTTGCTGCACGTGGATACCGAAGTATTTACGCCATTGCAGGTCCGGCTGTTTTTTATACCCTGCTAAAAGCACAGCTTGTTGATCGGCTTTATCTCACCATCGCCCAGCAATTGCTGGGTGGCAATGTCTTTGACACACTGACCAGCGGCCCGTTACTTACACCGCCCCGGGGTATGCAACTGGTGCAGTTGTATCATGACAGTCATGCACCGGCAGATGCCGGTCAGTTGCTCGGCTGCTTTGAACCCGGATGTTAACCGGCAACTGCCTGTAGCAAGCAATCAGCTTTCCTGCTCAAGGCAGGCCCTGACTTTCCGGCGTATGGTGGCCACTGGCACCACCCCTCCCTGGTTAATACCCTCGCATCGACGCGCCTCGCTGATCCAGGCCCTGGCATTACCTGCCAGTTCGGGCCAAAACGGATAGGTCAGGCACTGTAGCGGACGCACCGGATAGACGCGACAGTGCCCCCCGGCGTCCAGGAAAATACAGCGGTCACCCTTGCCGGATGCAAGCACCAGGTCCCCGTCATCCAGCCGCTGCAGATAGCGCCTGCGGAACCAGGCATGGCTCAATTGCAGATAATCACGGATCTTTTCTGCCTCTGATGCCGTTAGAAATACATGGTAATCTCCCCCTGTCATACAACACTTACCACACTGCGTGCAGGAAAAACGTAGCGGATATTTTTCAAAAAACGGTTGCACATGTGTCTCCCTGGAAAGGTGGCACTATTATAATGGTTCAAGTCATCTACACGGGGATATTCCTTTGACAAACTCCAGCAAGTTAATTTACCAGGGCCGGATACTGAAACTGGTTATTGACAGCCTGACTCTGCCCAACGGCAAAGCCGTGGAACTTGAAATACTGCAACATCCCGGGGGCGCGGCCATTGTTGCGCTGGATGAAAGGAACCGGATATGCCTGCTGCGTCAGTACCGACATGCAGCGGGCGGCTGGATATGGGAATTACCCGCCGGAAAACTGGAACCGGGAGAAGCCCCGCAAACGACGGCCGCACGTGAACTCACTGAAGAGGCAGGATTACATGCTGGCCACTGGAGCTCGCTGGGAAAGTTTTTTGTCAGCCCGGGATTCTGCGATGAAATTATTTATCTTTATATTGCTCGAGACCTTACAGTGGTACCGGCACAACCGGAGGAGGATGAACTGTTCGAAACACACTGGCTACCGTTTGAGCAGGCACTGGAACAGGTTCATGACGGCACCATTGTTGATGCCAAGACAATGCTTGGCCTGACACTGGCTGCGAAACATATCCCGGTATAAGCAACCGGCCGGTTTATATTCACCCTGGTTGCCTTGCCCGCACACATGCATCAAAAAACCGGTGCAACAACAGGATTCTGCTGTCAACAACCGACATGAAAGAAAAGATACCCCTCACGGTTCACAGCGACATCTTCAAATTCACTCCCGTGCGTGGCTTTTAGCATTGTCTTTAAGTACTATTCAGGACAACCTGCTTATCCACTCAAGACTCAAATGATCTATTGCAGCAACTGTGGCACCCGGGTGATCGAAAAGATCCCTGAAGGCGATAACCGTCAACGTTATGTTTGCGACGCTTGCGAAACTATCCATTACCAGAACCCGAAAATTGTTGCCGGCTGTTTACCTGTCCGGGATGACCGCTTACTGCTGTGCCGGCGTGCTATCGAGCCACGATACGGACTATGGACCCTGCCCGCCGGCTTCATGGAAAACGGTGAATCGACCGAACAGGCTGCTGCTCGCGAAACACAGGAAGAAGCCGGTGCAAACGTTAAGGATATGACATTATACGGGGTATTCAGTATTCCTCAGATTAACCAGGTCTACATGATGTTTCGCGCACAGCTTGCTGATGATGATTACCACGCGGGCGCAGAAAGTCTGGAAGTCAGGCTGTTTAATGAACATGAAATACCCTGGGATGAGCTGGCCTTCCCGGTCGTCAGGCTCACGCTTGAGCGCTATTATGTCGACTTGAAAAACAGCCATTTTCCGGTTCACGTCGAAGATATTTTTCGCCACCCTGCTCGCAAGGGATAAAACCAACTACCAACATCGGGGAATCACATGCCTAAACCTGCCAACATTCTGCTGTTATGCCTTTTTATCTTCAGCACGCCCCTTGCAGCAAAACAGGTTGAAGGCGTCGCCATTCCGGAGACACTGGAACTTGCCAACACTGATACCGCGCTGGTTCTGAATGGCACCGGTATTCGTGAAAAATTCTTTTTCGATATTTACATCGGCGCACTCTACTTGCCTGCCAAAACACCAGATGCAAGTGCCATACTCAGCGATGATGGGCCAGCCAGCGTTCTTATGCACATTCTTTACGACGAGCTCAGCAAGAAAAAGATCACCGATGGCTGGAATGACGGCCTGGAAGCAAATCTCTCAGACACGGAGATGCAGGCTCTGAAACCGCGTCTGGATAAATTCAACAACCTGTTCCAGACCTTGCGAGAAGGCGACCAACTGAGAATTGACTACATACCGCAAACCGGTACTGAAGTGCGCATCAATGGAGAATGGCGTGGCGCTGTTGAAGGCAATGACTTTTATCGCGCATTACTGAAGGTCTGGATTGGAACACACCCTGTCAGCGATTCTCTGAAACAGGGAATGTTGGGCAACGAATAAAGAATGCAAGCTGATGCGCGGTGTTTTTCTTGATATCAATACAATTGGACCGGACGACCTTGATCTCCAGCCACTGACCTCAACCCTGGCTCACTGGTCTTTACCTGAACAAGCGGGCCCCGACGAGCTTCCGGCACTTGTCAGCAACGCTGAAGTAATCGTTACCAACAAAGTACCGCTTGACAGCGATTTACTGCTCGCAACCGACTCCCTGCGACTGATCTGTGTCGCCGCGACCGGCACCAACAACATTGACCTGGGCAGCGCCGCAGAGCGCGGCATTACCGTGTGTAATGTGCGTGCCTACGCCACCACATCCGTGGTGGAACATGTGTTTTCCATGATGCTCGCCTTCACGCGTCAGCATAACGACTACCAACAGGCCATCAAGCGGGGCGAATGGGGCCGCGCAGAGACATTTTCCCTGCTTGATTTTCCCATCCATGAACTTGCCGGGCAGACGCTGGGTATTGTCGGTTACGGAGAACTGGGCAAGGCGGTCGCACGCATGGGCAAGGCCTTCGGCATGAAAATACTGGTCGCACAACGTGCCGGCACATCTGGCAAGCCAGCAGACGGACGGGTATCCATGCATTTACTGCTGGCAGAATCAGACATCATCAGCCTGCACTGCCCACTGGTCGAGGCAACACGCAACCTTATCGACACGCACGAACTCGAACAAATGCGCAATAGTGCCCTGCTCATCAACACCGCTCGTGGCGGCATTGTCAACGAACAAGCACTGGCTGACGCGCTATGCTGCGGTGATATCGGCGGTGCTGCCATTGATGTTCTCAGTGAAGAGCCACCCCGTCATGGTAATCCGTTACTGGATAGAAACATTCCCAACCTGGTTATTACTCCACACATCGCATGGGCTGGCGTTACTGCACGACAAACACTGGTAAATGAACTGGCTGCTAATATCCAGGCTTACCTGGATGGCAAGCCGAAAAATATAGTGGCAGGCCCATGAACCTGACGGCTGACGACATACAGCGAAACCTCGACGTGGTGCATGAGAGAATGCGCGAGGCCGCAAGGCAATCCGGACGTACAACCGATGATATTCGCCTGGTCGCTGTTTCCAAGTACATGCCGGCCAGATACGTGGAGTGGGCAATGTCTGCCGGTCAGCACTGTTTTGGAGAGAACACCGTGCAGGACGTACTTGCCAAACAGCAACAGATAAAAAACCCGAATATTGAGTGGCACTTTATCGGGCACCTGCAAAGCAACAAGGCAAAATTGATAGCCGGTAATATTGACTGGCTGCATACACTCGACAGCATCAAGCTCGCCACACGACTCTCCGCAAAGGCAAGCAGTAGCAAACAGGTCCTGAAGGTTCTGCTGCAGGTCAACATCGCCGACGACCCGGACAAATTCGGTCTGGCTGCCACCGCCCTGCCGTCGTTTATCGAGCAGATACTCAAGGCCGATCTTGCCGGCATTCAACTACGTGGCCTGATGACCATTGGCCGGCGCGAGGCCACGCTGGATGAGCGACAGGCCGATTTTGCCGCGCTGCGCGAACTGCGTGACGACTGCATAACGCGCTTTGAATTGCCGTGCCTTAACGAACTATCCATGGGGATGAGCGGCGATTTTGAGGCGGCCATTATCGAGGGCTCCACCATGGTGCGGGTCGGCAGCGCTCTATTCGGTGCACGACCGGCTGTCCCCGCCAACCCTTCAGATGCTTGATAAGAAACACAATATATCCATATGTAACTATTAATATTTTGTGAGTACTAGATGCATAATGGACGGCAGATACATGTTCACAATGCAGCCGAATCCAGTACAATGCGGCGGCATCTGACCGGTTCTGCCCGGCATCAAAAACGAGGATCAAACATGCTAACGCTGGACGAAACAGGTACCTTGTGGGTGATTGGCATACTTGGAGTGCTGCTTGGCATCGGGCTGGGCGCCATCGTCACCTACACGCTGGTATCCCGTAATAGCCGCACCCACAAACTGCAGCGCGAATTAAACCATCTTTCCGAGCGATTTACCGACTACCGTGACCAGGTTGGGCAGCATTTCATGCACACCTCTGACCTGGTAAAAGAAATGACTCGCAGTTACCGCGCCGTTTATGAGCATCTTGCCACTGGCGCCCATCACCTGTGTGCCGAGGACCCTGCCGCTCCGACGTTATCGCATCACAAGTCGGAAAAACTGGCAGCGGACAATACCGGGGAAAGCAATACAGACACTACTGACTATGACGAGCTTGAAGAGCTTTCCAGCCTCAAAAAAGACATCGATGCCCTGATGGGTGAAGCGCCGCGCATTTCCAAGATCAACATTAAAACTGCGGCTGCCAAGGATCCTTCGACACAGCACTAACCCGCCGTATTCATCACACGCGCGCCCGGGATCATGCCGGCGTGACATGCCACGGCAGAGGTAGCTTCCGCTGCCTGCCTGGTAGTTTTTCTGAACCCTGCGGTCGTTCACAGTTTCTCAATCAGTACTGTGTCAGCCTTGAAACTGATATCTGTGATATCCGTGCCAGGGAGATCAGAACATGGTTCACACAACAGCTGCAGGCATTCTTGCACTCACCCTGGCTGCCCTGCAGGGTTGTGCCATGACAAATACCGGTACAGCGGATGCTTTCAGTCATAGCTTGACGGAAATTCCGGCTGCAAACCCGGTGCTTGATCATTACATCGCATGGGTTCCGTTAAAACAGGCGCAGACTGCCAGTGTGGCGCAGGCCATCACACATATATCACTTGGTAATGCCCGCGAGCAGGTTGCTGCAGAACTGTGTGGCAACCATCGTGTGCTCAAACAACCGGTAATTGACAGTGTTGGCCCTGTGCAGATGCTGGCGCCGGCAGCAGCCGGCGGTTATCCTGCCTGGTACTACCGCATCAGCCAGCCGCCCGGCCCGCATGGCTGCACTGCGGCAGACAGCCAGCAATTCCTGGAAGCAGTAGACTCAAAACTGCCGACATGGATTAATATTCATACAGCAGCGAAACAGCCTGAGTGAACTAGTTCAGCGGCTCATTAAGACTGCCTTCCAGCACTTCATCAACGCTTTCCACCAGGTTCCTCAGCGTTTGCTCTCCCAGCGCTGAACTGCGCGAGGAATCCATCCCCGCCATCACCGCATCAACCGCCTTCAGCGGAGCCAGATGTTGCAACGAGACAACCCTGTCTTCCCGTGCCTTTCGGAGATCTGTGATTACATCAACCAGTCGGATAGTCTCAATATCATGCAATGGCAAATACACCAGCTCATCATTTCTGGCGATCTCGATCAGATACTCGCTGTCTACCAGCACGCGGATAATTCGATGTAGCGGCTCACCGGGCAGATCAAGATATTTTATAAACTGATCAAGCGTCCACGGTGCCTTGTCATGAAAATGGTTATAGCCAACCAGGTACATAAGCTGCAGCGCCAGTTGTTCACGCATGCGGTTACTGAGCACAACCGGGTCGCGGTGCAGCGTCATGTAACGCGGGTGTTGCACAAAATAAGCAATCTGCGAACCAACCAGCAATATCAACCAGCTGAGATACATCCAGATAAGCAACAGAATCATAATTGCAAAGCTGGAATAAATGGCTGCGTATTTCGACGACGAGGCGATGAAAGCGGCAAACCCCCAGCCGGTAATCTTCCAGATCACGCCGGCAATCACGCCGCCAATCAGCGCCGCCCTGAATTGCACCCGGGTATTCGGAATAAATATATAGATAAGCGTGAAAGCCAAACAAACCAGCACATACGGCACCAGCTTGCTGCCAAGCAACATCAGCGTGCCGAATGGTTCCATCGCCACAAGACGCTGGGCAACATCCATATTCATGACAGCCGCCGTAAAACCGACCGCACTGAATATCAACACCGGGCCAATCAGTATCACACTCAGATAATTACTGAAGCGCTGCGACAGCGCGCGCAGACTGTCTATTTGCCAGACAAAGTTAAAGGCCGATTCGATCTTCTGCAGCAGCGAAATCACCGTGTATATAAGCAAGGCAAAACCAATCGAACCCAGCACACCGACACGAACATTCTCTACAAAAGAGACAATTTTATCGGTAATTTCAACGCCACTCGGACCAAGCGGCGTAAGCACGTTGTAGAGCAGCACCTCGATCTTGTTGTGAACCCCGAAACCCTTGAGCACCGAGAAACTCACAGCCAGCAACGGCACAATCGACAGTAGCGTTGTATAAACAAGGCTCATTGCCCGCAGATTCAACTGGCCACCCATCAACTCCCTGAGCAACATGTGTAATACCCGCAGCACAAATACCACCAGCTTGTGCAATCCCGCCAGGTCCCGCAGGTCATCATCCCAGACAAACGTGTTGAGTCGATCAAGCAATCGCTGTATTCCGATATTCATGCTGCCAATCCGTTCGCCACGTTGCATACCTGATTATTGTCAGTGCATCGGCACCTGCCACAGCGACTGAATTCAACCGCCCGTCGCCCTGATTTTCGAGCATCATATCACCATAATCCGACCACTACCTGCCCAGACGCGAAGCCGTCCGGGGACGCTTAACCGGCACCCGGAAAGACCCGATCCAGACCGTCTGAATGGTTAAAGCTCAGCCCGAATATGCCGATAGGACAGCAATAATCAACACTTCAGAACAGGCGGCACAATGAGCGAAGAATCAGGCAACAAGCAACGGTTATTGATAGTAGATGACTCAAAGGTTATCCGTGTCACCGCACGCAAGATCCTGCAGGACCACTTTCAAACGGTTGAAGCTGTTGATGGCGAGAATGCCTGGGAGGTCCTCAGTAACGAAGCACCATTCTCACTGGTCGTTTCTGATCTCACCATGCCGGAACTGGATGGTTTCGGCCTGCTGGAACGCATCAGAAGTTCTCACATCCCGCATATCCGCAATCTCCCGGTCATTGTTATTACCGGCTCCAATGATTCCGAAGCCGTAAAGGAACGCGCCACCACAGCAGGTGCCACCGATTTCATCGGCAAGCCATTCGACTCGGTCGACCTGCTGGCACGAACACAGGCACTCGCCTCTGCCCACAGCACAACAACGGCACTGACAGAAGAAAATATCGCACTTGAAGACCAGTTAACAATGGATCCACTCACCGGCCTTGCCAACGAATCTGCCTTCATGGACCAGGGTTACCAGCAACTCTCCTTCGCAGTCCGTCACAAGTCCAGTCTCTCCGTGTTTCGTATTGAAATTGATAACTTTGGCGACCTGTTCAAACAGCATGGTGAGCCCGCCTCTGAATCCATGATCAAGGCTGTCGCAACGGTATTGCAGTCAGGTATCCGGTATGAAGACATGGCTGCCCGCACCGGTACCGCACGTTTCTCCCTGTTGCTGCCCGGCATGAACAAAACCGGCATCCACATTCTTGCCGACCGGATCAACCGCGATATCAGTGCGCGCATTCTGAAACAGGGCGAAACAAGAATTCGTTTTACCGTCAGTATCGGTGTTGCTGCACCTGATATCATGCGTGACACACGTTTTGAAGAACTACTGTCCGTTGCGGACAGCCGACTGGTTTACGCAACCTCAAGCGGTGGCAACCAGGTCATCTACGAAGGCTCTGAAAAACAACCTCCGGCCCCGCAGCAGGTAGCCGGGGTCACAGCACCGGCAGAACCAGCACCGCTGGTGCTTGAAGAAGTCACTGCCAGCACGCCTGATCCCGTTGAGGTGATAGCAGAAACCCGCCTCGAACTCACACTTGAAGACATCGACTCCATTGAGACCGAAGAAATAACGTTATCTGAAGAGCAAACACCTGCAATCGAGTGTCGCAGCACCGTTGACCCCGACAGCCAGCCTGCAAAATTCTCCGGACCGGTCTCGGAAGTGCTTGTCGACAACACCAGTAAGACGGCAGTGTTCAGTAGCAGCACACCGGCCAATGAACCGGTCAGTGTGCCGGCGGTTACGCCGGAACCTGGCAGCGACACAGAAGGCACCGACACGTTTATAAGTGAAACAATTATCGTTGGTGTGCCAGGCAACGACTTTTTGCCCTATGAGTACAGGACAGAAACCGAGCAACCAGCCAATGCGGCTGAAAAATCCGATACGGCTGACGGCAGCAAAACGCAAGCAACACCCAGCAAGAGTCACATCTTACCCGCTGACGAAGCTGATGCCGTGAAACGCCCGGGCTTCTTTCGGCGTCTGCTGTCCGGCATTGGTTCGATATTCCGACGCTCCTGATCTCCCCCTGACACACGCGCAACACAGTGACACATGGCTGGTTGAACCGGCCATGTGTTTATCCGCCTGTTGAATATGACTATAATCCGGCTGAAACACTCAAAATACATATTCCGTTTCATGCAGGAGCCCGCCATGCCGTCCTTTGATATTGTTTCAGAAGTAGACCTGCACGAAGTCGCCAATGCCGTTGATCAAACCAGCCGCGAAATAGGCACACGCTTTGATTTCAAGGGCACCGACACCCGTATCGAACACAAGGATGCCGCAATAACCGTATATGCGGACAGCGAATTTCAGATCAGACAGGTGGTCGACATACTGCACCAGAAAATGGCCAGGCGTGGCATTGATATTTCCGCGCTTTCCAAAGGAAATATTGCAACAACGCTCAACAAGGCCACCCTGACAATTACTGTACAGCAGGGCATTGACCAGGACGCGGCAAGAAAACTGGTAAAGGGCATCAAGGCATCAAAACTCAAGGTCCAAAGCAGCATCCAGGGAGACAGGGTGCGCGTGTCAGGCAAGAAAAGAGATGATTTACAGTCTGTAATCAGCAGGTTAGATGACTTCGGCCTGGAACTGCCGTTACAAACAATTAATTTCCGGGACTGAATCAAACAAACGCCGATTTGCTGCTGCGGCAAGACCGTTTCGCAGTCGAGAAAAAATACCGACCGATATGGATGCCCGCCTACAGAATCATCCTAAAGTAGATTAGAATACCGCGTGTTAACCCAGACAGGTATCCAGCTCACGCGATGACAAATTTAACCCCGGCTGACCAAAACACAGCCCCCGAAAGAAAAAGCAGTTACTCCTACGAAGAACTGCTTGAGTGCAGCAATGCGAAAATGTTCGGCCCGGGCAATGCTCAGCTGCCTTTACCGCCGATGTTGATGTGCGACCGGATTACCCACATCAGTAATGACGGCGGCACACACGGCAAGGGGCACATCATTGCCGAACTGGATGTAAAACCGGAGCTGTGGTTTTTTGGCTGCCATTTTATCGGCGACCCTGTTATGCCGGGTTGCCTGGGTCTGGATGCCATGTGGCAACTGGTTGGTTTTTACCTGGGCTGGGCTGGCAGCCCCGGACGTGGCCGCGCGCTGGGCTCGGGAGAAGTCAAGTTCACCGGTCAGGTGACGCCTGAAAACAAACTAATTACCTACCGCATTGACATGAAACGCGTCATCCAGCGCAAGCTGAATATGGGTATTGCCGATGGCGTCATGGAGGTTGATGGTCGCGAGATCTATCATGCCTCAGGATTGCGGGTAGGCCTGTTTACCTCTACATCAGATTTCTAGGAAGATCATTATGCGTCGTGTCGTCGTTACCGGACTCGGTATTGTCTCCAGCCTCGGAAACAACCAGCAGGAAGTAAGCAGTTCCCTGAAACAAGGGAAATCCGGTATTGAATATATACCGGAATACAAGGAACTTGGTTTTCGCAGCCACGTGGCCGGCACCGTCAACATTGATACTGAAGCAATGATTGACCGCAAGCTGCGGCGTTTTATGGGCAACAGTGCTGCCTATAACTATATCGCCATGCAGGAGGCCATCGACAACTCGGGACTTGCCGACGATATGATCTCCAATGTACGCACCGGACTGATTGCCGGCTCCGGCGGCGCATCAACCGAGAATGTCACCCTGGCCGTTGACCTGTTGCGTGAGAAAGGCATACGACGTGTCGGTCCGTACATGGTGCCGCGCACCATGTCGAGCACCAACTCCGCCTGCCTGGCTACACCATTCAAAATCCTTGGTGTGAACTATTCTATCAGCTCTGCCTGCTCCACCAGCGCACACTGCATTGGGAACGGCTATGAACTGATCCAGTTCGGCAAGCAGGACATCGTTTTCGCCGGCGGCGGTGAAGAAGTGCACTGGTCACTGACATTAATGTTCGATGCCATGGGTGCGCTGTCATCAAAATACAATGAATCGCCAGAGACGGCATCACGCCCCTATGACGCCAGCCGTGACGGCTTTGTCATAGCAGGTGGCGGCGGCATGCTGGTACTGGAAGAGCTGGAACATGCCAGGGCACGCGGCGCAACCATCCATGCAGAAATCGTCGGCTATGGCGCCACATCCGATGGCTATGACATGGTGCAACCATCCGGTGAAGGCGCAGTACGCTGCATGCAGCAGGCAATGTCCAGCGTTGATGAACCAATTGACTACATCAATGCGCACGGCACCAGCACACCGGTTGGCGATATGCGCGAACTTGAAGCCGTGAAAAACGTGTTCGGTGATAATATCCCGAAGATCAACTCCACCAAGTCACTGTCGGGGCATTCACTCGGCGCGGCCGGGGTGCACGAGGCAATTTATTCGCTACTGATGATGCAAGGAGACTTTTTGAGCGCCTCTGCAAATATCAGCGAACTGGATCCGGCCGGTGAGGGTTTTCCGATAATTCGTGAACGCATCGACAATGCCGGCACTAATATCATGATGTCCAACAGTTTCGGTTTTGGCGGCACCAATGCCACGCTGGTCTTCAAACGCTGGCAGGACGACTAATAGTACTGCCCGCCTGCTATTCCAGCAGGCGGGGACTGCGTGAAGCACGCCAGCGCTGGAAAGACGGGTACTCCTGATAAGCGCCTGAAAGAATGTAATCAAGCACATTGCGCAGGCGATAGAACTGCACCACCGAATCCACACGCATAATCTCGCTGCCATCCGTATCAAAAAATACCAGCGTTGGCGTATAAAACAATCCCAGTTTTCTCCCCCACTGTCTGGCCGTAAGACGTTCACCGGACGGCGTCACCACCGGCGTATCCGCCCAGAATGAAAGCTGGATATTTTCCAGTTGCTCGAAGCGGCTCATGATCTCCGGGTTGCGCATAGGCCCGGTGTGCAATACATCACAGGCGTGACAGTTGCCCTGCTCAAAAAAGACTACCAGTGGACGGTCGGCAGGAATTACACTGCGATCCTGCATGTAGGGCGCAGGCAGAAAAACCGGTTCGTCGCTCATATCGCCGGGATCAAACACCAGCGGCACATCGGCACGCGCCAGGTATTCCCGGAAGCTCTCGGACCTGTAATGACCGTCTGCCACGTATTCCATCGCGGCGCGGAAGCGGTATGGCGGATAATATCCCCGCAGGCGTATCACCTCCTGCCCGTCAGGGTTGTAGAACACCAGCGACGGCGTGAAATTTGTCTTTTCGCGGATAGCCAGCAGACTCTCGGGCAGTTCCAGCCCGCTTAAATCTGTTACCGGACGATCACCATGAATATCCAGCCCGATGATGTCAAAGTGCTCTCGCAGATAGGCCTGTATATCCCCGGCCTCCAGGTCACTTTCAAGCAACTGTTTACAATAAGCGCAGTATTTCTGACCGTAATAAACCATCAGGCCCTGTTTGCCGGCCTCGCGCACCTCTCGCAGATCTTCACGCAGATCCAGAAAACTGAGTTTGAACCATTCGGGAAATGACAATGGCTCTTCCAGCGGCGCATCATCAAACTCAACATAGCCGTTATCATAGCTAACCCTTGCCGGGAGATAACTCGCAGACAACAGTAGCAAAATTGCAAGAGACATTGGCATTATCCGTCTGTACTGCATCTCTCTCTCCTTTGTTTTAACTTGAGCCCCGGCGTACCCCTGCGGGGGGAGAAATAACGGTAGACTGGTCGTCACCCAACCCGTCTCACAGCGGGCTAATGACTCATCGTGAAACCGGTACCGAATATCATAAGGTTAGAAGAAAGTATTGAGTTAGCAACACTGCTTCCAGCGCCAAGCGGCACTAAACCGGCCGATGCGCGACGAACTGACACTCATTTTATGAACCCTGCACAACAATGGCTATACTTTATGTGGTTAATCTTATTAGAATGCGATCTATGTTTATGATTACTGTCATCCTGGCCTGTCATTGATGCCCGGCCTACCCACATGGACCATCCTCGGCGGCGGCTACCAGTCCTATCTCAAGGGAGACTATCAGGCTGCCTTTGAGGAGTGGCAACCACTGGCTGAACTGGGCGATGCGGAAGCGCAATATAACCTCGGCGTCATGTTTGACCAGGGCGCCAGCGTTGAGCAGGACCTCGCACAGGCGGCCAGATGGTATCGAAAAGCGGCAGAGCAGGGTTTCGTGGATGCTCAAACCAACCTTGGCATGATGTACTACCGTGGAGAAGGTGTCCCGGCCGATCTGAATGAGGCCTCAAAGTGGCTGCAGCGGGCAGCTGACATGGGTGATTTGGAAGCGGCAAACCTGCTTGAACAGATTGCCGGTCACGGCGATAAAGACAATCAAACAACACTTGCCTAGCCTGTTTCGCAGCAGCGCTCTCCCGCCTCACCCTGACGGAATATCAAGCAATAATAGATAGTTGCGGAATATTTCAAAAGTGCCTTCAGAACCTCAGGACAGCCAGCACATGAACAAGAAAACCGGCGAGACAACGCAAGCAGATTTACCGATTGTAGCCTGGCCGCTCCCCGGCAGTATTGACCAGCCTGACTACCAACCGGGCGAACGCGTGGCACTGATCGAGGAAATAAAATCGCTGCTGAAGGAAAAGGACGCCGTACTGGTAGCTCACTACTACACCGATGACGACCTGCAAATGCTCGCCGACGTCACCGGTGGCAAGGTCTCGGACTCACTGGAAATGGCCCGTTTTGGCAACCAGCATCCGGCCAGCACGCTGGTCGTTGCCGGCGTACGCTTCATGGGCGAGACCGCCAAAATTCTCAACCCGGAAAAACGGGTGCTGATGCCAACCCTGGATGCCGAGTGTTCACTGGATCTCGGCTGCCCGCCGGAGAAGTTCATCCCCTTCTGTGATGCCCACCCGGACCGTACCGTTGTGGTCTATGCCAACACGTCTGCCGAGGTAAAAGCGCGCGCTGACTGGGTGGTCACTTCGAGCATCGCGGTGGATGTCGCCAGACACCTGAAACAACAGGGCAAAAAGATTCTGTGGGCACCTGACCGCTATCTCGGCAGCTATGTACAGAAGGTAACCGGTGCCGACATGCTGCTGTGGCAGGCCAGTTGTATCGTGCATGAGCGTTTCAAGGCAGAAGCAATGCAGAATCTCGCCAGCAGACACCCGGATGCCGCCATCCTGGTGCACCCCGAGTCACCCGAAGCCGTCATTGCCCTCGCCGATGTCGTTGGCTCCACGACACAACTAATCAATGCCGCAAGGGAATTACCCAACAGCAAATTTATTGTTGCAACGGACAATGGTATTTTTTACAAAATGAAACAGGCCGCGCCGGAAAAAATCTTTCTGGAGGCACCCTCTGCCGGTGAAGGAGCAACCTGCGAAAGCTGTGCACACTGCCCGTGGATGGCGATGAACCATCTGCGTAACCTTGCCGAGGTTTTAAAAACCGGCCGCAATGAAATTCATGTCGATGAAGCGGTGCGCATTCGAGCACTGAAATCCACGCAACGCATGGTCGATTTTGTAACCAGGCGGCACGACATCGACTAGTACCAGCCTGAGCGGATCAGCCAGCTGCACACAGTCGTGCCAGCTGTGTCGCAACCTCCTCGCTAAATGCTGCGACCGCCTTGCTCGAGGCATTCACCAGCGCCTCATAATCCGATCCGGATGTGTCCTTCTGGACACTGGATGTAGTAACCAGCTCTATCGTGTCGCTCGCCACTGAGATAACATTCCATTTAACGTCCAGGACCACGTCACCGCCCAACACACCGTCGAAACGCAGCACTACCATTTCGACCCGGTACACTGGTGCATAGCGGCTGCTGCGTCGATAGTTCACTATCAGCTCGGACTGCAGCGAAGCTGACAGGTTCTCAATGGTCGTGCGGACAAAATCATCCTCCAGTGAACCACCCCAGCGATTGAACTCATTTTCCTCCAGCCTGTTCGCACCCATGCGTGTAACGATCCGTGGCTGATCAAGATACCTGGGCCAACTGACCGGCCCGACACTGATGGCCTGGCTGCTGCAACTGCCAGCGACACCTGCCAGCGGGCCTGCCTCTGCGCTCAGCACGTAAAACGACGAGCGCGGCGTTTGACTGGCACAGCCAGCGATCAGCAATACCGCCAGCAAACCTGCAAGTCTGCTGCACCATCCTGTAGCTGTTCTGTTGTTCATTATTGTGCCTCCTTGCCACGCAGCAAGGCCTCCGGGTGACGTTCTAGATAATCTGCCAGTATACGTAGCGACCGTGCCGCCTCCGCCAGTTCACGCATGGATGTCTGCAGTTCCTGCGACAGCGGCGAATCATCAGCAAACGTACTGTCAATTGACTTCAGTGTGCTATCCGCCTGGGCAATCGTTTTATTCAGATTCGAGAGCATCCCGGTCATATCGGCACCAATCTTTTCAAAGGGGAACTCTTTCATCTTGTGGAGTACCGCGGTGACGTTTCGAGTAAGCTCCTGAATAGAGGTAGGTACCGTGGGAAGCACCGGGGTACCATCAACCATGCGTATTTCTTCCTTGTCGGCATCGGGGAAGAACTCCAGATCCACATAGAGCATACCTGTGAGGATATTGCCCGTCTTTAACTGTGCCCTCAATCCACGTGCAACAAGTACTTCATTGAGACTTACGTCTTCTTTCTGGGTATGCTCAGAAAAACCCTTGCTAAGCCGCTCCGGTTGAAGCTCAATGACCACCGGAATGAGGAACGTCTCATTGTCCTCATCGAATTCCAGCTCCACAGAAACAACCCTGCCCAGTTTAATCCCCCGGAACTCAACCGGCGCTTCCGGTTCCAGGCCACGTACCGAGCCGTCAAAATAGAGCAGGAATTTCTTTGTCACCGTGATTTGCTGCTGGAAAGCTTCAGTACGACTATCATGAAGCGTAAAAACCATGTTCTCATCTGCCACATCTCCTGACGGGGCATCCGGAGGCGCCTCGAAAGCAAGACCGCCGCTGATCAGGCTGACCACAGACTCCATCTCCACATTGAAACCGGCCGCTGACAAGTTAACGTCAACACCACTGGCATTCCAGAAACGGGTGTTTTGCCTGACCTTGATATGGTGGGGCTCGTTAATAAATACCTTGAAGTTAACAGACTCACCATTCTCTGCCAGTTCGTAACTGACAACTTCTCCGACCTGTATCTGGCGAAAATAGATCGGTGCCCCTACATCCAGTGAACCGCGTCGGAGGGCCTTCAGCTGAAAATGTTGCCCCTGCTGATCCGTTGTCACCACCGGTACCGTCTCCAGGCCAACAAAATCTTTCACAAACTTGCCACCATTCACCGGGTCCATGGCGATATAGGCACCGCCAAGCAGGGTACCCAGACCGGACACTGTGCCGGCACTGATACGTGCCTTGACCACCCAGAAGCGGGTCTTCTCTGTCAGGTAGCCCTTTGAACCCTGATGCATCTCCACTGTCACCCGTACGTGCTTGAGGTCGTCGCTAAGATCAACTTCCTTCACCAGGCCAACATCGACATCCTTATATTTGACCTTGGTCTTGCCCGCCACCAGTCCTTCGGCATCATTGAAGGAAATAAAAATCGTCGGACCGATCTCTGATATCGTCCTGTAGGCCACCCAGGCACCGATCAAGGCAGCGACGATAGGGATAATCCAGACAATGGAAATACCCTTGCGCGGCTTTACAACGGCTTCAGGTATTTCGTTTCCCGGAATGTTCCCGGCAGTGTTATCAGTCATTTGTTGACTCCATATTGTCCCAGATCTCCCGGGGGTCAAAGGTCATGGCGGCAATGATAGTCAACACCACGACCGCACCAAAAAATATTGCCCCAATGCCCGCTTCTATGGTGGCCAGGTTCCCCAGCCGCACCAGTGCCACCAGGATGGTCACCACATAAATATCCGTCATGGACCAGCGCCCAATCGCCTCTGTGACCCGATACAGGCGGGTACGTTCCTGCGGCCGCCATTGCGACTTGCGCTGCACGGAGATAAGCAAATAAATGAGAATGAATAATTTTGTTAAGGGCACCACGATACTGGCAAACAGGATCACCAGCCCGATCGGCCACTCACCGTGTTGCAGAAAGTAAATGACCCCGCTCATGATGGTGTCTTCCTGCACATTCCCCAGCGAGGTCACCACCGTCATCGGTAACAGGTTTGCCGGTATGTAACAGATAAAGGCCGCGATCACCAGCGCCCAGGTGCGCGTCAGGCTGTCGGGCTTGCGCATATGCAGCGGCGAGCCGCAACGCGGGCAATGCTGTTCTGCATGTGCTCCGGATTGCACTGCAGTCAGCAGGCTGCAGCTGTGACAGCTAAGCAAGCCCGCGTCTGCCGCTGTCAATGCCTCATCTGTCACTGTTTATACTCTACGTGATCCCATACCAGCCGGGAATCCATGTTCGCCGCGGCTGCCGCCAGTATCACAATCAGCAGTGCAAACGACCAAAGCGCCAGTCCGGGGACAATCTGCGCCATACCAATCAGCTTCACAATGGCGACGATGATGCCGATCAGAAAGACTTCCATCATGCTCCACGGCTGCAAGCTGCCCGCAAAACGGAATACGGGGGCCAGTAACCAGGGGATACGGTTTAACTTCAGTGGCACATAGATATAAAGCATGATCAACAATTGTAACAGTGGTATCAGGATCGTGGTTAACAACACCAGCAGGGCAATCTCCCACTTGCCTTCATCATAAAGCCCGATGACACCGGAGATAAGCGTGGTCTCGGTTGCCTGGCCCTGCAGCTTGAAGGCAAGAAACGGGAACGCATTGGCCACAAGAAACAGGATCAAACCAGCCAGCGTCAGGGCCAGGATTCGATCAATACTGTTCTCAACGCTGCGGTGCAGAGTGGCATTGCAGCGACGGCAACGTGAAACACAGCGCGACCCTTCCCTTTCCGGAATACGGTGCAGCAGGTCACACTCATGGCAGGCAATCAGGTTACTGGTATCGATAAAACGTCACTCGCTGAATAACTCCCTATAACTGTCCGTACTTTACTACAACGTCAGGCATCAGCATATATATAGCAGACAAAGATAAGCAGGGAAAAATTGTCGCCGATACGAACCCCGGACGACCCGGGGGTGGTCCAGGGAGTAAGACCACGCGTCGTGGTACTCCGAATGCCACCAGCTACGGCAGGTGGATGGCGCACCCCACGGAGACGGTTTCCCCGCCGCACTCGGGGATGGATTACGTTGCCGCCCAAGCGGGCAAGGTTGTCGCAATAGCATGAATACGTGCCAATAATCGCAGATAACCGCTTCAAAGCGATTATCCGGGCATGCCATATACTCGGCCAGCGATACCACCGATATGCTCTCAATTTTCACCCTGCACCCGGCCCGGCAAGCGGCCATAAAACAGGGCGACTGGCATAAGCATGGCAGGCTGTTATGATTAAACATAAACAAGTGTTTATGGATTTA
>Ga0316189_10001321_pt1 | contig 24703 bp, 22 predicted proteins | sample LowCovwburrow_MG_FD_204930 | JGI IMG/M metagenome (GOLD analysis project Ga0316189, IMG submission 204930) | Coastal sediment microbial communities from Maine, United States - Lowes Cove worm burrow | ecosystem: Environmental > Aquatic > Marine > Coastal > Sediment | place: USA: Maine... | reverse complement strand
CCGTGCTCCTACCTGCGCCTCGTGTCACATGAGCCAGGTGGATGGCCTGGAAATGACCCACAACGTAAGCGAACGCCTTTACTGGGTGCAGTGGTCAAAGAGCTCACCGGTGCGCAATTCAGATGACGTGATGAGCCCGGTACTCGGCAACGGTCCGGAAGGACGCAAGAAGATGCGCCAGGTTTGTGAGTCATGCCACAGTTCAGACCACACCGACGGCTTTTTCACCCAGGCGGACAAGGCGGTGAACCTGTATAACGAAGGCTATTACAAGCCGGCCCTGAAAATGCTCAACGGGCTGAAGGAAAAAGGCCTGCTGCGTGATAACCCCTGGACCGACCCGTTTCAGGTGAAGTACTACTATCTGTGGCATCACGAGGGCCGGCGTGCCCGTATGGGAGCCACCCACGGTGCTCCCGATTATGCCCACTGGCATGGATTCTTCGAGTTGATGCAGGATCTGTACGAACTCGAAGGTATCTACGAGAAGCGCATGGCCAGCGGAAAAATCGAGGACTAGAGATACCTGCTAAAGAATCGAATTCGGGTCTTCTGTCGTTCGCATCGGCTCAGCCGGCGCGAGCGCGGTGATACGGGCCATCTGCTCTTGGGTGAGAGAAAACCCGAAGAGGTCGAGATTCTGTGCGATCCGGTCCTTGTTACTGCTCTTGGGCAGGACCACGTGCCCCTGCTGCAGATGCCATTTCAGGATCACCTGGCCGGTTGACACATCCAGTTCCCCGGCGATCCCGCTAATAACAGGGTCTTTAAGCAGACCGAAGGCTCCGGAGGCAAAGGGCGCGTAGGCTTCTACCACGATACCGTGCTGTTTGCAGAATCCGGTCAGCCCGGGATCCTGGCAGTAAGGATGCAGTTCGGTCTGGTTTACCATGGGTACCGTGCGGCCCGCATCGATCAGGTCACTCAAGTGCGATTGGGTGAAATTGCAGACACCGATAGCATGTACGTCGCCGCGATCATACAACGATTCGAAGGTCTCCCAGATTGCCAGGCGTGATTCACGCGCAAAACCAGGGTCTTGATTACCAAAGGTTCCCGGCCAATGCATCAGCAGCAGGTCGACAAAACCCATCCCCAGCTTTTCCTTGGAGCGTTCAAAATCATCCATCACGCGCTGCTGGACGTTCGGAACCTCGTTCCAGTTCCAGGTCAGCAGGTGCGAAATGGCTACGTGCGGCGGCGCCGCCGGATGCGCCAGCTTGGTGGTCACGAAAAGGTCCTCGCGCCGAATTGTACCTGCGGCCATCGCCCGGCCAAGAACGTCGCCCAGGTGCCGTTCGGTACCGTAACAGTGTGCACAGTCAAAATGGTTAAAACCCGAATCAAGGGCCAAGGTCAACGATTGCCAGGCCTCATCGGGCAGAAACCCCTGCATGACGTCACCGCCCGTCCAGTTACCGAAAGCGCAACCAAAGCCGACCACAGGGATCTGCATGCCATTTCGAAGTTCAAACGTTTGCATATTCATGATCTTGCTTGCCTGCCTTGTGGGTGCTGTGAGCGGAGTATAGGGAGCATTAATGCCTTTTTCCATGAAACCGGTGTCTATTGAGATCAAGAAGATTGTTCAGGCTTTTCACCGCTACCCGGCTCCACGCGCCACGCAATGATCAACAGCGCAGCTGTCAACAGGCCGAAAGCCACAGTCAACCAGCGAACACCGCTCATCAGCGTGTCGAAAATGCCGTCGACTCCGTAGGCCTCGGCGTAAGCTTGCGGGTTGTCGTACCAGGGCAGGAAAAAAAGTGCGACGATTCCGGCTATCGTCAGCAAACCAGACATCCATGCCATTCTTTTTGTGTCGCCCATGGCCAACCGGGTTACCGGATTTGCCGGATGTAGCACAGGATCCTTCTTCGACAGACCGCCGTACTTTCGCCTGAAGATAAAATACGCAACCGGACCGCTAAACAGGGCGAGCATGCCACCCAGGAAGTAATCGGTACCGCTGATGAACAGGGCAAGAAGAGCGATGGTGATGGGTGGAATACACATCATGATCAAACCCTTCGTTCCGAGCGGTATCCTGAAGGGCCTTTCCAGGTTCGGCTCCTTGACGCGCAAGATGCAGGCAGAGATAAAGATCAGCACGTAAGCGGACACGAAAAGCATCACGTCCACCACCACGATGACTTCGAATGGGAAGGTGCAGGCGATAAGGCTGAATGCACCCAGCGACAGGACCGCGATGTAGGGTACACCCCGGTCCTTGCTGCATTTGACGAGTGCGCGCGGTGCAAGGTTGTCTTCTGCGAGGGCGAAAAAGCCCCGCGAGCCGGACGCGATGTAGGTGTTGAAGACCGAGAAGTTCGCCAGCACCGCGACCAGCACGAAGATGATCCCGAGGGTGGGAAAGTGGCTTGCGACGACATCACTGTAGGATAAGCCGCCTTCTGATGCCCATTGATCCCAGGACCCGAGTGATGCAAGCCCGCCCATCGTGGGGAGGATATACACCGCCATGATCAAGGGGACCGTGATCAATGTGGCTTTTGGAATCACTTGCGGATTCTGGATCTCGCCTGCCATGGTCGACATCGACTCATAGCCGGAGTACATCCAGATTCCAATGGCAATGCCGGTACCGATACTTTGAACCAGTGACTGATCCGGCGGCAAAAAAGGTTCAAACGGGTTGCTCTGCCAGGTCGCGAATCCGATCACGGCCACCAATGCGAAGGCAATCATGACGAGCATGGAAATCGCGGTGCTAGCGAACCCAACGTCCTTGATGCCTCGAATGTTGATGTATGTGAAAACGATGATCATCGAAGCCTTGAAGGCGTACTCCTGCAGCGGGCTGAGGTGAACAACGGAGGAAAAATACGAGCCGGCCAATACAACGTAGATGGTGTTGTCGACATAAATCGAAACGGTTCGCCACCAGCCTGCCTGGAAACCCCAGAACTCGCCGCAGGCGCGCTGCACCCATTTGTAGAACCCCCCTTCTTCAGGAATCGCTGACCCAAGCTCCGAAGCCACCAGGCCCATCGGCGTGCTCCACAGGAAAGGCAGAACCATCAACATGACGAGCGTGAGTCCGGGGCCGGCCTGCGGAATCATGTCCTCGATGCCGTAGGCGCCGGCAGCGCAAAGACAGAAGATCATGAAGACAACGGTTGAAACCGAAATTTGGTGTTTTTTTAACCCGCTGTGAACAGGGCTGCTCATGTTTTCATGTTGTTGCCGAACTTGGGTCTGCAAACCATACACCTTCAAAATGATCATCCGCAAACGATGCAAGTGGTGATTTATACTTCGGGTCACACAATACTCGCACAGGCTTCAGGAGGAATGGCCATCATGACGAAAGACTCGCTGCGGAATCGAAGGGAGCGTGCGCTGGGTTCGGGCGCTGAACTTTTTTACGATGAACCCCTCGAGATCGTGCGGGGTGAGGGTGCCTACCTGTTCGACGCCGATGGGCGTCGCTACGTCGATATGTACAATAACGTCCCTGCCGTAGGGCATGCCAATCCAGCTGTCGTTAAAGCAATGGCGGAGCAACAGGCAACCCTGAACACCCACAGCCGGTACCTTCACCGGGGTATCGTGACCTTCGCCGAAAGGTTGACCGCGCTTAACCATGATGGGATCGAGAGCGCGGTGTTCAGTTGCAGCGGCACCGAGGCCAACGAGGTGGCCATTCAGATCGCTCGCCTGATCACGCGAAAACGGGGCCTGGTTTGCACCGATGCCGCCTACCACGGGAACAGCGAGGTGGTCGATTCAATGAGCTATATCGGTCTCTCACCCAGCAGGTCGGGTGAGGTCCGGAGTTTTCCGTTTCCGGAACGTTACAGGCCCTTCAAAGAGGGATTGAGTGATGAAGAATTATGCGACGCGTATCTGGAGCGGGTCGCCGCAGCCATCAAGAGTTTGAATTCAGACGGTCCGGGCTTTGCCGCCCTGATCATCTGTTCGATCTTTGCCAACGAGGGCGTGCCGGTCGTTCCGACAGGCTTCATGCACAAGGTCACGCAATTGGTTCACAGGGAAGGCGGCCTGGTGATCGCTGATGAAGTGCAGTCTGGCTATGGGCGCACGGGTCTATGGTGGGGGTACGAGTGCCTGGATTTTCGACCAGACATCGTTGTGACGGGCAAACCAATGGGTAACGGTCTGCCGCTAGGAGCGACGGCAACCAAAAAGGAATACATCGATAAATTTCGTTCTGACAAGGATTATTTCAATACATGCGCGGCGACTCCTTTACAAGCGGCCGTCGGAATGGCTGTGCTGGATGAAATCGAACGCCTGGATCTTCTCCGGAATTCGGCTGAAGTTGGCGCCCGGCTGTTGAACGGCCTGCGGGAACGGATCGATAGGTATGAGGAGGTCGGCGACGCCCGTGGTCTGGGTCTTTTTCTCAGCGTGGAAATGGTCCGGGACAGTCATAGCAAGGAACCGGACAGGGATTTGGCCCTGTATTTATCCGATCGCCTGAAAGAAAAAGGGTTCCTGGTTTCGTATTCCGGGAAGTATGAAAACGTGCTGAAGATCAGGCCGCCGCTGGTGTTTTCTCACGCCGACGCGGAAGGTTTCATCGTTGCATTTGACGAATGCATGGAGGAATTGCATGCGTGAGCCGGCATGAATACCGGTGACGGAGTGCTGCCCGCAAGCGAATTCATGGATGCCGCATGGATCGCCGTCAAGCACTTTCCGGTCGATGCTATTGATATCGAGCCCATCATGCAGTCGGAAAACGTGACCTTTCGGGTCACCGACCGGGCCGGCGGTACGCGTTATGTGCTCAGGTTGCACCGGCCAGGATATAACTCCAACGAGGAACTCGAGTCGGAGCGGGTGTGGGTTGATGCGCTGAAAGAGACCGGAGTGCCCGTTCCGGCCTCACTCGAGACCTGCCAGGGGGGGCACTTCACGCTCATCGACATACCTGGCGTCAATGAACAGCGCTTTGCAGGTATGACGATCTGGCTTGAGGGTGAGCCGCTGGGCAATTTTCTCGAGTCGTGCACCGAAGTATCAGAGCGTCAGCGCATGCTAAGCAGATTCGGGGAGATTGCCGCTGCATTGCACAACCAGTCAGCCCATTGGCAAGCGCCGCCTGGCTTCGTTCGCCGGAGGCTGGGTGTTGAAAACCTGCTGGGCGAGGCCCCGTTCTGGGGCCGATTCTGGGAGCATCCGGAACTGCACGAGCCTGAGAGAGCGTTGTTGCTGCGTGTGCGTCACAGCTTGCGTGAATCGCTCGAAATATATGGCGAGAAAGCGGATACATTCAGCTTGATCCATGCTGATTTCACGCCCGACAATATCATTTACGATGGAAACCAGCTCGCCGTCATCGATTTCGATGATTGTGCATACGGCTGGCACCTGTACGATATCGCGTCACTGCTGACCGAATGCACGCTCTGTCCTGACTTCAGGGAATTGCAGGAGGCTTTGATCGATGGTTATTGCCTGCATCGCAACCTGACGCTGCAGGATGTATCCCTGCTTTCAGATTTTCTACTGGTGCGCGCAATGGCGGTCATCGGTTGGTTTTATCAACGCCCCGAGCATGCCGGTTCTGATGAATTCCATGATATTAAGAACTGGGTTCTTGACCAGTGTGCCGCCCGCTGACGATAAAGCCGGCACCATGGTGGCCAGTGTTGCGATCAGCGTAACCTGGGCAGTAGCTCCTTGACGCACATGTAGGCCGGTGTGCCGGCCACCGAGCCGCAAGGGTAAGTGCCGGATCCACAAATGGACATATTTTTAAATTCGCCAAGCTGGTAGAAACGTTGTTGTGGATCGCTGGCGTAATTCCGATCGAAGTAGCATTGCCCGGCAACCAACATGGTGTGTTCGATGTTGCCCCCAGGAAAGCCGAAAGTCTGCTGCAGGTCAGCGGGCGTGAGAAGCCGGCTCCAGGCGCAATCCTCCGGGTTGGCGATATGGCTCAAAATAATTTCTTTCACTTCGGCCTCTACCGCTGGGAGTTCGGCGCCCTGTGCACCGAGCCCGAGGTTTTTGAAAAATACAGCGAGCCGGTCAAAGGGTTCGTCCAGGCCCATCTGGCGCATGGATGCGCCTTCGCAATAGACCTGGAAGTAACCGGGGGTGAAATCCTCCCCGTCGACGACTGCAAAGGTTGACTGCTCGAAATCAGCCAGGGTATCGGTGGCAAAAAAATAGCGGAACGCCGTGTCGGCTTCCGGCCTGTCCGTGCCCGTTTTCCACTGTACCGGCTTGCGAAACATGAGATTGAGCTTGCCTGAAGTGCCCAGGACTTTTTGGCCGTCAGTATGGTCGATTAACTTCGTATCGCCGGTGAGGCGTGCGGCTGATTGCGGGTCGGTCGCAAAAACGACATGGTCTGCACGAAGCAACCGGTCACCATCTGAATTTTCATAACGAACCGTGCAGCTGCCCGAGTCCACCTCGTGCACAGTGCAAGACAATTCCAGTTTCACGCCCAGTTGCTGGTTGATTCGCCCCAATTCGCGGGTGATTTGCCAGATACCGCCTTTTACAAAACCGTAGCTGCCACCGAAAACAGATCCGGAGGACATCATCGGAATAATAAAGGCGGAGTAGGGCTCATCAACCGATACCGGGCCGCTTTCCGAAACGTCCATGGCAATATGCACCTTGGTGCGTTCGGACGTAAAATAGTGATCGAGGAGCTGCCGGGCGCTTCCGGTGATCCACAGCGAGGCCAGGTCGGCGCCCAGCTCCGCAACAGCGTCATCCACAGTGGGTGGCCGGCCAGCCCGATACCCGGCTTGCAGAAAGCGCACAACCCGGTCTTCATCCCTGACATAGGCTGCTACGTTCCCGTGTTCGCCCCACTTTTCGGCATACTCCCGGGCTAAATCCGATGCGTCAGCGTAGAGCTGCGTTGGCTGCTTCTGACCTGGGAAGAACACCAGGTCCGGATGCGGGGTCGCCCAGATTTCAAGCCGGTCTGACAGGCCAGTTTCCTGCCAGACGAAATCCTGCATCAGTCCGAGCGTCGAAGCGCCTAGCGCGTAGTCCTGCCGAATGCCATCGATGGTGGCAAATTCCGATACGCATGCACCGCCAACCCGGTCGCTACGTTCGAGCATGGTTACCTGGTGGCCGGCCCGTTGCAGGTAATTCGCAGCGACCAGACCGTTGATACCCGCGCCGATAACGGCAATGTGGAGAGAGGAAACTGTCACGGACGAAAAGATAGCATGTAATTGCTAGCCGCTGTTTGCCACTGGAGCAGATCGTAGGATGTCATCCTGGGCGAACCCTCGATGGGCACTGCTTTTTCCATGAACTTGGGGTGCTGTCCGATCCACTGAAAGGTCTGCATGCCGCCCATGGAAATGCCCGTTACCGCCAGCACATGATTAATACCCAGGTGATTCGTCAAAAGGATGTATTGCAATTTGACCATGCCGTCGATCGAAATGTCAGGAAACTGTGTGCCAGGTTGCCTGATGCTGGTGGATGGCGATGAGGGCACGCCGTTACCCAGGGCATCAATCGCAATCACAAAATACCGATCTGTATCGGTCAGTTTGCCAGGGCCAATTAGCTCATACTTCAGCAAATCGCCGCTGGTGCCGGTAAACCAGGTGAGAAAAATAATCACATTTGATTTATCCGCATTGAGTGTGCCGGCAGTTCGATAGCCAACTTCGCAGTTGGGAAGGGTCTCGGTCATCTGCTGTGGAGAATCGGCCAGAGCGCCTGTGGCTACTAAACACATTATGATGATCCAGTGTCGCGAGGGCATTGGTTTCTCCTGAAAATGATGGCTCACAGCATATAAAAAAAGCCACCACTGGGGTGACTTTCTATTTTCCTGATTCGAGCGCCATCATCTTGCGATACACACTGGGCGTGACACCAACTCGCCTTCGGAAGGCTCTCGTGAAATTCTCCGGATACCCATACCCCAATAACAGTGCCAACTCTGTAATCGACAAATTGGCGTCCTTGAGCAATTCCAGAACACGTTTGTAGCGCGTCTCGTCCACTATTTCAGCGTAGGAAAGATCTAAAAATGACAAGGGTTCACTATAAATCATATAGTCATGATGCTAATTACGTCCGGATCCGGGCACCAGTTCAAGCTCAGTATCACTTTCACAAAATGCCGCCCAGTCCCGCATCAGGCGTGCCCCTTGGGCGATCAGATCAGAACGCAGGCTGGCGGCTTCGGCCATGCCGGCGGGTTGGTTGTTCAGCGCCAACTCGATCACCTCCGCCGGGAAGCCTGACTCACTGGCGGCCCATTGCCTGAATGTCGTGCGGAAGCCTTGCTGGGTGAGGCCGGGTTGCAGGGACTTAAGCAGTTTCATGCCGGCGGCCGTCGTCATGCTCGTGCCGGTGGTGCGCCCCGGAAACACAAAAACCGATGTTTGCGGCAGGGCCTTCAAAAGGCTCAGAGCCGGTAAAGACAGCGGTATGGTCTGTTCCCGGTGATTGGCAGCCCGTTCGGCCGGCAGGGTCCAGACAGCGCCCTTGAGCCGGAACTCGTCCCACTTCGCGCCGGCTACATCGCCGGGCCGCGCCGCGGTCAATATCTGTAATTCGAGCGCCCTCGCCGCCAGCGAGTCGATGGCCCTGAGCCTATTCATGAATGAAGCGACCTGCTTGTAAGCGAGTGGCTCTGGCTTGCTTGTTGCCTTTAACCGTGCTGGTTTGGGTAGGGCGCCGTCCAGGTTACCACGCCAGCGCGCAGGGTTTTCCCCGGCCCGGTGCCCGTGCTCGGTGGCCCAGTCCAGCACGGATTCGATGCGCTGGCGCACGCGCATCGCCGTTTCGGTTTTCTCTTCCCAGATCGGTTCAATGCAGGTCATTACCAAGTTGGCGTCGATCGCTGTTACCGGCAAGGGAAGTAATGCGGCTGCGTACCTGTGCAGGCTGTTATTCCATTGCCAGGCGGATTTCTGGTTTTGCCAGGTTGGTTTGCGCATCTCGATGCAGGCGGTGATGCAATCGGCAAAGGTCAGAGTGGCGGGCTGTGGTGCGGTGAGGGTGGCTGCCTGCGGCTGTGAGATCGGGTCCTGTCCTGTCTGGACCAGTTTACGGCATTCACCGGCCAATCTGCGTGCTTCCTCGAGCGTTACATCATGCCTGCCAGCCCTGCCGAGGCCCTTTTCGCGCAATTTGCCCATTCCGGCGCTCTTCCCGGAAGGGTAGCGCTGATGGCGGTCACGCCAGCGAAAACACCAGTATTTACGGCCGCCTGCCTTCACATTGAGGTACAAGCCGCCACCGTCAGCGTAATAACCCGGTTTATCAACCTGGGTGCAGAAGTCCCATGTCAGTTTTTCACGCATGACGATGCATCAGTTCGATTCCCTGTCCCGGTGAGTGAATATTCTGTCCCATATTATATCCCATACTTTGCGCATGATCAGGGCAATTTTCAGATACGGGAAAGGCGTTGGGAAACGCGCTATCTTTATGAATACATGCTGATAATATGAATATTCAAATATAAATAACAGGGGCGGGCGGAAAGATCTGCAAGGATCCCTTGTTATCTCAAAGAGAGGGAATTGCATGATTTCTTGATCGAAGTCTATTCTCCATGCGCCACGCCATGCTAAGAATAATGGTTTCTTGGGGAATTCATCCTGAGGATTTTTCGAATCTGAACTGGAGGTCTCTGTAATGTCACAAGCTGCGGATCGAGTACCTGGATCAAATAACGCCATTTTGCATCTGCCTGATGGCCAGACCATCGAACTGCCGGTGATCGTCGGCACCGAAAACGAACACGCTATAGACATTAGCAAGCTGAGACCCCAGACCGGTTACATCACGATGGATCCGGGTTATGGGAACACGGGGTCCTGCGAGAGCAGGATTACGTTTCTCAATGGAGAAAAAGGAATACTCCGATATCGTGGAATTCCGATCGAACAACTGGCCGGAAAAGCCAGGTTTACCGAGGTCGCCTATCTCATCATCTATGGCAAACTGCCCAACCAGCAGGAACTGGATGCCTTCAGAGACAATCTGAATCAACATGCGCTGTTGCACGAAGATATGAAACATTTCTTCTCCAGCTTCTCCGGTCAGGCGCACCCTATGGCGATCTTGTCCGCGATGGTGACGTCCTTATCCGGCTACTACACCGAAGCATCCACAACAAACGGCGCTGATACCCCGGACATCGACGCAGCACGCCTGATTTCCAAAATACGAACCCTGGCCGCGTTTTCCTACAAAAAATCAATTGGTCAGCCATTCATCTATCCACAGGACTCTCTTTCCTATTGTGCAAATTTCCTGCGGATGATGTTCGCGGTGCCGGCCAGGGATTACGAGCCGGATCCGGTTGTGGTCGAAACGCTGAACCTGCTCCTGATACTGCATGCCGATCATGAACAGAATTGCAGCACAGCTACCGTACGTACCGTTGCCAGCAGCCACGCCAATATTTACGCTTCGATCGCTGCCGGTATTCTGGCGCTGTGGGGACCATTGCACGGTGGAGCAAATCAGAAGGTCATCGAGATGCTCGAACAAATTCGTGCAGACGGTGGCAACATCAAGAAGTTCCTCGAGATGGCCAAAGATAAGGATTCGGGTTTCCGGCTAATGGGGTTCGGCCACCGCGTTTACAAGAATTTCGACCCGAGAGCCACGGTGATCAAGAACGCCTGTGACAAGGTGCTGGATAAATTGGGCATTGAGGATCCGGTGCTGGATCTGGCGAAAGAAATGGAAGAGGCGGCGCTCAGTGATGATTATTTCGTCGAGCGAAAACTGTATCCAAATGTAGATTTCTACAGCGGTATCATTTATCGCGCAATTGGAATTCCGGTGAATATGTTTACGGTCATGTTCGCACTCGGACGATTACCTGGCTGGATCGGCCAATGGAAAGAACTCATGGAAGATCCAACTCACAAGATCACCCGGCCAAGGCAGATCTACCAGGGTTCTACCGCTGTCGATTTCGTTCCTATCGAACAGCGCGACTGAAAGATCACGGGCGGCGTTGGGCATGAAAAAGTTGATCCGCGTGATTATCTGGGCCATCGCCGCCGTGTTTATTTACAAGGCATCCATCTGGGCATTTGACGAGTTCAGATCCAGCAGACGCAATTCCGGTCAGCAGGAAATAGCAGATATCGACAAGGAATGCCTGATGGATGCCGACACGGGACAGTGCCTCTGCCATCATCGCGGTACCGGTGAATTCCTCAGGCTCCCTTATGACGAATGCAAAGCCAGGGCAATGGGCACCTATTAAATAGCTCGGTCAAACAGCAGAATACAGAACCATTGCCTGCTGTCGAACCACGATTTTTTGTGGTGAAAGCCGGCAGTAGCGGCCAGCTTTTTGAATCCGGACACACTAAACTTGTGACAATACTCGGTCAGGATCTCTTCACCCTCAGACAAAGAAAAGCTGCGGTTGCCCAGTGAAAATTTCTGCGCTTTCTGACTGACGAGCCGCATTTCGATGCGTCCGGTTGCCTCATCGTAAACCGCTGAATGTGCGAATGCCTGCAAATCGAAATCAGCCCCGTACCGGCTGTTCAGATGTTGCAACATGTTCAAATTAAATTTCGCAGTGATTCCAGCGCTATCATTATATGCATTTTCAATTAGTTGTATATCTTTTCTAAGGTCTATTCCTATTAAAAGTGCACCATCAGATCCGGCTTCAGTGTGCATAACACGGAGTAGCTCTACGGCCTGATCCGACTCAAAATTTCCAATGGTTGAGCCGGGAAAATAAACCAGGTTGCGCTCAGCCGGCCTGGCAGGGCGGGGCAGGGGAAAGGGCCTGGTAAAATCCGCCGCGACAGGCAGAATTTCAAGGTCCGGGAAGTCGGCGCGCATTGCACTGGCCGTGTCCTGGAGGTGATCCAGGGAAATATCGACCGGGATATAGGATATCGGGTCCTCCAGGTTGTTCAGCAGCAAGCGGGTTTTGAGGCCAGCGCCGCTACCAAACTCAATGACATTTACCCTGGGGCCAATCGCCCGCACCATGTCGCCGATGTGTTCACGCATGATGCCAATTTCGGTACGGGTCAGATAATACTCGGGCAAGTCGCAAATTTGCTCGAACAACAACGATCCCTGTTCATCGTAGAAATACTTGGGAGAAATGGTTTTACGGTCCCGTGAGAACCCTTGCAGAAGCTCCTCGATTTCCTCGGCTTCGTGCGAATTGGCGGTATTCATGTTGCTTCACCTTCATCCCTGGCCAGCCTTATTCCAAGAAACTGCCAGCGTGCATCAGGATAAAAAAAGCTCCGGTAACTCGCGCGAATGTGGTCGCTGGCCGTCACGCAGGAGCCTCCGCGTACAGTCATCTGGTTGCACATGAACTTTCCATTATATTCACCGAGTGAGCCGGACAGCGGCTTGAACCCGGGGTAGGGCGCATAGGCAGACGCGGTCCATTCCCAGGTGTCACCGAAAAACTGATGTGAACCAACCTCAGCGGCGACAGGTTGCCAGAATTCCGAATCCATCAGGTTTCCACCGATGGGAGTTTCCCTGGCGGCAAGTTCCCACTCCGCTTCCGTGGGCAAACGGTAACCAGCCCACCTTGCGAATGCATCTGCCTCGTAGTAGCTGACATGGCAGACAGGGGCATTCTGATCCAGGGTTCTTTCACCACCGAGTGTAAACTCGCTTTGCAGGTCTTTGCTCCAGTACAGCGGCCTGTTCCAGCCACGCTGCTGCACAATGCCCCAGCCGTCAGAAAGCCAGAGTGCTGGATTTTCGTAAGCACGATCTGCAATAAAAGAGCGGTATTCTTCGTTTGTTACCAACCGGGAACCCATTGCATGCTTCGGCAAGAACAATTGGTGGTTGGGTGTCTCATTATCAAAATGAAAAGCATCGTCAGTGTCTGCGCCAATTCTGGCCAGTCCGCCCGGCCGTTCCAGGAATTTCATTTCCGGCGCAGAATGCGCTTGCGGTTGTGGCAGGTTCTGCCTGACTGCCGGCTTACCGGGGTGGACCGAGAAAACGTGCTTAATGTCCGTCAGTAACAGTTCCTGGTGCTGCTGTTCATGATTGAGCCCCAGGTCCAGTCTCTGTTTGAGGTCCTCTTCCGGTAAATCAGTCTTCAGCAGGCGGTTCATGGCCTCGTCGACATGGTCCCGGTACCGCAAAATGTCCTTTACAAGAGGACGGGAAAGCAACCCACGGAGAGGGCGTGGGTGCATTTCACCCGCTGTCTGGTAATAGGAATTAAACAGGTAATGATACTGCTCATCGAAAACCCGGTAGCCGGGAACAAACGGCAGCAACAGAAACTGCTCGAAAAACCAGGTGGTGTGCGCAAGGTGCCACTTCGTGGGGCTCACGTCTGGCATGCTCTGGATGACGAAATCCTCTGTTTCCAGCGACCGGCATAAGTCCATCGTTCGCTTTCGAACAGCCAGGTATGACAAGGTCAGGGTAGTCACCTTAAAGAATGCTTTTTCCCATTGCGCTCAGCAATAGCTCCATGGCTCTCTCGGCACTGATATTCCCCTCATCCAGGAACGGATTGAGTTCCACTATTTCCATCGACAGCAGATTGCCATGGTCGGCACAATATTCCATGAGCAAATGAGCCTCCCTGAAACTGACGCCCCCGGGCACGAGCGTGCCTGAGCCGGGGATGACGGTCGGGTCGCAACCGTCCACGTCAAAACTCATGTGAAATCCAGCCGTTCCATCATTGACAATTTCCAGTGCCCGGCGGGATACGGCGGCCATCCCGTGTTCGTCTATCTCCCGCATGGTGAAGGCATGGATGCCGGAGTCGTTAATGATTTTTCGCTCACCGGCATCGATATCCCGAATGCCAATCAATGCAACGTTTTCCGGGTTTACCTTGGGGCTGAAACCCTGGATATTCTTCAGCCCCTCATCTCCTTTGCCCAGCAAGTGCGCCAGGGGCATTCCATGGATATTGCCTGAAGGTGAAACGCCGGGAATGTTCATGTCACCGTGTGCATCGAACCAGATCAACCCTACACTCTGGCCCTGCTTGCGATAATAGCTTGAGGTGCCGGCAAAAGTACCCATCGCAATGGAATGGTCACCACCAAGCACCAGGGGGAAATCTCCTGCCTCGAGTATGGAAACAACCCGATCTGCCAGTTGCGTACAAACATCGAGAATCTGGGGCTTGAACCGGGCTTTGACATCCTCTTCCGTACCCGTTTCCATTGCAGGGGCTGGAATGTCTTCTTCGCGGTCCACCGTATAGCCCATGCGCCTCAAGGCTGCACCCAGTCCCGCAATACGAAGGGCCGATGGCCCCATATCGGTCCCGCGACGGCTCGCACCCAGATCCAGAGGAACGCCAATGATTCGGACCGTCCTGTTATTGTCAGTTTTCATTGGTTTGGGCTTCTTCTCAGTAGGGCCTGCGCCAGTCAACGAATGTGACGTCATCAACAGCAACCGGCTCCGATGTCACCCACAATACGATTCTATAACCGTCGGAAAACCAGGGATCTCCCGTGAGGTTGCCGCTGGGATTGTCGTAAGATACTTCACCAACACCTCCCACGTACGCAAATTTCTCCAGCGCCTGGGAATAGACCAGGTTTTCCAGCAGGTACTCGCGGGTTTCATCGACATCAGGGTCGATCTTGTGTGTCGTAATCGTTTTCGAAGTGAAACGAACGCCGATGTCCCGGCTGATCTGACCCATGAATACCGGGACACCTTCGAAGGTGGCGCGGGACATCCACAGCCGAAGGTGATTGCGCTCGTGGATGTTTTCCCTGGCTTTCTGGAAGGCCACGTCCTGTGGACGGTCAAAAACATAGAGTCCGCTGACCGGAGAATAGCGATATTCGCCGCCACTCATAAAAGAGGCAATGGTTTTCAGGGATGATGTTCTCGTAACTGTCTCCGTTTCGTCCCAGCCGGCTCGAATAAACGCGGTATAAATGTCTGTGGGAAAACCTATGACAACAAGATTGAGTGGATCTCCACTTCCCTTGCCCTTTTTATCCGTTACACAACAGGTCATTTTCTCAATTATTTCAATCAGTTGATCCGCTTCCAGGTCAACCCATTCGTCGTCGGAATAAAGGCCCCTCCAGTTGACACTGTAATGATCGATATTCAGGCCTGGCACAGGAATGAAGAACGTGAAGGTGTCGAATTCCCTGATGCCATCGTCACCCGCGACGCCAATGATATCGACGTTGAATGCCTTGGTGCCCTCGTCAAGTTTTGAGAAAATAAAGCCGCTCCGGGTTTCTCCGGCTTCCAGCGCAAGTGCTCCTATGCCTTGTTGAAGGAAGAACTCGTCCACGACCTTTGTGGGATCATTCGCATCCTTTTCCTTGAGGTTTGTGTTCGCAACCTCGAGGGGGCTGAAGTATTGGGGGTCAAGTCCAACGGGCAGGAAGGTCACACTGGAGGACCTGTTGTTGGTGATTTTCAGCCACACCGGCTGAATACCTTTTTTGTACAGAGCCATACCGAATAGCTCTTTCGATTCTTTGGCGCTTGGAACGGCAGCGGCGACTTCAACCCCGTTTGCCTGCTGGCTCTGGGAGCGGGCTCTCCAGTCTCCCTCGGGCAAGTCAGGGAATGAACTGGGTGCCGAGGCGCAGGCGGCAAGGAAGAGCAGGGCGCTCACTACAAAGGGGGCGAGCAGGCATTGGTGAACTCGCATGTTCACTGTGTCACCATTTCAACGCGTTCTGGCATATCCCACCAGAGGTTTCGGACAGCCTGGAGCGCCACCGGCTCGCCGGATAGCCATAATACGATTCTGCCACCATCTGTGAAGAACGCATTGTCATTAAAGTCCAGCATTGGTTTTTCCATGGGGACTTTGACCCCGGACCGGGAGTAAGCCACCGCTGTCAGCGTTTGCGAGTACCAAAGGTTTTGCAGAAGGAAATTGCGTCCATCGTCCACGTCCGGATCCTGGGCCGAGCCAAAAAAGATTTCGTTGATCTTGTAGCGTTGGCCGATAGCGTGCTTGATCTGCGCAATCCATACACCGACTCCATCGTTCCTGAAAGGTGCGAGCCAAAGACTTAATTCGTTCCTTTCGGTCGTGTATGTCGTCTTGCCACGGCTTTTGCGAAACACCGCATCTGGCGGCCTTTCAAACAAATAATTCACACTATTCAGGTAGTTATCATCTTTTTCGTATGTTGTTTCTGACCATCCTGAGCGTAACAAGGTCTGCAAAACCTCCAGGCCATCCGCCACCAGGACAATATTTACCGGCTGTCCCTGTCCGGTTCCTTCCCGGTTGGTTGTGCAGCACGGTAATTTGAGCATTTCGTCGCGCAATTCATCATTGCTCAGATCTCGAACCGAATCCTTCTCATAAAGAGAATTCCAGTCAACCGTGGCGTGGTCCGGTACGAAACCAGGCACAGCGATAAAAAAAGTAAACTCTTCATAGGTGGCGTCACCGCTGCCAGAGTAGAACACATCCACGTTAAAACTCTTGGTACCATCGCTGGCGTGAGTGTAGATGAATCCCGATTCTGTTTCTCCTGCAGCGATCTGACGGGGAATGGCTGTATCCATCAAGTGCTTCTCCATATCCATCCAACCTTGTTTGGAGAAGTGTTTTTTGTGCATGTAGGCGACTTCCAGCGGAGAAAAGTACTCGCGATCGACGCTGACGTGCACGAAACGTGCGCGTTTGGGGCTGTTGTTGGTGATCTCCAGCCATACCGGCTGTATACCGCGTTGGTATATTGGGAAACCCAGAATCTCCTCGGCTTCTTCCTTGTTGGGCACGGAGGCGCGAACCTGGATCAGGCCTTGCTGTTTTGTCACAGCTCGTTGCTTGATCCCATAGTTTTCCAACGGCTCATAACGATAGGGCGCAGTGGAGCAAGCCGCCAGAAGTATCAGGATCAAACTGGTCGAAACCAGCTTGATCCAACTTCTATTTAACATAATATACATTATACGCAATTATAGGCTAGCCGGCTTCTGCCTCTGCCGGGCTCTCCTCCACTTCATCGTGTTCATGCAACCACGTCTGGAATAGCTGATAACCCAGCGCAAGAATGATCGCGCCGATGAACAAACCAATGATGCCGGCAGAAATCATACCGCCGATGGCGCCCAGCAGAATGACAAGCATGGGAACATCGACACCACGTCCAAGCAGGAAAGGTTTGAGTACCCCGTCGCTGAAGCTGACAATCAGGCTGTACACTGCAAAGATCGTTGCCGGAACCGGATCTGCCGTTGAAAAAACCCAGACGACTATGGGGCCAAGCACCAGCAAAGGAGGTAATTGCATAATAGCCAGTAACAGCACGAGCCCGGCCCAGATGCCTGCGGCAGGTACACCCATCACCAGTAATCCGATCGCTGCAAGTAAAGTCTGGATCAATGCGACACCGAGTACACCTTTTGCGACACTGCGTATCGTTGCTACAGCCAGATCCGTAAAGTCTGCGCCCCGGTCACCTCCGAGTCTGCGCCCTATTCCCCTCGTGGCCTGGTAAGCGGCATCTGCTCCCAGCATCATCACTCCAGCGATAATTATTGAAGCGGCAAAACCAAGTATGCCGGTCGCTGTAGAAGCTACGGCCTTAAGCAGCCACGCACTAAAGGCATGTATTTGATCCGTATATTTTTGCAAAAAGGCCTCGAGGTTTGTTGCGGCTGCGTTCCAGACTGAGTAAACCCGCTTTCCAATCAGGGGCCATTCCTCAACTTTATTGGCTGGCGGCGGAACTTGCAGAGTTCCCTCGTCAAGCGAAATTGAAAGGTTTTTGGCTGTCTCGATGCTGGATCCACCCAAGTGCCAAGCGGGAACCATCAACAGGGAAAGGGCGAGCAAAATAATGAGGGTAACAGACAGCTTTTCTTTACCGCCCAGAACCCCGGCCAGCTTGCAGTGCAAAGGATAGACAGCAACCGCAATAATGGAGGCCCAGGCAATGATGCTGATAAACGGCCTGATGATATCGATACACCAGGCTGCGAGAAGAAACAGAATACCGATCTGGATCGCTGCCGCTAAAGAGTTTTTGACGAATTGCTGGCTTTCGGCTGAGGGGTTCGGCTGTGGCATTTGGTGACCTCGCTGGCTGGATAAACTGGAGAACACCATTCAATCATGACCGTAACGAAACTTCCACAATGCGTGGACAGATCAGGCAGTTCTTTTCTGTAAAAACGGCTCGTTTCGATAAATTATCAGCAAGACAGCAAATCCCAGGACCAGCGGAATACAGGCCCACAGCACGCCCTCCCATTGCCACTGGTAGAGCACCCAGCCCGAACCCAGCGAAGCGATGGCCTGGATAGAGAAAACCACGAAATCGTTCACTGACTGCACCCTGAACCGTTCAGCTCTGCCGTAACCCTGTGCCAACAGGTTGGTGCCACTCAGAAACAGGAAATTCCAGCCCACACCCACCAGGACCAATGCCAGCCAGAAGTGGAGGAAGTCTGTATTGACCATGGCCACTGCGATGCACAGAAGGTAAATACTGATCCCGCTCCAAAGTAAACCTTTATACCCCAGCCTTTCCTGGAACCAGGCAAAAAACAGCGCAGGCAGGTACATGGCTACAATATGCGACTGGATCACCAGCTTTGTGGCTTCCAGGCTATGACCTGAATGTTTGTGCATGCTGATCGGTGTAGCGGTCATCAGAAAGGTCATCACTCCATAGCCGAGCGCTGCGGCAAAAACGGCAAGAATGACGACCGGATTACGAAAGATCACACGCAATGGCCGACCCTCGCCGGATTGGTTAATTTCCAGGTGGGACTGATCGGAGTAAAAACTGATGATGACGAGTCCAACCAGGTAACTCAGGCTCAGCAGCAGGTACGAACCGGCATATTCCGTGCTGAGAAGCCCCCTGCCCCACACGGCAAGTTCCGGCCCCACAAAAGCCGCGAGGATGCCTCCCAGTAACAGGAAAGAGGTCGCTTTAGGCGCCAGTTCTGCGGGCACCGCCTCAAGTGCGGCGAAGCGGTACTGGTGTCCCGCTGCTCCTGCCCAGCCCATCAAAAATGCAGCAGTACAAAAACCGGTAAACGTCTCGCTGATCAGGCTTTGCATGGCGATCAGCGCAGCGACTATCGCGATAAACCCGTATGAAATGAAAACCCGGCGCCTGCCAAATCGATGCAGAAGTTTTCCGGTAGGAAGTGTTGAACTTGCGACGCCCACCACCACCAGCGCGATGGGTAGCGTGGCCAGGTCAGTGGATGGCGCGAATTCAGTACCGATGATGCCAGCCAGCAGGACCATCAGCGAGGTGCCAGCCATCATCAGTGAGTAGGCGATCATCAATCGCCATACGGTTCCGGGCAGATGTCTCACAGTTTGCCCTGAAATTGAATGCTTACTGCTACCAGTTACCTGTTACGGCAATGACCGGGCCGCTGTAAGTCATGTCCGCCCCGCCGGTCCAGTCATCGCTGTCGACACTGACATCCAGGTTGAAATATTGCCAGGACAGATCGAAACCTACATGACGGAACGCCTGCCAGTTGACGCCGATATTCATATTCCACATGTGGCCGTCATAATCACCGATGCTGGCCCCGATCCAGTCGACGCGGGCGTGCAGCAGCCAGTCCCTGGCGGGAGAAAAGGCGTACCAGCCGCCAATATTGGGAAGAATTTGGCTCTCACTGACATCTCCCTCCTGAAATTCAGAAGTTTCATCATCGATAATAACTTCACCCTCAATGAAGGCCTTGATTTTCAAATTATGGATGCCGATGCCAAAACCGAAATCGTTTCTTTCATTTTTGAAAAAACTATAGCCGAGGAAAAGTCGCGAAACGCTCAGCTTGGCACCGGAGTCCACAAATGTTCCTTTTTTCCATGTCACTCCGTCCCATTCCACATCCTCGAGCAGTTCGGCACTGCCCTTGGCATTGTTGCTGAAGTACTGGCCAGACAGCAACCATTTGCGTTCACTGTCAAAGGCCCATCTCAGCTGACCATTAAAAAACGTAGAGTGATCGCTGACACCCAGGCTGTCATCAAAATCGATTTCATCCCCGATGTCATCACCCAGATCGGATTCGAGAGTGAAGGAATTACTTGACCTCATCCAGCCGAGAGATACGTACAGCTTATCGGAAAGATAAGGATGGTAATCGTAATCCTGTGCCTGCACGCTGGATGTCACAGACGAAAGAAACAGCGCGCAAAGACAAAGTGTCAAGGACCAGTACGAGAACTTCATTTTGGATTCCTGCTGAGATTTCGGTTTCGCTGCATTTTACACCAAGCGCGTAATCAATGACCGATGCTTCGGGCGAGTCACCAGATCAATCTGCTCAGTGGTGAGCGTGGTTCATACCCCCCTGGCTCATCGCTCCCCACATCATCAACACCGTCCAGATTGCCAGCACAACCAAGGCAAATCCAATCATTCTCCGGACGGTGCGGTCTTGCAGAAATGACGATAATGCAGGCGCCGCCGCAGTCAGGCCCAGCATTGCAGGTAAGGTGCCCACACCAAATGCCAACATGGTCAGCGCGCCACTGGCGGGGTTTGCTGTTGATGCAGCGGTCATCAGGACGGAATACACCAACCCGCAGGGAATCAGACCCCAGCAAGCTCCCAGCACGATACGTCCCAGCAAGTCCTGCCGGTTTCCGGCTCTCAATGCCAGTGGCATGATTTTCTTCCACAGCCCTGCCCCGCCGCGTTCGATGAATTCGATACCACGAAAATTGAACAGAAACTTGAGGCCGATCATCAGGATCATGATGGCGGTCAATAATCTCAGCCAGCGGGTAATTGGCATCAGGCCTGAAACCCCACCCAGAACAGCAGCTGCCACCAAACCGAGTATTGCGTAGCTGGCCAGCCGTGCCAGGTTGAACTGGAGCGCGGGCGCCAGCGCCCTGCCCTTTGACATGGCGCCGAGACCCGCAGCGATTCCACCGCACATGCCGAAGCAGTGACCACTGCCAAGCAGGCCGGCCAGGAAAGCCGTGGTCAACACGGCTGGGTCCATCCAGGCAGTTTCAGGATTCATGATTTCTTTTCCTCCTCTTCCTCCTTTTCATCATCAGGATGAGGAGGCGGTTTCTGATCATCGTCCAGCACAACGCTCCAGCCATGGGATTCCAGATCATCAAATTGACCTGACCTGATGGCCCAAACCAGGGCCCAAACCGCAAAGGCCAGTAATATCAGGGCGAGAGGAATCAGGACATACAGCATGCTCATGAATTCGTGATCTCCGTGTTATTTCTGACCAAACGGGATGCATTCGCAACCACGAGCAACGAGCTCAGTGACATTCCCAGCGCGGCCATCCAGGGTTTGAGTAATCCGGAAACCGCCAGCGGCATGACCGAAGCGTTGTACATGACCGCCCATGTCAGATTTTGCCGAACCAGTTGTCGCGTGCGCCGGGCTGTGCTGATGGCCTTGTTCACGAGCCCCAGTGATTCGGATGTCAGGATCATGTCTGCAGCGCTGTTGGCCAGCTCAGCCCCTCCCTTGACGGTCATCGAGACGTCAGCCGCAGCCAGTACCGGCGCGTCGTTGACACCGTCACCGACCATCAGTACGTGTTGGCCGGTTTTCCTTAATTCTTCCAGCCGGGTTAATTTCATTTCCGGAGATTGCCGGGCAGTACGATCTGATATGTGCAACCGGTCGGCCACACGATTGACAGCTTCAGCGCTATCGCCTGAAAGTACCGCCAGGGTCATTCCTTCCTGTTGCAGGTTACGCACGCAGGTTTCAGCGCCTGGACGCAGAGCATCCTGTAGTTCGAAGCAGGCAACCCAGCCATGCTCATCTGCCAGCCAGATGCTTTCATCACTCCCGGGTGCATCGCTGTCCAGCACGAACTCCGCCTTGCCGATTTTCCAGTGAGCGCCCTCGAGCCCGCCGGATATGCCGTTGGCCTCATGCACTGTCACCGTTTCCATGGCAAGAGATCTGCTGTCAGGGAGCCCTGTTTTGGCCGGATGGAAAGCGCTTGCGATGGGATGCGCAGATGAGGCTTCAAGTGCGGCAGCTACCTGCAATGCCCGTTCTTTTTTTACCTCCGGACGTTCCGGGTTGACCCTGACAGCAGCGATTTCCGGCTGACCGCAGGTCAGCGTACCCGTCTTGTCGAATATGACAGTATCCACTTGCGTCAGCACTGGCAGCGCTTCTCCCCGTGTTAACAGGATGCCATCATCCAGCAGGCGACGACTGGCGGCAGCATAGACAACCGGCAAGGCCAGTGAGAGCGCGCAGGGGCAGCTAGCCACCAGTACGGATAACATCGCCGAAAAAGCTCGATCAGGATCTATGTACTGCCAACTCAGCCAGGTTCCGGCGGCGATGACCAGGACTGTTACGATGAAAACCGGCACAAGCCAGGCTGGAATGACGCTGCTGGAAGGCCGCCGGGACTGAGCCAGCAACAACAGGCGCCCCAATGCGGATACGGTCGTTTCCTGGCCGCTGGCGGTGACCACTACCTCTACGGGTTGAGACAGGTTGATGGTTCCGGCAATGACCTGGTCTCCGACACCCCTGGCCACTGGCCGCGACTCCCCGGTCAGCAAAGCTTCATCGACTTCGGTCACGCCACTGATCAATGCACCATCTGCTGGAAAACTTTCCCCTGCCCGCACCAGCACCTTGTCACCGTCCACGAGGTCACTGGCAGGTACCGTTTCACGGCCCGTTTCGGCCAACCGCTCCGCCCACTCCGGCAACAGTCTCGCCAGGGCCGCGCCGGCCTGCAGGTTGCGGTGCCGCAGCATCATCTCGATGTGCCGGCCCAGCGACAGGAAAAAGATAAACATGACCACCGAATCGAACCACACCTCGCCGCTGCCGACGAAGAAGTTGTAGCAACTGGCAATGAAAGCCAGGCTGATAGCCAGCGCCACGGGAACATCCATCCCGGGGCTGCCCGCCTTGAGGCTTCGGATGGCGCCTTCGAAAAAGATCCGGCCCGAGTAAATCAATACAGGAAGCGTCACCAGCAGGCTTACCCATTCGAGAAAACTGCGTTCGGCGACTGCAATGCCAAAAGCATCACCTGCGTAGAGCCCCACGGCATACATCATCACCTGCATCATTCCGAGGCCGGCTACGCCCAGCCGCTTCATGGAATTACGGCGCTCTTCCTGACGCCCCTGCTCTTCGGCACTAGCCAATGGCAGGTGGGGCTTGTAACCCAACTCCATCAACGACTCGGCAAGACTGCTGAGTCGATTCTTATCGGGTTGCCAGATGATTCGCGTATACCCGGTGGCGGTGTCCACCTGGACAGATTCGACGCCCGGTTTGTTTTCGACATGACTGCGAATCAGCCAGGCGCAAGCCGCACATCGAATGCCCTCGGTTTGCAGCAGAAGGTCACGCCGTCCGTCAGCCAATTCCGCGCCCCACAAAGACTCCCGTTCGTCGCAACCGCGCCATGCTTCGATGTTATGTTCGAGATCTTCCTCAGCCTTGCGGCCAAGATCCTGGCGGAACTGGTAATAACGGCCCAGGCCTGAACTGAAGATGAGCTCCGCTACCGCCTGGCAACCAGAGCAGCAAACAGGCTTTTGTTGCCCATCACGCAGGACGAACAGGGATACGCCTTCAGGGATGGGTTCGCCGCAATGAAAACAGGCTTCTTCAGTGCGCTCCATCGTCCGGGTCCCCCGAATTTTCGGATTCGGTTGGCGCGGCTTCGGAAGGGTCCTGTGCACGAAATTCAGCTTTAATTTCGTTGTATTGCTGGTCGTCGACAACCAGGTAATCAGGGTTGGCAATAGCGAGATACAGTGTGGTCATGCCCATGATGACCGCGGCCAGCGGAATGCCAATGGCAACCCAGGGCCAGGGTTCGCGGTACCAGGGGCGAATTTGATTGTCATTCATGATTAGTTTCCGGAGTCCATTGGCATGAGGGCCTTGGCAGTTGTCTCTATTTTGATTGAGGGATCATCCTGCGCCTGGAACTGAATGTCCAGTGTCTGCACCCCTTTTCCGGCAGATCTGGGAATTCGGAGCCTGACAGAAACACCCATCACTTCCTCGGCCTGCAGGATCAGTGGTTTTGCCAGGTCAATTTCCACCGCATCATTGTTCAATATGGTCATATCATACTGATGGGGAGCGTTATCCATGTTGGTGATCTTCAGCGTGTACACATTTTCCACCAGGTCGCCCGGCAGTTCACGATAAAGCGCATTCCTGTCGCGAATCAGATCAGCGCGCAATGGCACACGATGGGTCATTGACCAGATCGTACCACCCAGTATGACAACCAGCAGTAAGCCATAGACCATGATCCTGGGGCGGATCACGTGCCCTGTTTTGTGCTTCAGGGAATGCTCGGTCGTGTAACGGATCAGCCCGCGGGGATATTCCATCTTGTCCATGACCTGGTCGCACACGTCAATACATGCGGCACAGGCGATACACTCGTACTGCAGCCCATCCCTGATGTCGATGCCGGTAGGACAGACCTGAACACACAGCGTGCAGTTTATACAGTCGCCCAGCCCTTTCTCTGCAGGTACATCTTTTTTACGCCGCCCTCCCCTGGGTTCGCCCCGATCCGGGTCGTAGGAAATGATCAGCGTGTCCTTGTCGAACATGGCGCTCTGGAAACGCGCATAAGGGCACATGTACTTACAGACCTGTTCCCGCAGGAAACCCGCATTACCATAGGTGGCAACACTGTAGAAGATAATCCAGAACGTCTCCCAGGGGCCCAGCGACAGGTTTGCAATATTAGTACCAAGCTCCCTCATCGGAGAAAAGAAACCGAC
>Ga0316189_10001319_pt1 | contig 24717 bp, 17 predicted proteins | sample LowCovwburrow_MG_FD_204930 | JGI IMG/M metagenome (GOLD analysis project Ga0316189, IMG submission 204930) | Coastal sediment microbial communities from Maine, United States - Lowes Cove worm burrow | ecosystem: Environmental > Aquatic > Marine > Coastal > Sediment | place: USA: Maine... | reverse complement strand
CTGACCTCTGCGCTCGACGAAGAGCAGATAGCGCTCGAGGAGGAAGTGCTCGACCCCGCCAGGCGCGGAGGGCCCGAGCGCTGCTCCGGGCTCATAGACCGCGCGGAGCTGAGGGGCGGCCGGGCTGCGTCGCCGTGTGGCGTAGGTGAACGTCGAGCCCTCGCGCCCCAAGGACATGTCGGCGTGGAAGTAGGGGAGCCCCCAGCCGCGGCGGGCGGCCTGGACGGCGAGCCAGGAGGCGGCCTCTAGGGAGAGGAAGAAGACCCCGGGCTCGCCACGGTGGAGGACGTAGGTGCGGACGTTGGTCTCGAGGAAGTCGAGGGCGAAGGCTCGCGGCAACCAGCGCGGTCTCACCTTCTCCATCGCGAAGGCGACGAGGCCGATGTAGGGCTGCCCGCGCCAGAGGTCGAGCTCGAGCCCCTCGGGGAGCACCGCGCGGGCGAGCTCCTGCGGGAGCGGCCAATGGAGGAAGAGCAGGTCGCGCCAACGTTGGGTCCCGGCGTTCGGGCCGGGGGGACGCAGGGCCTGTGAGGTGCGGTCGATCGTCATCGCGGGTCAGACCCCGCTGCGGCCTCGGGCATCTCCGGCGGAGCGCCGCGAAAGCGCAGGAGCCCGCGCTTCTCTCCGCTCCCGCCGTCGACCGTGTCCATCGCCGCGAAGAGGCGATCGGCGGCGACGATCCACGGCTTGTAGCCCTCGTTGACGTCGAGCACGAGGACCAGGTCCTGCTCTTCGAGATAGCCGCCGATAGGCGAGTGGTGGCCGCCGCCGCCGGCGAAGAGCGGCCCGCGGTGAAAGTTGATGATGTAGCGCAGCTCGGGGTCGTTGCTCGCGCGGAGGTGCTCTTGGAACTCGTCGAAGCTCAGGTCGCGGTGCAGCGTGACCTCGTCGACCCCCTGGGCGCGGGCGATCTCGGCGAGCTCGTCGAGGGTCAGGCCGGGGATGCAGTAGCCGGTCCAGCAGTAGCCGGTGTCCTCGAGCACGGCGTCGATGGTCGTCGGCTGGCCGAGGGAGCGGAGGATGTTGACGACGCTGGTCGGCCCGCAGACGCTGCCGTTCTCCTGGAAGTCGACCCGTTCACCGTAGGCCGCCGCTGCAGGCAGGGCCCACGCTCTCTCCAGGAGCGCGCTGTCCTGGTAGGCGGGCGTCTCCTTGATCGACGGGACGTCGCTGTAGGGAGAGGGGCGAAGAGCGCAGGTGATCGCCCCTACGAGCGCCGTCGCGCCCAGCGTGGCGAGGATGATTCGCGCTCTTCGGCCCATGCCGCCATGGTACGCGAGGTCGGGACGACGAGCGGGTGATTCATCGCTCGCGAGGAGCTGGCTGCGCTGCGTGTCGGACCGAGCTCATGGGCTGGCCTCACGTCCTGGTCCCGCGCTCGTCAGCGCCTCCGGGGTCCATGGACGGCGGGCCCTAGACCCGCAGGGTCTTGACCGTCGAGACCGCGTTGTCGTCGGCGCGCATGAGGTTGACGACGAGCCCCTGCGGGCTCTTGTCGACCTCGATGAAGTTGGTATCGTCGTCCCCTGAGGGGCACATGTAGCCGGCGTTGGCGTAGATCCGATCGTCGGCGACAAACCACTGATCCTTGTCCATCTTCGCCTGGTGTGAGTGGCCGAGGACGACGACCCTGTAGCCGCGGGAGGTGGCGAGGCGATCGGCGAACCAGCCGAGGGCGTTGAGCTCGCCGAGCACGGAGCGGATGGCGTAGCGGTGGCCGAACTTCTCGACCCATCGATCAAAGACGCTCGCGTAGCGCCGCTTGACCGCGCCGAGGGTCCACTTCTGCCGTCCGAAGGGCATATGGACGACGTCGTCGTCGCAGTGCCCGGTGAGCTCCATCAGCGCCTCCAGGACCGACGACGTGATCGTCTGGGTGGTGCAGGCGGACTCGAGCAGGTCATCGATGTAGCGGACGATCGCGCCGGGTTTGTTGTAGTCGGAGTGTCCGCAGAGCACCCGGGTGACGAAGTAGCCGATCGGCAGGGCGTGGGTCGGGTCGTGGAGGCGGTCAGCGGCGTTGAACATCGCGAAGCGGTGGCCGTGCTCGGCGTAGAGGAGCCCTGCCTGGTAGGCGGGGATCCGCTGGACCTTGCGAGCGCCGACGCCGAGCGGGGCGAGGTCCTGCTGGGTCACGGACATGTCGTGATTGCCGTTGATATAGAAGACATTGTCGAGCTTCTCGACACAGACGCGGAGCTTGGCCACGATCTCTGGGTTGGCGGCGAGGATGTCGGCGATCGTGTGCGGGGGCTGCTCGATCGGGCAGAGCCAGGTGTCGAAGATGTCGCCGAGGAGGACCAGATCCTTGATCCTCGTGTGATGCTCGATCGCGTAGTCGAGCACCGCCAGCAGTTTGGCCCGGTGTCGGCTCGGCTGAAACCAGTCGTAGGAGCGCCCGGTGCCGAGGTGGACGTCGCTGAGGAATACGCGGGCTGTCTTGGCCATATCCTCTCTAGATACCCCAGGAGGGCCGCCTGCGACCACGTCTGATCACGCAGGGCTGGCGCTCCGGCTCCGGCTCAGCCCTCGCCTGGGGTCAGGTCCTGCCCCGCTAGCTGGGGATCCTCGGCGGCGAAGGAGTCGACCCGGAAGATGCGGGCCCCGTGGTTCTTCTCCCAGACGATCGCACCGTCCGGGGTGACGATGAAGAAGCGGCCGATGATCCCTTGATTGATCAGCGTATTCCCGCTCGGCAGCCGTTGGGCGCTGCCGACGATCTCGGTGAAGAAGCTCTCCGGCGGGTCCGCCTTGTACTCCCAGGTCGGCAAAGCCGGGCCGTACACCCCCTCGCTGAGGGGGTAGGTGCCGTCCTCCGCGAGCGGCGGGGTGATCTGGACGACGGTGGTGTAGGGACGGATCTCGGGGAGGCCATTGTTGACGATCGTCAGGTCGCCAGCGCCGGGCAGGCCCTCCGGGATCCACCGCGGATCGTGCTGGTGGTAGAGCTGCTGCGCTCCGTCGGCGCCGTAGGCCCCGGGGTTGCCCCAGCGGTAGAGCAGGTCGCCGCCACGGCCCGCACGGCCGCCGCTCGAGGAGGCCGCCTCGGCGCTCGTCGTCGAGTGATCGATCACCCAGATCTCGTGGAAGTGATGGGCGCTGAGGACGATCTGATCGAGCTCCGGGTTGTAGCCGATGCCGTTGAAGTGGTTCCAATCCGAGAGCTGAGGCCCAGTGACATCGACGAAGTTGAGATCGATCCGCTCCGGCCTTGCGCTGATGTCGGCGAAGTTCGGCGCGTTCGAGTCGAAGTCCTGGACCAGGTGATCCCAGACGTGCCACTCCCAGACGATCGTGTCGGTGGTGGGGTCGATCTCGATCACCGTGTCGGGCCAAAGCCCCTCCAGCTCGTCGATCGTCGCCGGATCGCGGCCGGCAGCGCTCGTCTCCTCCGGGCTCTTGCGCTCCCAGGCGATCGCGAGGATGTTGCCGCTTGGCAGCGGCTCAATGTCATGGTGGAGGCGGTGGTCCTGGTCGGAGTAGGTGAAGCTCCATCGCGGGGCGCCGTCCCAGCTCTGGCGCTCGATCAGGCCGCCGACGCCAGGCGAGACGAAGGCTGTCCCGACGACGCCGGTCCGCAAGAGATCGCCGCCGGGCAGGAGAAAGGTCGACACCGCCGGGAAGGTCGAGCTCTCCCAGCTCTGGACGAGCGCGCCCTCGGGATCCCGGAGGAAGGTCTCGGTGCCCTGGAGCGGAGTGTGGAGGGTGTAGCGGACCTCCTCAGGCGCGCCGGTCGTCGAGGAGTCGGTCGCGCTCTCGGTCGCGCTCTCGGTCGCGCTCTCGCCTTGTCCAGCCCCGCACGCCAGGGCGAGGGCGCCGATGGACATCCGCGCTGTGGTCATGGCGAGCGACCTAAGGTGCGCAGGTGAGCGGTTCATGCGGGCGCTTATGGACATGGCCCGAAGTGTACGCGAGGACTCGCTCGCCGACGTCCGCGAGACGATGCGATGCGCGGCTCGACTCTGGCAGGATAGTCAGGATGCGCTGGGCCTTCGGATGTCTCGTCGTGGCCTGCGGGCTCGTCGCGTGCGGTGAGGCCAGCCCTTCGAGGATCGTCGACGGCCGCGCGGATCTCTCGACCTGGGATCCGGCAGAGGAGCCGCTCGTCAACCTCGAGGGGGCGTGGTCGATGACCCGCGGCGCCCTCGTCGGACCGTCGGATGCGCTCGCCGAGCCGGTCTCGACCTGGGTCCCAGGCCGCTGGCCCGAGGATCCTCTCGGTTCGGCGACCTATCGCCTAGAGATCATCCTCCCCGACGACGGGCCGCCGCTCCTCCTCTCCTTCGAGGGCGTGTCGACGGTCGGCCGCGCCTGGCTCGACGAGCAGATCATCGCCGAGTTCGGCGATCCCGAGACGGACAGGATGGACACCCGAGATGTCCGGGCGGCGATCGACGTCAAGGGTCGGACGACCCTGACGATCCAGGTCTGGAACCCCGCCTATCGCGTCGGCGGAGTGCTCGACGGTGTCTTTATCGGCACCTCTGAGGGGGTGATCGAGCGGCGGACGATCGCCGCTGTCCTGTCGATGGCGACCGTCGCGATCCTGTCGGCGCTCGGCGTTCTCTTCTTGGTGCTCTTCGCCGCCCGCCGCCGTGAGCCGGTGTACCGCGACTTCGGCGGTCTCGCTGTCCTCGTCGCCCTCCGCGAGGCGCTCGGCGGCCCGGGGGAGATCGGCTTTCTCTTCGCGCCGGAGCTCCCTTGGGAGCTTGCCCTGCGGGTCGAGTACATGGCGCTGTGCGCCGCCAGCTACTTCGGCTTTGCAGTCGCCTTGCGGGTCGCCGGTGTGTCGACGCGGACCCTCCTCGCCCGCTCGACGATGGGGGGAGCGGTGCTCCTCGCGGTGCTCTCGGCGGTCGAGCCCTTCTCGTGGCTCGCAGGCAGCCTCATCGCCTCCCAGGTGTTGCTGATCTGGATCGCCGTGATCACCCTTCCAGCGCTCGCTCGCGCCTGCTGGAATGGGGTCGACGGCGCGCGGACGATGATGGTGATCCTCGCGGTCTTCGTCGGCGCCTATACCTTTGACATCCTCGCGGTCGCCGGCTTTATCGAGACACCGCTGCGGGTCGGCGCCTACGCCTTCGTCGCCGTCGTCTCGGCCCAGGGCGTCGCCCTCACCCGCAGCTTCGCGGCGTCGTTTCGCGACAATGAGCTGCTGACCCGGGCGCTGCAGCGGACCCACGCGGACCTCGAGCTCTCGCACGCGGCGGCGATGCGCTTTGTCCCGTTCGCCTTCCTCGATCTGCTCGGTCGTCGATCGGTCAGCGACGTCCATCGCGGGGACCATACCCACGCCGAGCTCCAGGTGCTCTTCACCGACATCCGCGGCTTTACGCCGCTGATCGAGAGCCTCGGGCCCGAGCGCGCCTTCCCCTTCGTCAACCGCTACCTGGCGGCGATGGAGCCCTGTGTCACGGACAACGGCGGCTTCGTCAACCAGTACCTCGGCGACGCGATCCTGGCCCTATATCCCACGCCGCCCGACGACACGGTCCAGTCCGCCGTGCAGATGTGCCAGGCGCTGGAGGCCTTCAACGAGGCGGATCCGGAGGGTCCGATCCGGGTCGGCATCGGTGTTGGCTCAGGAGGGCTGATGCTCGGCTGTATCGGCGGAGAGAGTGCTCTGCGCGGCGGTGTGATCGGCGACAGCGTCAACCATGCCGCGCGGATCGAGGGCATGACGAAGATCTACGGCGCCGTCGTCCTCATCGACGAGACCGTCGCCGCCGGGCTCTCGTCGCCCCCTAGGTTTCAGCTGCGCTGTCTCGATCGGGTCGTGGCGAAGGGGCGGAGCCTCGCCTCCGAGATCTTTGAGGTGCTCGACGTCCTGCCGGAGAAGCTTCGCAGCCGCCGGGTCCGGCTCCGACCGGCCTTCGACGCAGCGCGCGCAGAGTACGTCGTCGGGCGCTTTGAGGCCGCACTTGCCGGCTTTCGGGCGCTCGCCGAGGAGGACCCCGAGGACATCGCCGTCGCCCTCTACGTCGAACGCTGCCGGGAGCTTGTCGCAGACCCGCCCGACGACTGGAGCGGCATCACCTGGCTCACGGAGAAGTAGGGCGAAGCTTGCGTGCGGTCGCAAAGTGCGGCGCCGCGGGCCGAGCTGCGCGGCGGCGAAGGTCGCAGGCGAGGCGCACGGACGGTGCACCCTCGCCGCGCGCTTCGCTCAGGCGGAGATGCTGTCGCTGGCCGCTCAGCTCGGAGGTGCGCCGACGAGGTGTTCGGTGGCCGCGGCGATCGTCCGCTCTTGCTCCCCATGCCAGCTGCGGAGAGCACGGACCCGCCGCCGGGTGATCGCGAGCGCTTCGTCGCAGGGCGGCAAGTCGCCCTCGAGGGAGTCGACCGGGAGGGAGCCTGAGCGGACCTCTGCGGCGACGATCTGGTAGGCGTCGCGGAAGGGCACGCCCTCGACCACGAGCTGGAGCGCGCGCCGGGTCGCGTAGAGCTCCGGGCTGATCGAGGCATCGGCGGCGCAGGTGCGGGGTTCGATGTGGTGGAAGACGTGGGCCGTGATCCGCAGGGTTGATCGGGCGGCCGCGACCCCGCGCAGGGTCGGCGCCTTGAGCAGCTGAAAGTCTCGATGATAGCCGCCTGGCAGCCCCATCGGCAGGGAGAGCGTCTCCTGGAGGGCGGCCTGGACGACGTGGGCGTGGCCGCGGATCAGCTCCATCACGTCTGGGTTCTTCTTCTGCGGCATGATCGATGAGCCGGTCGTGAAGGCGTCCGGGAGGTGGAGCCAGCCAAAGCGCGGGTTGACGTAGAGGACCACGTCGGCGGCCAGGCGGGAGCAGGTCTGGGCGGCCTGGGTCAGGGCGAAGAGAGCCGTGGCCTCGGACTTGCCGCGGCCGGCTTGGACCGCGGTCACCGGCTCGATCGGGCGGGCGAAGGCGAGGAGGCGGGCGCTCAGCGTGCGGTCGATCGGGGCGAGGCGCTCGGGGACGCCGTAGCCGGCGGCCGATCCCAGCGGACAGGCGTTGGCCTGGGCGAAGGCGGCCTGGAGGAGCGCGGCGTCGTCGACCAGGAGGCTGGCGTAGCCGAGCGACCAGAGGCCGAAGGTCGAGGGCATCGCCGGTTGGAGGTGGGTCATCCCCGGCAGCGGCGCGTCGCCGACGGACGCGGCGAAGTCGGCGAGCGCCTCGGCGGCGTCGAGGGTCTCGCCGAGGGCCGCGAGCAGGTTGTCGCGGAGCCAGAGGGCGACGTCGGTGGCGACCTGATCGTTGCGCGAGCGGGCGGTGTGGACCCGCCTCGCCGCCTCACCTTGACGCTCGCCGAGGATCCGCTCGATCGCCGAGTGGATGTCCTCGTCGGCGGGTCCGGGGGCCAGATCGCCGGCGATCGCCTGGACATAGAGCTGGCGGAGCTCGCCCCGAAGAACGTCTGCGTCGTCGTCCGTCAGGAGCTTCGCCGCGCGCAGGGTCTCGACATGGGCGAGGGAGCCGAGCACGTCGTGAGCGGCGATGTGGCCGTCGATCCGGCGATCGTCGCCGACCGTGTAGGCCGCGATCTCTGCGTCGAGGGCCGCGCCCTTGTCCCAGAGGGTCTTCATCCGCCGTGACTTCGGCGGTGCTAGAGCGGGGTCTTCCGGCGTGTTCGGGGGCGTGTTCGGGGTCTTGATAGCGGCGTTCATAGCGGAGCTACTCGAGGAAGGCGAGGGCGGTGTCGCGGTAGAGGTCGACGGCGCGGAGCACCTCAGCGCAGTCGACCCATTCGTCGGCGGTGTGGGAGCGGGCGGAGGAGCCGGGGCCGATCTTGACCGCGTCGATGTGGCGTAGGTGGGCCCAGTCGGACATCGTCGGCGAGCCGAGGAGGCGCAGGCTCGGCATCGCCTGGCGCAGCGAGGCGACGATCGGCGCGTCGGCGGCGGTCTCGACCGGCGCGAGCCGCTTGGAGCGGACCCTGAGGTCGCCCTCGGTCAGCTCGCCGAGGATGGCCTCGATCTCCTCGGGGGTGTAGGCCGGGGTGTAGCGGACGTCGACCGTGTACTCGCAGGTCGCGGGGATGACGTTGTGACGCTCACCGCCGCGGAGCACCGTGACGTTGGCGACCGAGCGCCCGAGGAGAGGGTGCTCGCGATCGAGCTCTATCGCGTTGATCGCCAGGAGATCGCGGGCGGCCGCGTCGAGGGCGTTGCGCCCCTCCCAGGGCCTGGCCGCGTGGGCCGCTTGGCCGTGGGTCGTGCCCTCGAGGATCATCAGGCCGCCCTGGGCGACCGCCGCCTCGAGCGAGGTCGGCTCGCCGACGAGGGCAGCGCTGAGCGGGCCGAGCTCGCCGAGGATGTGCTCTAGGCCGCCGCCGCCGATCTCCTCCATCACCGTCGCCGCGAAGATCAGGTTGCCTCGCCTGAGCCCGCGCCTCGTGATCTGCTCGAAGGCACAGGCCATCGCCGCGACCGAGGCCTTGGCGTCGCCGGAGCCGAGCCCGTAGAGGCGGCCGTCCTCGATCGTCGCCGACCAGGGATCGCGCTCCCAGGTCCCCTTGGCCGGGACCGTGTCGAGGTGCGAGTTTAGGAGCAGGGTCGGCCCGGGCGCGTCGCCCTGGAGGCGGGCGATCAGGTTGTCGCCGATGAACTCGACGGTCAGGCTGTGGCGCCCGAGCCAGGTGCCGAGGAGCTCGGCGAGCGCCGCCTCTTCGCGGGAGATCGAGGGGGTGGCGACGAGCGCCTGGAGGAGTTCGAGGGGATCCATCATTGGTTTGGCCTTCTCTCGAGCTCGGACTAGGCGAGCATCTTCAGGAGGAGGGCCATCTGCGCCCACATCCGGTTGGCGGCCTGCGCTTGGACGACGGACGCCGAGCTGTCGAGGACCGCGTCGGTGACGACGACGTTGCGGCGGACCGGCATGCAGTGCATGAAGCGCGGGTCGTCGCCGGAGGCGAGGTGCTCGGCGTCGATCGTCCAATCGCCGTGCATCCGGTTGCGGGCGATCCCGGCGGCGCTATCACCGTAGTCGAGCGGGCTGCCCCAGGCCTTGGCGTAGATCACCTTGGCGCCGGCGCAGGCGGAGGCCTGATCGCGGCTTGTGGTCAGGGAGCCGCCGCCGGCCTCGGCCAGCGCCGCCGCCTCGTCGAGCACCGGCTTATGGAGGTCGTAGCCCGGCGGGTTGGCGACCGTGACGTGCATCCCGAGGCGGGCCGCGGTCAGCAGGGCGGAGTGGGGGACCGCGACGCCGCACATCTTCGGGTGGGTCGCCCAGCTCAGGGTGAATCGCTCGCCGGCCGGATCTCCGCCGAAGATCTCCTGCAGGGTGAGCGCGTCAGCGAGGGCCTGGCAGGGGTGGTAGACCGCGGATTCCAGGGAGACAAGCGGCACCGACGTGTGCGCCGCGAGGGTCTGGATAGGCGTGTCCTTCATGTCCTCGGCGAAGTCGGACATGCCCGCGAAGATCCGCACGCCGATCGCGTCGGCGTAGGACGAGAGCGCCCCTGCGGCCTCGATGATGTGCTCCGCGCAGGGACCGTCCATGACCACGCCGGGCCGGCTCTCGATCGCCCAGGAGCCGCCGCCGGGGTTTTGCGCGATCATGTGGCCGCCGAGGCGGACCATCGCGCTCTCCATCGACGTCCGGGTCCGCAGCGAGGGGTTGAAGAAGAGCGCAGCCAGGACCTTGCCGGCGAGGGGCTGACGGCGATAGAAGGCGCCGGGCCGGGCCTTGATCGCCGAGGCGAGCGAGAGCAGCTCGTGGAAGAACGACTCGCCCCCCTCAAAGCCGCTGATGTAGCGCCGCGGAGCGCCCTGGTTGGCGGCGCTCGGCGGCGGGTGGGTGTTCTCGGTCAGGAGTGCGGTGGCCATGGTCGGCATATCTCGGGCTGGGAGGGCTGGGGGGAGGGTCGGCGGATCCGTCGGGCTCACGACGCCGCGGATCAGGACGCGACGGAGCGTTTGGGCGCCCGCGCGGTGGTGGCGTCAGGACCAGCGCGAGAACCGGCGACAGGGGCGAGGGTCGGCTTGCTTCCGCCCTCGGCCGCGGCTTGGGCTCGCTCGGCGAGGAGCGACTGGGTGCCGACGATCGTCGCGAAACCGCGGGCCTCAGCCCCGGTCCACAGGGTGTTGGCCTCGCCGTAGGTGCCGGCCGCGGCCGACATCATCGAGTAGGGGGAGCGGACGCCGAGGACCGTCACCCGCCCCTGGCAGAGCTGGACGCGGACCTCGCCGTGGACCGTTCGCTGCGAGGAGAGGAGGAACGCTTCGAGGTCGCGCATGACCGGATCCAGGTAGGCGGCCTCGTGGAGGAGGAGCCCGTAGGTCGACGCCATGTGGTCCTTGTGATGCTGCTGCCAGCGGCTGAGGACCAGCTTCTCGAGCTCGCGGTGGGCATCCTGCAGGATCGCGGCGGCGGGGGCCTCAAAGGCGACGCGCCCCTTGATCCCGAGGATCGTGTCGCCGAGGTGGACGCCGCGGCCGATCCCGTGGGCGGCCCCGAGTTGGTTGAGCGTCTCGATGAGGGCCACCGGATCCATCGCCGCGCCGTCGAGCGCCGTCGGGACCCCCGCCGCGAAGGTGATCACGAGCTCGATCCCCTCGGCCGGCGCGGCCCCGGGCTCGACGCTCCAGGCCCAGGCCTCTGGGGGGAGACTCGCCCAGGAGTCGTGGGTCTCCTTGCCGCCGATCGTCACGCCCCAGAGCCCCTCGTTCACGGAGTAGTCGGTGGTCTTGTCGGCGACCGCGACCCCGCGGGCGCGCAGCCACTCGGTCGACGCCTGCCGGCTCCAGCCCTCGTCACGGATCGGGGTGATGATCTCGAGCTCGGGGCAGAGCGCCCGGAGCATCACGTCAAAGCGGATCTGATCGTTTCCGGCGCCGGTCGAGCCGTGGGCGACCGCCGACGCGCCGACCTCGAGGGCGAGCATGGCGACCGCGCGGGCCTGGCTGACCCGCTCGGCGCCGACGCAGAGCGGGTAGGTCTGGCCGCGGCGGACGTTGCCGAAGATGAGGAAGCGGATGTGATCGTCGAAGACCGCACCCTTGGCGTCGATGATCCGGTGCTCTGCGGCCCCGAGGGCGAGCGCCCGGGCCCGGGTCTCGGCGAGGGCGCTCGCTGAAAAACCGCCGGTGTCGACGGTCGCGGTGATCACCTCGTAGCCGTAGCGCTCCTGCAGATAGAGGAGGAGGAACGAGGTGTCGAGACCGCCGGAGAAGGCGAGGACGACCCGCTTGGTCGTCGCGCTCGCCTCGGCGGCCGAGGGCTGAGATGTCATGGGCGTCTTGCTGGTCATGGGAGCTCCAGAGCGGGCGAAGGCCCGTGCGTCTGGGGCTTCGCCGTGTGAGGTCAGTTGCGGCGCCTGTCGACCAGGCCGGCGCAGGCTCGGAGGCGCTGCGAGACCACCTCGCTGGCGAGCCGAGAGGTGGTCGCGAGGAAGACGGTGTCGTCGCCGGCGATCGTCCCCGCGACCCCGTCCCAGCCGGCCGTGTCGAGCGCCGCGGCGACCTGCTGGGCGGTGGCGATCTCGGTGCGGAGGACGAGCATCGTGTCACCGGCGCTCAGCAGCGAGCGGATATGGCCCCAGGGCAAGGAGGTGTCGGCGTCGGGTCGAACGTCGAGCTTGATCTCCGCGGGCGCGACATAGATCCCGTCCACCTTCTCTAGCCCGAGGGTCTTGATGTCGCGGGAGATCGATGCCTGCGTGACCTCCCACCCGGCGCCATGAAGCGCCAGCACCAGCTCGCCCTGGGTGCGATAGGAGCCCTGGGCGACGAGGCGCTTGAGCTGGGCGAGGCGGCGTTGACGGTTCATGGCGCGAGACTAGGTGAATGTTTATGTATAATATGCAGCGCTCTTGGGAGTGCACGATTGCGCCGGACACATCCGTGTCTTGGGCTGCATATCATTCGTGGGTATGGTGCTGTCAACTCCAAAAACAGGACGACAAGCCTACAGAACCCGTGAGACAGAGACCGCGTGTGAATAATATGCACTCTGCGTGAGCGATCATGAGCCGTGCTCGGCTCCGTGTCAGCTTTTGTCAGCGCCTGTTAGGGTCGCGGCGCTATGACTGAGAAGGCGGAGATTGACCGGCAGCAGGCGATTGAGACCGTGGAGGCGTCCCCACGCCTCGTCGGCGAGCACGACAAGGGCGCCTGGCTCGATCTCTTCGCGTCCGCGGGGGTCGTCGAGGATCCGGTGGGCGTCGCCCCGTCTCGCCGTGGCGCCCGGGCTCGCGAGGGCGAGGACGAGCTCTCTCGCTTCTACGACACCTTCATCGCCGACAACGCGATCCGCTTCGATGTCGAGCGGGACATCGTCGCCGGCGACGAGGTCATCCGTGATGTCGCGATCCACACGACGCTCGCGACTGGCCTGTCGATCGTCGTCCCGGCGATCCTTCGCTACACCCTGAAGGCGGAGGATGGGATCCTCAAGATCGCCCGCCTCGAGGCCCACTGGGAGCTCCCGAGGATGTCGCAGCAGATCCTGAGCAAGGGCCCGAAGGGCGTCCAGACGATGATGCTCACCTCCTGGACCATGTTCAGGCGCCAGGGCGCCCGCGGGCTGATGAACTACACCAGGGGGATGGTCCGCGGGATCTTCGGCCGCGGTCGCAAGGTCGCCGCCGAGCTCGCGGCCGCGGTCACCGTCGGCGATCGCGAGACCTTCGCCGCAGCGTTCGCCCCGACTGCGATCATCGAGAGCACGACCGACGGCGGCGCGATGGCCCGCCAGGCCCCGCGCGAGTGGTTCGACGGGCTCGGCGATGCGGTGTCGCTCTCGCTCTCGAAGGTCACCCCCTCGGGGTGGATGACGTCATTCCGAGCGGAGCTGCGCCAGGGCGCGGAGACCCGCCACGGGATCGGCTTTCTGACCTTTGATCGGCGGACCCGGAAGATCCTCGGGGCGCGGCTCTACTTCGCCTAGGAGCGCCGTCTGGCGTCGTAGGGGCAAGGGGGGGGCGAGGCTTGAAGGTGGCGTGCGGCACGTCCCTAGACTCATTCGCGCAGCCCCGGAGCTGCTCCTCTTCGGGAGTGGGAGCGGAGGCTGAAGGGCTCTGAAGACGCAAGGGCTCGATTTTGACGATCGTGCATGCCCGGAGGCCGGGGTCGATGCGCGACGATAGCGGTTGGTCAGCCCGTGCGGGGCGATGTGCGGGGCGACGCCGCGGTTCTCGCCGCCTCTGAGAAGGGGTGTATTCTCCGGACAACGAGAGAGAATGCACATTGGATAGACGAGTTCACCTAGCCGCGCTCTTCGCCACGCTGCTCGCGACGCCGCTGCTCGCCTGCAATGAGAGCGTCGGAAAGACCAGCATGGACAGCAACCAGGACTCCTGCGGTGACGCCGGCCCGAGCACATACACAGAGGACCTGAGCGAGGCGCTCGCGGATCCCGAGCTGACGATGATCCGTGACGGCTACGCCGACGCCGAAGAGCGTTGCGAGGCGGCATGTCTCTTGCTCTTGGAGCAGAGCGGCGGCGGCGGCCAGGACGAAACGGTGGAGGCCTGCGAGGCCATGTCTCCTGCGGACGGTGCCGACGATCCCTGGGATCCGGGCAATACCGCGATCACGATCACCTGTGCTGTCGAGATCACGACCTACGACGGCGGGTGCATCGGCAGACGCCCCCATGGCCACCGCGAGCTCGCCGTGACGGCGCCCACGTGGAGCGCTTGGATCCGACGTCAGGCCCATCTAGAGCGAGCGTCGGTGGCGGCCTTTGACGAGCTCGCGAGCTGGCTCGACGATCGCGGCGCGCCGCTTCGCCTCTCGCAGCGCTGTCGCGCGTCCGCGGCGGACGAGGTCATCCACGCCGACCTCTTCGACGCGCTCCTCCGCCGTGAGGGGAGCGAGCCGTCTCCGGTCGTCGCTGATCCCTGCGCACCGACGACGCTCGACGTCGCGACCCACAACGCGACGGAGGGCTGCGTCTCCGAGGCTTTTGGTGCGCTCATCGCAGGCGTTCAAGCGGAGCGACTCCGTGATCCTGAGCTTCAGGCGATCTTCGGTCGACTCGCGGACGATGAGCTGCGCCACGGCCAGCTCGCTTGGGACCTCCACATCTACCTCCTGAGCGAGCTCGACGCGGCCGCTGGGGCGATCGTCGGGGAGCACCTGGAGGGGGCCTTCGAGCGCTTGCCGCAAGAGGCGCGCGCCCAGGCTCAGGCTGCGCCGCTCGGCCTTGGCTGGCCGACCCCAGACCAGGCCGAAGCGCTCGCCCGCACCTTCGTCGCCGGTCTACGCGCCCAGCTCGGGCGACACGCCGCGTAGCTCGGCTCGCGGCCCGCCGCGGGAAGGACGACGCTACGGGTCTGCACAGACCCGGCGTCGTCCTCGTCGACGAGGGGCGAGCGCCACAGCTTGGCCTCGCCGGTCTGTCGCCTGATATCGAGTCTCGGCGATCGCTAATCGCCGCTCTTGGCGTGTCTCTGTCGCCAGCCTCGCTTCTCGATCCGGCGGACGTCGTCGACCGGTCCCAGGTGATCGAGGTAGGTCGCCAAGGCCTGGAGCTCGCCGTCCTCCGGCGCGCCGAGATAGGGCTCGACCCGGACATAATTGCCGTAGCTGCGGGCGATCTTCGCCGGGGTGTCGTCGACGAAGAGCACCTTGGTCCTGTCGTAGCCGCGTCGGCAGAGCTTCTTCAGGTCCTTTAGGCGCTCGTATTCGTGGGTCTCGGGGTCGTAGCGTAGGGTGCAGCGCTCGCGGCCCCAGATGAAGGCGAGGCGCTCGCGAGCGACGAGCGATGCGAGCACAGGGAGCGCGTAGCCTAGGGTCGAGGCGGTCCAGATCCCGACCTCAAAGCCCGCGAGGGAGCGCTCGAGGAAGTCGGCCACCCCCGGCCGGTGGTAGACGGCGTAGGGCCCGACGCACTGCTCGGGTGCCCGTCCGAGCGGGATGTAGGTGGCGTGGATCAGGGTCTCGTCGAGGTCGAGGACGAGCAGCTTATCGTAGCGGGGGGCCACGACCTAAGGCTATCAGCCGCTGTGAGAGGCGCATAGGCCTTTGCGCCGCGACGAAGGGCTGCGGCGACCTACCTCGACCCAATTGTCATCAATTCCAGGGACGTTGGGGAGATGACCCCAGTTGGCGTAGTGTGGCCCCATTGTGGAATGGCAATAGGAGATCACGCGCGAGCTCGCTCGCCGACGAGCAGGAGCTCGCTATGCCGTGTGCGCCATCGTCGGCGCGGAGGTCGAGGGCGACCCGCTCCGCTGGGGGGCCGGATCCGCGAGGGCGCCGGAGCTGTGAGAGGCCCGGAGCTGTGAGAGGCCTGGCTCGCCCAAGGCGACCTGGGGTCTCGCGGCTTCGGAGCCGATCGCACGATCGCTGAGGAGCTCGTCGAGCTCGTCGAGCTCGTCGCTCCGCGGGCCGTCGCCGGTGACGGGCCGGACCTCGACCTTGGCGGCGTGGCGACAGGTGGAGCGCCGGTGTCCGCGTTCTGCGCGAGCATCTCCACTGGTGACGTGCGTCGCTGGGGACGGAGCCACCTTGGGCAGATCGGGATCGGCACGACGAACGACAGCGGATCTGGCGTTGCGGGCGCGGTCGGGCCCGTGGAGGACAGATCTCCTCTGGGGGACTTGGGAGGACTGGGGGCGCCATTCGCGCTTTTTGCGCTTTTGCCCCGAGAGGTCGTCCGCTCGCACAGGCTTCGCACGCCCGAGCTCGCCGGTCGAACTCTCCTGGTTGCGGCTTCCTCGCTGCGCTCTTCGCTGCGAGGGTTCACCCCTCACCAGAGAGGCGGGCGTGGGAGCTCTTCGACGTGCTCCGACCCGGAGAACAGACGTGGGCTCGCGTCGAGAGGTCCTCGGCTCAAGCCCACTGCGCTGGCGCGCCGAGCTTCGGCCCCAAGCTCCGTGCCAGGGTCCTTCACCGACGCGCCATCAGGACGCTGAACGCCCGTAGTGCCGTGAATCCGACGTTCTTCGTCAGTCACACGACACGAAGAGAACCAATGAAAAAGGGCCGAGAATGTCGGCCCTTCTTGCAAACGTCAGCCTCAGATGGGGCGGACGTTCTCGGCGCGCGGGCCCTTCGGACCGGCACCCTCTGTGAAGCTGACCTTTTGGCCCTCGCGAAGCTCCTCGAAACGGGTGCCCTCGAGATTCGACATGTGGAAGAACATGTCCTGGCCGGCGCCAGTGTCGATGAATCCGAAGCCCTTGTCGGTGAGACGCTTAATTGTACCTTCTGCCATTGTGTGCCTTTCTTGAACTCTGTACCGCAGGACGCGCACCATGGACGGCGCGAACGACCGGCGGAGAGAGGCGTGTACCGCAAAGCGAGGAGAATAGGCGAAATATGTCGAGAAATATGCAATCGCTCGGCGAGAGCCGCGACACGCCGCAGCGAGAATTCAGCGATTGCGGTTAATCTGCATTTCCGGTTCAGAGCTTCATTGGCTGGGATTGAGCGCGCTGTGGGGGCCTTGGGCTCAGCGAGGGAAGGGCGGTGAAGACGGTCTCCGCGGTGAACACGGCCTCCGCGCTGTGAGCGACCTGTCGTCGACGATGGGTGTGAAGCGGCGAATCCGCCGGCTCGCTCATCAGCTCGGCGTGAACCCCCGACCGCGGCGGTTGGTCCTCAGCACCTCCTCCGCGGGGTATCGCGCCATCCACGCATGTATCGGCGCCGCCGCTCCGCTGGCCTCGTCAGGATCGCTCGAATTCACCCGTGGGGCCGGTATTTCGCGACCGACGCGCTCCGGCGCGCCGCGTTTCCCGGCAACTGGGGCCGGTCGGTCGACGGTCCTTCGCGAGTGACCTCCATCGCAGACACCTCGTGCGGGCAGCGGTGCAGGCGAGGGGGGACGAATGGTCGACGTCGTCCTCCCGGGGACGGGTCGCCCCGGGTGCCCTGCGGACGACGTCCTCGGGGCCCGCTCGTGTGGGGCTGGCGCAGGACCCTCTGAAGCCGAGAGGGTCGACGAGTGCCGCGCGAGAGCACTCGGGACCTTCTTCACCCAGGGCTCTCCTGAAAATTGGCGGCGAGGCTGCGGACGTCGTCGGCACCCGACGCCAATTGTCGTCGAGAGGCGGTGCGGGCTTGCCCGCACCTGGGGCTGCGAGGCGGCCGGCGAAGCTCAAGCTCCGCCACGGGGCGATCACGCGGACCGCGTTCGCGAGCCGGTCATGGCGTCACGAACTCGAGCGGACCGCCGCGAGATCGGCGAGGCTCGGCATGCAAAACCCCAGGGCCTCTTCCGCTGGGGTCCCAGCGTCGATCGCATCGGAGATCTTCCGAATGACATCGCCGCGCTCGTAGGCCCAGTACATCAGGCAATCGGGATCGCTAGTGTGGCCTGGGTGTGCCGGATCTTCGTGGGGATCGATCATCGGTGCGCCGTTGTTCACCAGGCCGAAGACATGGCCGAACTCATGGGCGAGGACCCCGAGCTCCGCGGTTCGGCATGCCTGGCTTGCGAGCGCATGTCCTCCCATCCCTGAGACACAGGCCTCGGCAAGACCCTCCTGAAAGAGGGCAACATGCCCGCCATCCCAGCTCAGGCCGATATGGGCGCCGCCATCACTTCCGTAATAGGAGCCATCGAGGAGGAGGACGTGGACCCTAATCGTGTCGCTGTCGACATCGAGATCGAAGTGCTCCTCGCCAAAATCGGTGAGCTCCGCGAAGCTCCAGGTCTTCCCCTCGTGGGTTCGCGGGAGGGAGTCATCGACGATGACGGTGATCCCCCCGGGCTTGTCGACGAGTCCATCGATGACCTCAATCAGAGCCTCGGTGATATCCGGAGAGAGGGAGAGGCCCGCGACCGCGTCGACCTCGACGACGAGGCGGGGGTAGGGGGCGGAGCGGAGGTAGTCGGCGACCGAAGGGTTGTCCCTGGGTCCGGTGCAGGCGAGCAGGAGCCCCACCATGAAGGCCGAGCACCGGAGCCTCTTACTCGCAGGAGGACGTCTCATTGTGCCTCATAGTCGAGATAGAGCACCGCACGATAGATCCGCGCCTCCTTATACTCCCCCTTGACATAGAGGCTGAGGTCAAAATCATCGCTGAGGGCAAGGCCGTTGATCGTGACGCCGTCATGCTCCTCACTCATCTCCTGGCTGGTCGGTGTCATCCAGCCCGTGCTTAGGGCGAGAGGAGAGGCCTCATCGTCGCTCCAGTCGAGCAGGTTGATGATCGTGGCGATCGAGTCGCCGGTCTCGTATTTTTCTTCACCCCTGCGCAGTGGCTGCGGGTGGCAGTTTTCCTCGGGGATCTCGACACCGGGGAGGTCCTGGCCGAATTTGGCCGACTTGAGCCGCCAGCGCGGGCCCCTGCCGGTCACCGGGTTCGCCGCGAAGGGCTGACGGTCGGTGGTCGTATACCAGGCGTTGGTGTAGCCGGCGACAAGACCCGAGGACAGGGCGTCGGGATCGGCAAAGGACGGGTTGCGGAGGGTTGTTCCGGCGGGGATAAAGTCGCCATCCCCCTCGTAGCAGTCGATGGTCGAGACCCAGCGGCCGTCATCGAGAACCTCGTAGGAGGGGGTGCGTCCGGTCGCCGCTTCGTTCTCGAAATCCTCGGGGCGGATCTGATCGTTGGGGCTGTTGCTGACGGTGTGAACGACCGCGAGCTCGGCCTTGGTCACCTTGTAGACCTGGTCGCCCTTCCACTCCTCGGGGAGAGGGATCTGGACGTTGAGGCGAACATCCGTCGGTCGTTTGTCGTAGGTCCCCCAACGGTAGAGAAGCTTGCCGTCGTCCTTTTGGGTCACCGCAAAGTCGGTGGTATAGGCGATCTGATCGAGGTCGAACTCGTAGGGGGCAAGGCTCTTTGGGTCGACATCGTAGGTGACGTCGAGGGGCTCACAGGCGTCCCAGTCCGAGCTGCTCGGCGCGCCGCTGAGCGGATCGTAGAACATATAGGGGATGGTCTCATCGCAGGTGAGGACATGCTCCATCGTCGAGAAGTGTTCGGTCGAGCACTTCACGAGGTCGCCGCCAACACCGGCACACCAGGAGCCGGCGAGGGCGCCCGTGCGGAACGCGACCGTCGCGTCGGTGCTGATCGCGACGCCTTCGCGCTCGTTGTCGTCGGGATCGAACACCTCGCCGATCCATCCCTCGCTGTACTCACCGTCACGGGGCTGTGCCTCGGCGCCGACAAAGTCGACCGCGGTGTACCCAAACGCCGAGTCGATGGGATAGAGGGTCACACTGCCCTCGGTCTTGCCCTCGCAGTCCGTGCAGACGATGCTCGGGTCCTGAGCTGCCGTGAGCCCGTTGAAGTCGCCGACAACGTCACCGATGGAGAAGATGTGTTCGGCGGAGTAGTCGTAATCTGCGGGATCGGGAAGTTCGACCTTGTCGGGGTCAGGTTCCCCCATTCCACTGCTGTCTTCCGACCCCTCGACTCCGAGGCCGTCGTCCTCCTCTCCGCATGCCGAGAACAAAAAGAGGCCTGCAATGGCCAAGGTCAAACACCCGCGAATCCCTTGATAAGACACTGTATCCTCTCTGATAGCAGATTTACGATGAGCATCGTACTCGAGCGCGACCAGCGCAATAATTTCTCTCGATGCTATCGAGGGGCGCAGCTCTTGCAGGATAGGGTTTCGCGCATACTATCGTCACCTCGGTGATCGACAATGCCAGCGGTCAAGGGGTTCAAACCGTAGCTTGAGTGTCGTTGGTGGGGGGAGGCGCTAGGGGCGCTAGGTGTTCCGGCTGGTGCGTATCGCGATGCCGGGGCCCGAGATGCTCTGGTGGGCCAAGTCACGGTCCTGGGTCGGGGTATAGCCTCCACCCCGTTGATCGCCCGGTGGGGACCCGGGAGAACACAGGCAGGCCGATCTTTTGAGGTGGGTCATGGCGATGCGGTCGGCGCCTCGGGCGAGAAGCGGAGCGCCGAGGCGCAAGCGAGGTCGTGATCGAAGAGGAGCGTGTCCTCCCCGAGGTCGCGGATCCGGTGGCCCGGAGCGGTGCTCGCGAAGGCCCCCTCTCCTCCGGGGCCCGGGTGAGAGCTCTGCCGTGGCGCGGGGGGAGAGAGCATCGTGTGTTCGGGTCGCCTTGGAGCGCTTTGGAGCGCTGTGCGGGTTCGCGGGAATGTATCAACATAGGCTTGACGGGGCCCTCCCGCTGGGGTAGTCCTCCGCTCACAGGGTTCATCATGTCACGCCGCACTGCTCACGCCGCTCCCTATCGCAGCTCGCCCGCGCTGGCGCACCTGCTCGCAGGTTCGTCGCGGCTGGCTCGATATATCTATCGGCGACCCCCTCTAGGTCGAGCGCCCGCGTAGCTAGGAGCTTTGCTGGTGTGCGAAAGAGGGGGCCGTCGAGAGACCGCCCCCTCTCTGCGTTTTCGGGCCTCTGCGACGTCGTAGACCCTACTGTCGTCGACGAGGGACACCCTGCAGGGCGGCCTGGGTCGTGTCGCCGCGGCCTGGCTTGGGGCGATGTCCGACCCGCCTGGAGACCCGGATCTGAGGGAGCCGTGCTCGATCGCATTCGCGGTCGGTGCGGAGCATGGACGATCGGCTCAGGCCCGACAGTGTGGTCCCATGACGTGCACAGATATATTCGGCGGCGACGGGGGAGCTATGCTGGCTGAGCGAGGTCCGTGCATGCGGATTGGATGAACGTGTGATAACCGCAGGACGCCCAACTGGTGGGGCAGTGCTCTGTAAAAGCACGGTGCTTTGGCACATGGGGGTTCGAGTCCCTCCCTGCGGATCGTGGTCAGTCGAGAGAAGCCTAGCGAGGGAAGATCGTCGCAAGGCGCCTGCTGGTGGGGCTGTGCTCTGGAAAAGCACGGTGCTTTGGCACACCCTCCGGGACCAAAGACGGGCGAGGGGGGCAGCGCGAGTGAGTCTAGGACGTGCATCGACCCCACCAGGCGTCGACGCGCGCTCCGACCTGCCAAGGGAGCGTTGCCCCCCTCGCCCGGCCGACGCCTCAGCCTCCGACCATCTACCCTGAGAGCTCGCAGCGGACACCTCTCAGAGTACGAACGGGAGCAGCACCTTACGGTCCCGCGGATACTCCGGGAACTTCTCGACGTACCAGCGGTGGGTGGCGAAAGCTCGCGGGATCAAGTTCGCGGCGCTGATCCCAAGGATAAAGAGGGCCCCTGGCGACCAGGTGAAGATCGCGAAGCCGGTCCACGCCATCAGCTCCGCGAAGTAGCTCGGTGACGAGACGTAGCGGAAGAGCCCGCCGTGGGGGATCCGGTAGCGCTTGATCCCTGCTGCGACCTCCTCGCGGCTGCGAAGGTTGCGGACGATCGCGTCGGAGTGGATGTTGAGGGCTAGGCCGCTGAAGTAGATGCCGATGCCGATGATGAAGCGCGGATCATCGAGCCAGCTGTCTGGGTAGGAGCCGAACTCTGAGAAGTACGAGCCGCTCAGGTAGCCGTGGAGCGACGTGACGACCCAGCCGGAGACGACGACCAGGAGCCCGAAGCTCGACTTTGAGCCGCGCGCCACTCGCATCAGCGCTGGGAAGATGAAGCCTCGGTTTGCGTAGTGGATGCACCAGATCCCGGCGAAGATCATCGGCACGAGATCGCCCGAATTGGACCCCTGGGAGAAGAAGTAGAGGAAGCTCAGCGTCGCCGGCAGCTCCATCAAGAACCAGCCGAGGCGGGGATCGACGCTCACGCCGTAGCGCGGCGAGGCGAAGCGACCGTAGGGCGACTGGATGACGCGCGCTGCGACGACGACCATGCCGACGAGGACGAACGCGAAGAAGAGAACCGTGTCGTAGGTGGGGTCGCCGGTGAACCAGGACATCGGGCCGATCGTGGGGGGCGGGCGGCGATCCTGCAAGGGCCCGCGTCACAGGCGGATCTTCTGGCATCGTGTGCAAGCGCGTCCTGGGCGTTCTCCTCGCCCTCGTCGCCTGGGCCCGTATGCGTCTTCCCCGGGGCGGATCTGCCCCCGCTTTTGGGCTGGTCGGGGTGGGCCTGGTGCTCATCGATCCGGCGCTCTACCCGAGCGCAGCCGGGCGATCATCGACTGGGGCGGCCAATTCCCTGGCAAGCCCATCACCCACGCCGTGTTCACCCAGCACCATTTGGATCACGCCGGTGGTGCCCAGCCGACGGCTGCACCGAAGGCCTCCAGCGCGCCCCAGCGCGACAGCTCGGAGCGCCAAGAGCCCCGCGGCGATCAGCGCGTGACCGTCGGTGAGCGCAGCTATGCGGCGATAAAACGACCCGTCCAGCGCCAGCGCAGCGTCGCGGGCCCGGACCCGGACCCGGACCTGTCGAGCTCGAAGTGAAAGGCCGCGGCGGTCGAGAACCCGGCGACATAGATCCCGAGGAGTTGGCTAGCGGCGGTCGACATGAAGGGCTCGTGACCTACGGCGATGATGCTCGCGTTCTCGCCTGCGGCGCGGATCGTGGTGATGAGGTCGAGGGGGTGGCTGTGCGAGTAGAGGTCGCCGCGGGCGGCGATGAGACCGTCGTAGGGGAGAGCTGCGGCGACAAGCTCCGCGGTCTGGACGGCGCGGACCAGCGGGCTCGACCAGATCTGGGTCGGCCGCAGCCCGCGGGAGGCGAGGGCCTCGCCGGTCGCGCTGGCCTGGCGTCGCCCGTGGAGGGAGAGGGCCCGGCCCTCATCGCCGAGCGGCGCGTTGGGGGCGAGGGCCTCTCCGTGGCGGATCAAGGTCAGGAGCATCCGCCGATGCTACCCGTTGTGGCCGACGACCGGGTCTGATTGTTCTGCCCGCCTCCCTTGGCGCGAAAGGGTACATGATCACGCGCCGCACCCCGACGTTTGCCGGGGTGCGGAGGGAGAGGTCCGGTGACCCTTGTGTGTGTTCACCTGCGAGCGCGTGGCGAGCTAGGAGTTGGCGTTGGCCGTTTCGAGGACGAAGGGGTAGGTGACGATGACGCTGCCGCCACCGCGGGGCTTGGGGAACTTCCAGCGGCGTACGGCCTTGGCGATGCAGTTGCCGACCGAGGCGTCCTTGACCGTCGTGCTGGCGACGACCGCCGTCGGCACCTTGCCGGAGCCGCCGATCGTGAACTGGACGGCGACGCGGCCCTTGAGGTTCTTGTCGTTGGCGAGCCCCTGATTGTAGCAGTGGCGGACCTGGTTGATGTGCGCGCGGACGATCCGGCGGACGATGTCCTTGTCGAGCGCGCCCTGGACCGTCGCCTTGGCCTGGCGGACCTTGGGGACCCGACCGCCGCGGTCTGCGAAGCCGGTGCCGGTGCCCCGACCGTACTTGCCCCCGGTGCCGCTGCCCCCCCCGCCGATGAGGCCGGTGTGGCCGAGGCCGATGGTGCCTTCGCCTGTGCCGCCGCCTTGGCGACCGGTGCCGACCAGGCCGAGGCCGCCGACCCCGTAGGCCTCTGCGGCCTCGGTCCCCGTCAGGTTACCCCATAGGTCGGCGTCGTCGTTGCCGACCGCGGAGGCGTAGCCGTGCGGTGAGGCGAGGAAATGACCGGACTCTTGGTGCATGATCCCGAGGATCCCAGCGTTGCGGGCCGCCAGCTCCGGGTTGTAGTTGCGGGAGATGTGAGGAATGGCGCTCTGCGGGCCTTTGAGGGCCATTCGCCCGTCGTTGGAGGGGGACTTGGGCTTGCCCGCGGCACCCTCCTCGCCGGCGCTCCGCGTGCCGCTGCTGCCGGCCTCACTCTCCGAGGCGGCCTCCTCGGTCGGGGTCGGCGGGACCTCCTCGGGGGCCTGATCGGGCTGGTTGAGGTAGCCGACAAAACGGTTGTTGCTGAGGCCGTCCTCGGTCGTCAGGTCCTGCGCGTCGCCGGGGATCATCTGCGAGAGGAGGAGCATCGATCCGATCGCCGCGAGCGACCCGACATTGTAGGCCCAGAAGGACCGGTCACGCTCCGACTTGCGGGCGATCACTGCGCCCGGGGCCACCGAGTTGACGTAGAAGGTCACGTCGTTGTAGGCGATCCGACAGGTCGCGCCAGGGGGCAGCGGCAGGCTGTAGTGGGAGCCTGTCTTGGCGGCCCGGCCGGAGCTCGCGAGCTGGCAGAGTTCTACCGTCTCGCCGTCGATCGTCACCTCGCCGCCCATCTCCGCGGTGAAGCTCAGGGTGAAGCTATCGTCAGCGCCGCGGACCAGGGGAAAGCCGGAGGGATCGGGGAGACCTGCGGTCGGCACGTGGAAAGAGGCGTCGTGGCCCTCGCCGATGGTGAAGTCGCGGCGGACGACATCGCCCATACGGACGGTGCCGAGGCCGAAGGGCACCAGGCCGAGGAGGGCGAGGGCGACCCCGAACCCGCCGAGTCCGGTTCCGGGCTTGTCGGGGGCGACGCTGCCGTCGACCTGGGCCGCGATGACCTGATCGTTGTAGCCTTCCCAGTCCTGCGAGACCTCGTAGCCGAAGAGGCCGAGCCCTGCGAGCATGAGCCCGCCGCCGAGCGCTAGCCAGGCCGGCGCCTGCGAGCGACGATCCTTGAGCTGACCGACGTGCTGGACGTCGAGGACGGTCGAACCGTACATCGCGACGACCTCGGCGACGCGGGTGCCGTTGTGGACCTCGCACTCGCGGGGGTCGATGATCGGCGTATGCCGGGGGACAGCGGGGACAGAGGCGATAGGGGCGACCGGGAGCGCGGCGAGGGGCGCGGGCGTATGGGCAGACCGCTCGGCTGCGGCGGGGATGTCGAGCTCGATCCGGTAGGGTCCGACGCTGAGCCGATCGCCGCCGTGGAGGGGAGCGCTCTTGCTGACGCGCTGGCCGTTGACGTGAACCCCGCTGGTCGAGCCGAGGTCGAGGACGCGGATATCGTCGCCGGCGACCTCGAGCACTGCGTGCATTCGTGCGACCGACTCGTGGTCGAGGCGGATATGGCTGCTGCGAAGCTTGCCTATCTTGA